>ENA-OFCE01000038-OFCE01000038.1-metagenomes-genome-assembly--contig:-NODE-38-length-102240-cov-6.776885_pt1 | contig 102240 bp, 89 predicted proteins | sample MGYA00153388_OFCE01 | MGnify analysis MGYA00153388
CTGGTCGCAAGCAAAGCTTGCTGCTCGCCCATGCAACCTGGGTGTGTTGCAAATGTTATGCATTTGCTTCCGTTGTTATAATAATAATTCATATTCTGTTAAAGACTATGAAGGGGAGAAGTAACCAATACTGCGTACAGGGAGAAGGCATCGAGACTGGAAGTGCCTTTATGAAAAGATTGGTGAACGAACACCCTGGAGTTGTTCAACTGAACGCTGGAATAGTGCTAGGTTGAGCCGATGGAACCGCGTTAAGGGGATTAAAGGTGGATGCAAAGCTGCATCTAATAGGGTGGCACCGCGGGTATAAACCTCTCGTCCCTGGCTGTATAGTCAGGCGAGGGGTTTTTTTAGTTGTTAGATTACGGTAAGATTGAAAAATGTTACAAATTTTATGGCTACATAAGAGCAAATTGAGGAGGAACGAATATGGGAGAATCAATTTATGGACTGCAAAGGTCCCACAGATGTGCGGAGCTGGGCTTGCAAAATGTCGGAGAGACGATTACTGTTATGGGATGGACCCAGAAAAGAAGAGATCTGGGAGGAGTTATATTTGTGGACCTGCGCGACCGCAGCGGATTATTGCAGGTGGTTTTTAACAGTGAAATGGGAAAAGAACTGTTTGAAAAGGCGGAAAAAATCAGAAGTGAATATGTCCTGGCCGTTATCGGCGAAGTAGTAAAAAGAGCACCGGAGACGATAAACCCTAAAATGGTTACAGGAGAGATTGAAGTTATTGCAAAGGAACTGAGAATTTTAAGTGCTGCTGAAACTCCGCCGTTACAGATCGAGGAGGATTCGGATGTTAACGAAAACGTACGTCTCAAGTACAGATATCTGGACCTGAGAAGGCCGGATATGCAGAAAAATCTGATATTACGGCATCGGGTAGCCAAAATCGCAAGAGACTATTATGATTCAAATGGATTTCTGGAGCTGGAGACTCCTATGCTCACCAAGAGTACACCGGAAGGAGCAAGAGATTACCTGGTTCCCAGCAGAGTGCATCCAGGCAAGTTCTATGCGCTTCCGCAATCACCCCAGATATTTAAACAGCTTTTGATGGTATCAGGATTCGACCGGTACTTCCAGATTGTAAAGTGCTTTAGAGATGAGGACCTGAGAGCAGATCGACAGCCGGAGTTCACACAGATCGACGTTGAGATGTCCTTTGTCAATGTAGAGGATGTTCTGACTGCCAATGAAGGATTTATAAAAAAGGCCTTCAAAGAAGCGCTGGATATTGAACTTCAAACTCCGTTCCTCAGAATGTCTTATCAGGAAGCGATGGATCGATTTGGCTCCGATAAGCCGGATATTCGCTTCGGGCTGGAACTGGTGAATCTATCCGACCTGGTTGAAAACAGCGGCTTTAAGGTGTTTGCAGATGCAGTTAAAAATGGCGGGAGTGTCAGAGCCATTAATGCAAAAGGCTGTGGAACGAAATTCAGCAGAAGAGAAATTGATAGTCTGGTTGAATTCGTAAAAATTTACAAGGCAAAGGGAATGGCCTGGATCGTAGTAGAAGAAAATGAATTGAAGTCTGCCATTACCAAGTTCCTTACAGAGGAAGAAACAAAAGCAATCCTTGACAGGGTACAGGCGGAACCGGGTGACCTCATTTGCTTTATAGCAGACAAAAACGAAGTAGTATACGATGCTCTTGGCCAGTTACGGCTTGAACTGGCAAGGAGATTGGAGCTCCTGGACAATAAGGAGTATAAATTCCTATGGGTAACGGAGTTTCCGCTTTTGGAGCATGATGAAGAAGAAAAGCGCTGGGTGGCAAAGCACCATCCATTTACATCACCGATGGATGAAGACTTGCAATACCTGGATTCCGATCCGGGCAAGGTTCGTGCCAAGGCCTATGATATTGTTTTGAATGGGGTTGAAATCGGCGGCGGAAGTATAAGAATTCACAGCCAGGAACTCCAATCCAAAATGTTTGAGCTTCTTGGATTTACTCAGGAACAGGCCTGGGATCGATTCGGATTCCTGCTGGAAGCATTTAAATATGGAACACCACCCCATGGTGGAATCGCCTTTGGATTGGACAGAATGGTAATGCTAATGGCTGGCAGAAGCAGCATCAGAGATGTAATCGCATTCCCTAAAGTACAAAATGCATCCTGTCCGATGACAAATGCACCGGATACGGTAGAGACAAAGCAGTTGAAGGAATTGCATATCAAAGTGGATGCTTAGTGATAAAACGAGAGAGAGCCGCCAGGCTCTCTTATTTTGTGCATTTATGCAATATATTTCAATGTTCTGGGAGGGGCTGGAGGTGGGACCACAAAATATATCTTTATATTTTGGAGTAGATTTGATAATATATAATAGTTACGCGCATATATTTACATTGACTTTATGTAAAATTAACATAGAAATAGATATAAAAAGGGTAAAAAATGTATTACAATATAGATAAGTTTATTTGTTTTATATAAAACTTTTAGTGGGTGAAATGCGTATTAGAGGAGGGAAATATATAGCTCTTTTATGGGGCTGTATTATTTATGAAAAAATTGCTGCATTTAGGATTGGATGTGGGTTCCACCACAGTAAAGCTTGTAGTGCTTGATAAAAATGATCATATAGTTTACAGCAGATACCAGAGGCATTTCTCTGATGTCCGGAAGACCATTTTCGAACTTGTAGACGAAACTTGCCAGGAGTTTGAGGGCGAAGACACAACCGTCATGATAACGGGCTCAGGCGGAATGCTGGTGTCTCAATGGCTGGGAATACCCTTTATTCAAGAGGTAATTGCAGGCACAAATGCCATCGAGCGTTTTATTCCCGAAACGGACGTAGCCATCGAACTTGGCGGCGAAGATGCAAAAATCACTTACTTTGATGAAAGTGTCGAACAAAGAATGAACGGAACCTGTGCCGGAGGCACCGGGGCTTTTATTGACCAGATGGCGGCACTGCTGCAGACGGATGCGTCGGGGTTGAATGAGCTGGCTAAAAAGTACAAGGTAATCTATCCCATCGCAGCACGGTGCGGAGTGTTTGCAAAAACAGATGTTCAGCCGCTTCTGAACGAGGGAGCTGCAAAGGAAGATATTGCTGCTTCCGTATTCCAGTCTGTTGTGACTCAAACCATCAGCGGGTTAGCCTGCGGAAAGCCAATCCGGGGTAAGGTTGCATTCCTGGGAGGACCTTTAAATTATCTTTCAGAGCTCCGGCAGAGATTTATAGAAAGTCTGGAACTCGGGCCTTCCGAGGTTATTTTCCCCCAGAATTCACAGTTGTTCGTCGCCGTGGGTGCTGCATTAGGCTCCAAAGAGCAGCATGTGGTATCTTTTGACGCACTCAAAAAGAAACTGCCTGTATTAAAGGATAGCTCTGCAAACGAAGTTGAAAGGTTACGGCCTTTATTCGTAGATGAAGACGAATTACAAACCTTTAGGAAAAGACATGAGGGTCACAGTGCTACAAGAAGAGACATCAGTACTTTTGAAGGGAAATGCTTTTTGGGGATTGATGCCGGCTCTACAACGACAAAGGCTGCTTTGATTGATGAAGAAGGAGCATTACTGTATTCCTATTATGGAAGCAATGAAGGAAGCCCCCTGAAGTCAGCTGTTAAGATTTTAAAACAAATGTATGGTATGCTGCCCCCCAAGGCCCAGGTGGTCAACTCCACCGTAACAGGATATGGAGAAGCACTGCTGAAATCAGCGTTGTATGTGGACATCGGTGAAATCGAGACCATTGCCCACTATAAAGCGGCAGATTTCTTCCTTCCCGGAGTGGACTTCATTCTGGACATTGGCGGACAGGATATGAAATGCCTTAAGATAAAGAACGGAGTTATTGACAGTATCATGCTGAATGAGGCGTGTTCCTCCGGCTGTGGCTCCTTTATAGAAACCTTTGCACATTCTTTGAATATGGATGTAAAAGACTTTGCCCGGGAAGCTTTACAGGCGGATAAACCTGTAGATTTGGGTTCCCGGTGTACTGTATTTATGAACTCCAAGGTCAAGCAGGCACAGAAGGAAGGCGCAACTGTCGGGGATATCTCCGCGGGACTATCCTATTCCGTAATTAAGAATGCCCTTTTAAAGGTCATTAAGATTCGAAATCCTCAGGAACTGGGTGAAAAGATTATTGTACAAGGGGGAACCTTTTATAATGATGCCGTTCTGAGGAGCTTCGAGCTTATATCGGGAAGAGAAGCCATAAGGCCGGATATTGCCGGATTGATGGGGGCTTTCGGTGCAGCACTAATCGCCAGGGAGAGGTATACGGAAGGAGATAGCAGTACCCTTTTGTCTTCGGATAAGCTGGAGTCCTTTTCTACCGAGACGGAAATGAAACGGTGTACTCTTTGCGGGAATAATTGTCTTCTTACGGTAAATAAGTTCCAGGACGGAAGGCAATATATATCCGGAAACCGTTGTGAAAGAGGGGCGGGAATAGAAAAGCCGCAGGAGGACGTGCCAAACCTGTATGAATATAAATACAAGCAATTGTTTAACTATATACCGCTGAGCATAAAGGAAGCAGTACGGGGCAGCATCGGAATTCCCAGGGTCTTGAACCTGTATGAAAACTTTCCTTTTTGGTTCACTCTCTTTACAGAGTTGAAATTCAGAGTAGAAGTTTCACCACGGTCTTCAAAGAAGATCTACGAGCTTGGGATCGAAACCATTCCTTCGGAATCTGCCTGCTATCCTGCTAAAATTGTTCATGGGCATATTATGAGTTTGGTTAACAGAGGCGTAAAAGTGATTTTTTATCCTTGCCTGCCCTACGAGAAGAAAGAGTTTGAAGATGCGGACAATTGCTACAACTGCCCCATGGTCACCTCCTACTCGGAAGTGATAAAAAATAACATGGATGTTTTGCGGGAGAAGGAAATCCGCTTCATGAATCCATTTCTACCGCTGGATCATGGGAAAAGGCTTGCGGAGAGACTTCATGAGGAGTTCAAGGATTTCGGCATATCGAAGGCGGAGATTGTAAGTGCTGTTGCCAAGGCTTGGGAGGAAGATGCCCGGTTCAGAAAGGATATCCAGAGAAAAGGGGAAGAAGTACTGCAGTATCTGGATAAGACAGACAAAAAAGGAATCGTACTGGCTGGACGGCCTTATCATATTGATCCGGAGATCCACCACGGCATACCGAATATAATAACAGGATTTGATATGGCTGTGCTTACAGAGGATGCAATTTCTCATCTACAACCGGTTGAAAGGCCTTTACGGGTGGTCGACCAGTGGATGTACCACTCGAGACTGTATGCAGCTGCAAGTTTTGTAAGAACCCGGGATAATCTGGAACTGATACAACTGAATTCCTTTGGCTGCGGATTGGACGCGGTGACAACAGACCAGGTTCAGGAAATCATGAACAGTCATGGAAAAATCTATACGGTACTGAAAATCGACGAGGGGAACAACCTGGGAGCTGCCAGAATCCGTATCCGTTCCTTGAAAGCGGCTATGGAGGAAAGAGACCGTAACGGATACCAGGCAGAGAAGGAGCACTCCGCTTTGCACAAGGTTCTCTTTACGGAGGAAATGCGTCAAAAGCATACGATTCTCGCACCGCAGATGTCACCTGTGCATTTGCAGTTTGTAGAGGAAGCTTTTCGAGTATCCGGCTACAATGTTGTACTTTTGCCTTCTGTTGATAAAAAGGCGGTGGATGAAGGACTTAAATACGTAAATAATGATGCCTGCTATCCTTCGATTATTGTTGTCGGGCAGATTATCGAGGCACTAAAATCCGGAAAATATGACATTCACAATACATCCGTACTGATTACGCAAACTGGCGGAGGATGCAGGGCTACCAACTATATCGGATTTTTGAGAAAAGCTCTCAAGGATGCAGGATATGAGCAGATACTGGTTATATCCCTGAATGCAGTGGGCCTGGAAAAGAATCCAGGATTTAAGCTTACTGCGGGACTTCTGAATAAGAGCATGATGGCATTGGTCTATGGTGACCTCCTGATGCGGGTTTTGTACAAGGTTCGCCCCTATGAAAAAATTGCGGGTTCCGCAAACCTTTTATATGAAAAATGGGTTGAAAAATGCAAGGAATCCGTAAGGACGGGGAACCGGAAGACCTTCAAGGAAAACATCTATAAGATCGTAGAAGAATTTGATACCCTTGAAATTATCGATGTTAAGAAACCGAAAGTGGGTCTGGTAGGTGAAATTCTGGTAAAATTCCATCCTACTGCCAACAATGAAGTGGTGGATATCATCGAAAGAGAGGGTGCAGAAGCTGTAATGCCGGATCTTATTGACTTTTTCCTGTATTGCGCTTATGATGCAAACTTTAAATATGAGGAATTATCCGGAACATTAAAGAAGAAATTAATTAATAATGCGGTAATAGCAGCCATCGAGTTCTACCGGAAGGATATGAGAAGGGCGTTGGATCAAAGCCGGAGGTTTGAAGCTCCCTCTTCAATTTACGAACTGGCGGAAGGTGCTTCCGATATATTATCCCTTGGGAATCAGACGGGAGAAGGATGGTTCCTGACGGCTGAAATGGTAGAGCTTATAAAAATGGGAGCCAACAATATTGTATGTATGCAGCCTTTTGCCTGCCTGCCGAATCATGTGACGGGAAAAGGAATGATAAAGGAACTCAAGAGAAGGTACCCCGAGGCCAATATAACCGCAGTAGATTATGATCCGGGCGCCAGTGAAGTAAACCAGTTGAACAGGATTAAACTGATGCTGTCAACAGCGTTTAAGAATCTGAAAAGCCAGAAGGTTGAAAAGGTTCATGAAGAAAAAGAAGCAAAGCACGGAATTGCCAGAAATAAATAAAGGAAAAATAAAAGAAACGTACGGAAGTTAGCCTTCCGTACGTTTCTTTTATTTTCCCGGATTTTTAGCTTGCGGCATATACTTGTTCTTACCTTTTTTCTTTTTTGCCTTATGTTTAGTGGACTCATACTGTTTTATGGATTTGCTCATTGCAAAGCCAAGCAGAGCAAAAACTCCCAGTGTTGCTAAAATAATAATCAATTGTGTCGTATTCATTTTTATCTCCTGTCTTAAAGATGGGATCTATTCCCATAATAATTTCATGGAACAAATAAAAGCATAGCAAATACTTTTACGGTACCGTAACCATTCTATTATATACTTTCCGCCCGTTAAAGTAAATATTTCATTGCATTCTGCTTCTATCCCCACTAAGGGTAAAAGGGAAATCGGTGAGATTATGAATTGAAGTAAAATCCGCAAGCCAATGGACGCAAAGCAGCAGGATTCGGTTTACAATAATATTTCTGTCATAATGTAGCAGGCTGCTGAATAATTATGAATATGGCAGTAGCTGCCATAATATTTTCGCGGTACCTTAACGGAGGAAAAAATGATAAACAGGCATAAGAAAATCAGGAAGAAAAATGTGTTTACAGGGATACTAAAGATCATTCTTTTTATTGTACTAGCCTTTGGCGCCATAAGGGTAGGTATGTTGGGCGGGGATAAGCTTAGCGAAAGCAACGTGGATGTGGTTAAAAATGTTGATACGGAAATCCTGAAAGTAGCTTTGAATTACTCTCTTCCGGTTATCGACATGGTATACAACAGTGGCCATATCAGCATGTCCCTATCCGGTGAAATAAAAAAACTGGTTAAGGGAGTTTTCAATTTTGATCTGGATGCCCCGTTGACCATTCTAAATGCCCAGTCGCCCCTGCTTTACAGCTATTATTATAATAGCTATCAACCGCAGCTTGCCATGGGAGGTGCTCAAAATGAACCGGACACGGGTATGGATGGCAATAGTATGGCATCAAGGTCCGGAGATAGTGATGTGCGAAATGAAATGCGAAGTGAAGTACGACAAGACGCAAAAGTAGATGATGAAAAGGCCGAAGCAACGCCGGAAAATACAAAGACCCCGGAGCCTGCAGACCCCGGTAAAAAAAATGACCAGGAAGAAAGTGGCGGCCAGGAGGTTACAACCAGCGGAAAGGTGCTGGTACAGCAGATCGAAGGAACGAATTATAAAATTGACATTGATGCCCTGTTAAAGGAGCCGTTAAAACTGAATTTTGGAAAAAGCGGTCCGAAGGCATTAATATATCATACACATACTACAGAAGGTTACCTGAAAAATATAAATGAATTGAACCGAAAGGATGTTCCGGAACGTACTACGGATGAGAGGTATAACGTAGTAAAAGTCGGAGATGAACTGGCAAAGTGGCTGAAACAATACGGTGTAGGCACAATACATAATGGTACCAATCACTTGGAAAAAGGCGATACAGGAGCCTATGGAAGGTCTTTGAATACCATTACCAGTATAATGAATGGAAACCCTTCCATCAAGCTTGTATTTGATATTCATAGAGACGGACTGGGAGATGGGAAGAAGCTGAGAGCGGTTACGAAGGTGAGTGGTAAAAATGCCGCTCAGGTCATGTTTGTGGTTGGTACCAATAAAAACCTGGCACATCCCAATTGGAAAGAGAACCTCAAACTGGCCTTGAAACTGCAGAAATATCTGGAAGACAATTATCCCGGGATTACCAAGCCGGTGTACATCAGTGAGAACCGGTACAATGAACATGTTTCCAATGGAGCGCTGATTATCGAGGTCGGTGGGGATGGAAACACCATTGACGAGTCTGTTGAGAGTATGAAATATGTGGCTAAAGCAGTCAGTGAAGTAATTAAATAGCATATTTCTGGCAATACTAGTTAGGTGCCGGGGAAGCGTGAAAATATGTTTTCACCGACCCGCTGCAATTGAATCTATCGTATGAGGTGCCTGATGGGGAGAGTTGAACAATTTAGAAGTGCCAGAAAAATGAGATGGCGATATCTGGGTTCCTTTGTCTTGTTTTTTACACTTTTAATTGCGGGAGTTTGCACGGTTGATTATTCCGTGAATAGTATAGCCAGAAATGTCAACAGAGTAGAACTCATTACTTTTAAGAATATTGAGAATTCCTACTATGAAGTGAACCTGGCAAATAAAAAATTTTATATCAATACTACATATATCAAGCGAGATTACCAGCGGCTGAAGGATAAAGTATTCGGCATGCTGAGCGGTGGATAAGGTAATTATTTCAAGCTTTTTGCAGTGGAAATTACTGCAAAAAGCTTTTCTGCTGATTATGGATAAGAAAAGACTATTTACAAAGCAGTAGTTTATGATATAATCACAATGGTAAATTATATACTTTAAATGGAACTTTAGGTTGGCGAAGGATTAACTTTCACTGTAATTTTGCTGCGCTCTGCATGAATCCCATGAAGGGCCCGCAAAAAAGTAAAAGTAGCTTTTTCGCCGCACCGTAGCAAAGGATGATTATAGATGGCAAGTGAAAGACAAAGAAAAATACGTAATTTTTGTATCATTGCACATATTGACCATGGCAAATCCACACTCGCTGACCGGTTGCTCGAAAAGACCGGTGTACTGACAGAAAGAGAAATGGAGAATCAGATCCTGGATAATATGGAAATTGAACGCGAACGCGGTATCACCATAAAGGCACAGGCGGTTAGAATGGTCTATAAGGCACAGGATGGTGAGGAATACATCCTTAATCTCATTGACACTCCGGGACATGTAGACTTCAACTATGAAGTGTCCAGAAGCCTGGCTGCCTGTGAAGGGGCTATACTGGTGGTGGATGCTGCGCAGGGGATCGAAGCACAGACTCTGGCTAATGTGTATCTGGCGCTGAACGCCGACCTTGAAATATTGCCCGTAATCAATAAGATTGACTTACCCAGCGCACAGCCGGAGGTTGTAAAGAAGGAAATCGAGGATGTCATCGGATTGGATGCATCGGAGGCTCCCATGGTCTCTGCTAAAAACGGGTTGAATATCGGGGATGTGCTGGAAAGTGTGGTTAAAAAGATCCCTTGTCCGCAAGGGGAGGAAGAGGCACCACTGAGAGCGCTGATTTTTGATTCCTACTATGACAGCTACAAGGGCGTTATTATCTACACCAGGGTTAAAGAGGGTACAGTTCGCGTCGGTGATACCATTCGAATGATGTATACCAAGAAGGAGTTTCAGGTTACAGAACTCGGGTATTTACGGCCTGGTTCACTGGCCCCTGGCGTGGAGCTAAAAGCAGGTGAAGTTGGATATATTGCTGCCAGCATTAAGAATGTGAAGGATACCCGGGTCGGAGATACGGTCACTTTGGCAGATAATATGGCTGCGGAACCTTTGCCGGGTTATAAGAAGGTAAATTCCATGGTTTTCTGTGGTATTTATCCGGCGGATGGTTCAAAATATGGAGATTTGCGGGATGCTCTTGAAAAGCTTCAATTAAATGACGCATCCCTGTCTTTTGAGCCGGAATCCTCCGTGGCCCTTGGCTTTGGTTTCCGTTGCGGCTTCCTTGGATTGCTGCATATGGAGATTATCCAGGAAAGGCTGGAAAGAGAATTTAATTTTGATCTGGTTACAACAGCGCCCAGTGTTGTTTACAGGATTACCAAAACCGACGGGGAAGTCATCATGATCGACAACCCGACGAATTTGCCTGCTGCAGCTGAGATTGAAATGATGGAGGAGCCGGTTGTAAAGGCGACCATTATGGTTCCGACAGAGTATGTAGGGAATGTCATGGAACTATGCCAAGAACGGCGTGGCGTTTATAAGAACATGGATTATATCGATGAAGGAAGAGCCATGCTTACCTATGAAATGCCGTTGAACGAAATTATCTATGATTTCTTTGACGCATTGAAGTCGAGAACCAAGGGCTATGCCTCTCTGGACTATGAACTTTTAGGATATAAGCAATCCGACCTGGTGAAGCTGGATATCCTGCTGAATGCAGAAATTGTCGATGCCCTGTCCTTTATTGTTCACAGAGAAAAGGCGGCGAGCCGTGGTAGAAGGATTGCCGAGAAGTTAAAGGAAACGATTCCGAAACAGCAGTTTGAAATACCGATCCAGGCTGCCATCGGTGGCAAAATTATTGCCAGGGAAACGGTGAAGGCCTATAGAAAAGACGTTCTTGCAAAGTGTTACGGTGGTGATATAACCCGTAAGAAGAAGCTGCTGGAGAAGCAGAAGGAAGGGAAGAAGAGGATGCGCCAGGTGGGAAGCGTAGAAGTTCCTCAGGAAGCCTTCATGAGCGTATTGAAGCTGGATAGTTAAGATAAAAAATATTGGCAATGGTTACTACCTGTTGCGTAAAGAACCAGAAAGCGAAATGCTTTCTGGTTCTTAGGTTATAAAGGGAGAGTGAAAATAGTACTTGCGAACTCGACTCTAAAAGAAATGGGGTACACATATGGATTACGATTGTCATGTTCATTCGACGTTCTCTCCGGATGGAAGTTCAAATATAGGGGAGTATTGCCGATGGGTAGATGAAGGGAAGCTGGGGACCGTAGGCTTTGCCGAGCACCTTGACTTTTTACCGGTTTGCGGCGCTTATGGATTTCTTAATTACAAGGAATATATAAACGCCATCCAGCGATTCAGAGACAAAGGGTATGATTTTTATGCCGGGGCGGAAGTGGATTATGTAAAACGTGTGGAGGAGGACATAAAAAAGAGACTTGCACAGGAACAATACGATTTTACCATCTGTTCGATTCACACCGTAAATGAACGTTCCGTATCGGATCGGGAGATTGATTATTTTTATGACCGCAGTTCATTTTTGTCCCTGCTGGAAGGATACTACAGTGAATTGAAATGGGGACTTGCCGTAGAGGAGTTTGATGTTATCGGGCATATTGGGGTTTACAGAAGATATCTGGAGGACTCTTTCTACGATGTGAACCTAAGAAAGCTCATTGAGGACTTTGAATTTGAGACTGCAAGACTTTGTGCGCAGTCCCATAAGATTGTAGAAGTGAATTCCTCGGGACTCTTTGCAACTATGGCTTCAAGTGTACCGGATCTATCATTTTTAAATAACTATTATGCTCTTGGGGGTAGAAGGGTGTGTATGAGCAGCGATGCTCATAACGCTCAAAATGCTGGACGTGGATTTGATAGGATTCGGGAGTTGCTGCTGCAGGTTGGTTTTGAATATTTGCATCTTCCCTGGGGTCCTGTAGTGAAACTGGAATAGGTAATAGGAGATTTTTATGAATCAAGTAAAAAAAGATATCGGAGTATATATCCATGTTCCCTTTTGCAAATCGAAATGTTTTTATTGCGATTTTAACTCTTATGCATGTGCCGAAAGCAGTATACCTGAGTACTTCAGTGCCGTGAAGAAGGAGATGGGACTTTACGCGGACAGCCTGAAGGAACTGGAAATCGGAACGGTGTTTATCGGGGGAGGGACCCCTTCCTATGTAGATCCTGACTATCTATGTGAAATTTTAAACTTTCTGCGTACCTACGGGCATATCCGGGCTGAGGCGGAGATTTCCATCGAAACCAACCCGGGAACTCTCTCCTATGATAAACTGGCTGCTTACAGGGCCATGGGAATCAACCGACTGAGCATAGGCCTCCAGGCATGGCAGGAACCGATTTTGAAAGCCATCGGAAGGATTCACAGCAGGGAGGAATTTCTTGAAAACTACAGGCAGGCGCGGAAGGCCGGATTTGAAAATATCAATGTCGATCTGATCTTCGGGCTGCCAGGGCAAACATTGGCCCAATGGGAGGAAACCATCCATCAGGTTCTTTCCCTTCAACCGGAGCATATCTCCTGCTACAGTCTCAAGGTGGAAGAGGGAACTTTGTTTGGGGACCGGCTTGAAGCGGGAGAACTGAAAATGATAGAAGACGAGCTTGACAGGGAGATGTATTATCTGGCGGTGAAGGAGCTGGAAAAAGCAGGGCTGAAACACTATGAAATATCTAATTTCGCCAGGCCCGGCTATGAATGCAGGCATAACCTGATCTACTGGAAGGCAAAGGAATATATAGGAATCGGAGCTGGAGCTCACTCGTATTTCGGTGAAAATCGGTATAGCAACTGCAATAATATAAAAGACTATGTGGAGCAATTAAGAAATGGAATTCTGCCGCAAGAGAACAAGGAGTTTATCAGCAAAACCGAGAGTATATCCGAATACATTATTTTAGGCCTTCGGCTCATTAAAGGAATTTGCAGCTCGGATTTTCAAGCAAGATATAATGAAGACCTCTTTCGTATTTATAAGGAAACCATCGCTAAACTTCAAGGCCGGGGCCTTTTACAGGCGAATGAAAAAGGAATCCGGTTGACTTCGAAAGGGCTTGACCTTGCAAATGAAGTGATGGCGGAGTTCCTTTAAAAATATGTCGGTATAATAATTATTCGGAAGCAAATAATATCCATAAAACCTCTTGACAAAAATTATTTGTGGTGGTATTTTAAAAATATATTAGCACTCACAAAGATAGAGTGCTAACAAAGGGGTGTGAATGGTGTTGTTGGATGATAGAAAAAGAAGAATACTTCGGGCAATTATCGACGATTACATCGACACAGCAGAACCCATTGGGTCAAGGACGATTGCCAGAAAGCACGAATTGGGTTTAAGCTCTGCAACGATACGGAATGAAATGGCTGATTTGGAGGAAATGGGCTACCTGGAGCAGCCACATACCTCGGCAGGGAGGATTCCGTCCGATAAAGGGTATCGATTGTACGTAGACCGTCTGCTGGAGGTAGGTCAACTTAACCTTGAGGATATTGAAGTGATCCGAAGAGCGCTGGATGTTAAAATAAACGAGCTCAGCCAACTGATTCGGCAGGCTTCGATAATCATGTCCAGAATAACGAAATATACTTCCATGGCGATTACACCCCAGATGAACAATAGCACTTTGAAAGCTGTGCAAGTAGTACCTATTGAGCCAGGGAAGGCTTTGGTTGTTGTTGTGACAAATGCCGGTGTGGCAAAAAACACATTAATTAAAATACCGGACCAGGTGGCTCCGGACTTTATTATTAAGCTTTCCAATATAGTGAATGAGAAATTGACAGGGCTTACGATTGAACAAATTAATCTACCCGTGATTCGGGATATTGAAAATGAGATCGGGCTTTCAAAAGAAGTTGTATTGCCCATACTGAATGGAATCGCGGATTGTATCGACCAGATCGATAACGCGGAAGTATATCTTGATGGCACAACAAATATTTTTAATTACCCGGAATTTAGAGACATCATGAAAGCGAAAGACTTTTTGGACATTCTGGATGAAAAGGAAAATGTTTCGCGCTTGTTGAAGGGCTCGTTGAAGCAAGGGGAAAGCAGTAGCAGCGGTGTCAATATACAGATCGGAAGCGAGAATTTGCTTCGTGAGATTCAGGATTGCACCCTGATCACCACGACCTATAGCGTAGGAAATGTAGTTATTGGATCCATCGGTGTTATTGGACCTACCCGAATGGAGTATGGAAGAGTCATCTCTTCGATGAATTATATAAAACAGAAAATGGGTGAAGAAATCTATAAGCTGTTGGGTGAAAACCTGGACGGCAGTTAAGGACAATTGCCGGTGTGCAATCGATAGCTGAGGGGTTTGATATTTTAGTTATCGGTTGCACACCGGAGACTGTAAATTATTTGATGGGAGGTATAGGACAGAAGAATGAGTCAGGAAGAAATGAACAAAACCAACGAGGAAGCGGCTGAAGTTGAAAATGTAGACTGTGATATTTCTGTTGAAGAGGATGCGGATACAACTACTTCAGAACTGGAGAGTGTAAAGGCGCAGCTTGATGAGAAATCCAGAAAATGCGAGGAATATATGGGTATGCTCCAAAGAGCAGCAGCGGAGTTTGATAACTATAAAAAAAGAACGGCGAGAGAAAAGGAAGCCCTCTATTCTGAGGCTGTAGGAGATGCCGTTGCATCATTCCTGCCTGTTGTAGACAATATGGAGAGAGCCTTGGATGCATGCAGTACAGAGGCAGACAGCCAATCCTTACGGGAAGGCGTGGAAATGATTTTCAAGCAACTCAAGGAGGTTATGAAAAACCTTGGAGTGGAAGAAATAAAGTCAAAAGGTGAGGCTTTTGATCCAAACCTACATAATGCCGTAATGCATATTGAGGATGAAGCCTACGGGGAGAACGAGATTGTAGAAGAGTTTCAAAAGGGATATAAGATTAAGGACAAGGTTTTACGGCATAGTATGGTAAAAGTGGCAAATTAATGAATATTTAAATATCATAGGCGAAAATTGTGAAAAACTTATAATAGGAGGCAGATCGAAATGGCTAAGGTAATTGGAATTGACTTGGGTACAACAAACTCATGTGTTGCGGTTATGGAAGGTGGAGAACCTGTTGTTATAGCAAACACAGAAGGAGCGAGAACAACGCCATCTGTTGTTGCATTTTCAAAAACCGGAGAAAGACTGGTAGGACAGGTTGCAAAAAGGCAGGCTATTACAAATCCCGAAAGGACCGTAATATCTATTAAGAGGGATATGGGTACCGACAGAAGGGTAAAAATAGATGACAAACAATATACACCGCAGGAAATTTCAGCGATGATTCTTCAAAAGCTGAAGGCGGATGCTGAAAGTTATCTGGGGGAGACAGTTACACAGGCTGTTATAACAGTTCCTGCGTATTTCAGTGACTCACAGAGACAGGCAACGAAGGATGCCGGAAAAATTGCAGGTCTGGAAGTTCTCAGAATCGTAAATGAACCTACTGCAGCTGCACTTGCATACGGGCTTGATAAGGAACATGATCAGAAAATCATGGTTTACGACTTGGGTGGCGGTACCTTTGACGTATCCATCCTGGAAATTGGTGACGGTGTATTTGAGGTTCTTGCTACCCATGGTAACAACCGACTGGGTGGAGATGACTTTGACCAAAGAGTGATTGATTACCTCGTAGATACTTTCAGAAGAGAAAATGGTATCGATTTGAGAAATGACAAAATGGCAATGCAGCGTTTGAAGGAATCTGCAGAAAAAGCAAAAATTGAACTTTCCGGTGTTACCACTACAAATATAAACTTACCGTTTATCACTGCAGATGCTACAGGACCAAAGCATCTTGACGTAACATTGTCCAGAGCAAAATTCGACGAACTGACTGCAGACTTGGTTGAAAAAACCATGGAACCTACAAGACAGGCAATGAAGGATGCCGGCCTCTCTCCGGACAAAATCGACAAGGTATTGATGGTGGGTGGTTCAACAAGAATTCCTGCAGTTCAGGAAGCTGTTAGAAAGTACCTGGGTAAGGAACCTTTCAAAGGGATCAATCCGGACGAATGTGTTGCCATCGGTGCAGCTATACAGGCTGGAGTTCTTACCGGCGAAGTAAAAGACTTATTGCTTCTGGATGTTACACCGCTTTCCCTGGGTATTGAAACCATGGGTGGAGTATTTACCAGACTCATTGAAAGAAATACGACGATACCTACAAAGAAGAGCCAGGTCTTCTCTACTGCGGCAGATAGCCAGACCAGCGTTGAGATCCACGTTCTTCAGGGTGAAAGGGAAATGGCGGCCTACAACAAGACACTGGGAAGATTCCAGCTTACAGGAATCCCGCCGGCACCAAGAGGCGTACCGCAGATTGAAGTTACTTTTGATATCGATGCCAATGGTATTGCCCATGTTTCTGCAAAAGACCTGGGTACAGGAAACGAACAGAAAATAACCATTACAGCATCCACCAACCTGTCGGATGATGAAATTGACAAGGCGGTAAAAGAAGCTGAGAAATTTGCAGCGGAAGACAAACAGAGAAAAGAAGAAATTGACACAAGAAATAATGCGGATTCCGCAGTGTACCAAGCCGAAAAGACCTTGAAGGACGTCGGTGACAAGCTTTCCGCAGAGGACAAATCAAAAGTGGAAGCTGAAATTAATAATGTGAAGGAAGCGCTGAAGGGAACTGATATCGAAGCTATAAAGAAAGCTTCCGAAGCTCTGCAGCAGGCATTTTATGAGCTTTCATCAAAGATATATCAACAAAATCCCGGAGCAGCACAGGGTGCCGGATTTGACCCGAATGCAGGTGCGGGTGGATTTAATCCGGGTGCGGGAGCAGGTCCGCAGGATAATGTTTATGATGCCGACTATAAAGTAGTGGACGAAGATAAGAAATAGGATCGTGCACGGTTTGCAAGCAATAAAATAGAAGATAGATAAAGATAGATAAGCCGAAGTCATAGCATGACTTCGGCTTATTTTAAGCTTACAGCCAGGTACTGCTGTTATTTGAGTACGGGATTTATTTTGTTGGCTTTTCAAAAGGAAAAGAATCATGTATAATAAAAGTTATAGTGCTTTAACTTTTATTGATGTGTTGGACTCTAAATAATACATAACTATATTGTTTCTTCGAGGAGATTGACCAATGAAAGTAAATATTTATGATGTAGCTTTGAAATCAGGTTTATCTGTAGTTACGGTATCAAGAGTGATTAATAATTCGCCGAATGTACGTGAGTATAATAGAGAAAAGGTATTGCAGGCCATGCGGGAACTTGGGTATAATCCCAGTGCCGCTGCTCGCAGCCTGGCAAAAGGTAAGACCGGGGTGATCGGGTTATTGATTCCCAGCCTTAGTGACACCTTTATTAACAGCGTAGTGAAATCCATTAATAAGAACTTGATGAAAAACGGATATTTTTTAGCCATATCCCTGGCAGAGCATGATGATATCAGTATTGAGGAAGGAAGTAATTTTCTGTTTCAGGAAAAGAGAGTCGATGGGATTCTCATTCTTACGCCCATCTACGAAGAGAAATATATAATAGAAATCAAAAGGAAGAATATACCCTTTGTGCTGATGGATAACCAGGAAAGCCATCCATCGGTAAACTCTATCCTTGTAGACAACTATAACGGCGGTTATACTGCCACAAGGCATCTCCTTGCCCTTGGACACAAAAAAATCGGGTATATCGGAGCACCTGAGATTTATTTAAGCAGTAGAGAAAGAGAACGAGGATTCCTGGACGCAGTAAAGGAAGCAGAACTCGAACCCTATGTAATGGAAAGGGGAAATTTTGATATTTCCTCCGGTTATAAAATTACAAAAAGCTGGATTGAGAGCGGAAGGATTCCAACGGCTGTGTTCACTGCCGACGACTATATTGCATTTGGCGCCATGGATGCTATAAGGGAGGCTGGCTTAAAAGTTCCGGAGGACATTTCCATTTGCGGCTATGACGATGATTTTCTTTCACAAGGTATTCACCCGGGTCTGACAACGATCAGGCAACCTTCCGAAGAGATGGGATTGAAGGCTGTTGAAGTTCTGATGCAGTCTTTGGAGGGGAAACAAAGAAGCCAGACTATAAAGCTTAGGCCTGAATTGATTATACGGCAGTCCACTGCAAGACCGAGGGAAGATTCTCTTTGAGCAAAGGTTGTCCCAAAAAGTAAAAGCGCATAAACTCTGTTTTAAATTAATCGAGTTGTATTGTAGAGTCGATACCCCTGCTGAATTCATGTAAAGGAAAGTGATGGTTGGTATCCAGACTGGAGAGGCACGTCCTTTTAAAATCTTCCTAAAATTTGAAATAAATATTGAAAAAAAATTACCTCTATAGTATAATTAGAGCATAAAAGTTAAAGCGCATAAACTTTTCACGTGAAATATATTTATTTAATGGGGGGACGTATATGGGCACGCGGCAAAGCAAGAGAGAAACATTTTATTTCTACTTGTTTATTATGCCCTGGATAATAGGATTTTTGCTTTTCACACTATATCCTGTAGGCGCATCGCTTTTTCTGAGTTTAACGAAATACGACGGAGTGAGTGCTCCACAATTTATCGGATTTGAAAATTACAAGGCTTTTGTTTCTGACGACCTATTTTGGAGAGCTGTGAAATCTACACTGTACTATACTCTTTTAAGTGTCCCTTTGACGCTCGGAATTTCATTGGGATTTGCCCTCTTGCTAAATCAAAAAACTCCTTTTCAGAATTTCTTTAGGACCTCCCTATACCTTCCAAGTATGGTTTCCGGTGTAACTATGGCATTATTGTGGACATGGCTGTTTAACCCCAGCGTAGGGCTGATTAACTATATGCTCTCTCTGGTGGGGATACAAGGCCCCATGTGGCTGACCAGTGAAAACTGGGCCATACCTGCGTTGATCATAATGTCCTTCTGGACGGCAGGGGGAGGAATGGTGATTTTTTTTGCGGCACTGAAATCCGTTCCGGTTTCTTACTACGAAGCAGCGATATTGGATGGTGCAAATGCTTTCCAACGCCTTTGGAAAATTACACTACCCATGATATCTCCTGTACTTCTCTTTCAGTTAATCATGAATATTATTGATTCCTTCCAAGTTTTTACTCCCGCTTATGTTATGACAAAGGGAGGACCGCACTATGCTACGTGGTTTTATGTATTCTACATCTTCAAGAGTGCTTTTTCTAATTTCAATATAGGCTATTCGTCGGCTTTGGGGTGGCTTCTACTGTTGGCTGTTTCAATACTGTCCTACTATATTATTAAATCATCCTCAAAATTCGTTCATTATGAAGGGGGAAAAAACTGATGAGCAGCCTCAAAGCGTATAAAAATAAAGGAAGGAAAAACCTTCGCGGAATCGCTGCGTTTGCAGCGCTGGTTCTGGTAACTATTGCCATGCTTTTGCCTGTTTACTACATGGTCATAACCTCACTTAAGACTACAAAAGAGCTGATGCAATTTCCTCCAACATTACTACCAAAGGAAGTGGCTTGGAGAAACTACATAACAATTTTCTCAAAAATTAATTATTTGGCGTTTTATAAGAACAGCCTGATTGTATCCATCGTCTCCACCTTGGGAATGACCATATCATCATCCCTGGTGGCCTTCGGACTTGCCAGATATAATACCAGGGGAAAAAATTTGATTTTTATGATTATTATCAGTACGCTGCTGCTGCCGTATCCGGCAATTATCATCCCGCAGTTTTTGGTTTTCCACAAATTCGGCTGGATCAACACCTTTTTTCCGTTGATTGTTCCTGCTTTCTTTGGAAGTGCCTATAACATTTTTCTTCTCCGGCAGTTTTTTACCACCATTCCCGATGATCTGTTCGAAGCGGCAAGGATTGACGGGAGTAGTGAGTTCCGGTCCTACTGGAATTTAGCCATACCCCTTTGTAAACCGGCACTGGCAACAGTCGCCATATTCCAGTTTTTGTGGACCTGGAATGACTTGATCAACCCTGTTATTTACCTCAATTCAGAATCAAAGTTTACACTGCCGATCGGTATGTCCAGCTTTTTTTCGAACTTCAGAATCATTCCATGGAACTTGATTATGGTGGGCAATATATTGGCACTGGTACCCATTCTTATTGTGTTTTTTAAAGCACAGAACTATTTTGTCGAGGGAATTACAATCTCTGGTATTAAATGAGAGGCGCGAGGTTGGATTTTCAATGAAGATTACTTTTATACTATTGTCCAATGTCGCTTTGCGAAACCTTAAAACATAGACGGGAAGGAGGTCTGTTAACGGGATATATCGTTTCGCAGATATTGGACGGCAGTTTACTGGTAATAAGATATGACTGGCCGTCGCATTTAGAAAAATTGACGGCAGATAAGGGAGTTAAAAAGGAGGTAATAAGAAAATGTTGAGTAAAAGAAGAGGTTTTTCTGTTTTTTTAAGTCTATTGCTTGCCGGAACGCTTGTATTTACCGCGTGTGGTAAGAAAAGCGGGGAGAACTCCGATGTAAAATCAGGTGACAATAGTCCTGCCAGCAAGGAAAAAGTAACTGTAACGCATTACAGTACGAACACGGATGATAAGCTATATATTAAGAATCTTATGCCGGAATTTGAAAAAACCCATTCCAATATAAAAATGGAATTTTTGACAGTACCCTATGAAAACTTCGATTCCAAACTTCAAACTTTAGTGGCAAGTAAATCAGCTCCGGATGTATTTTCCCATTACGGTGACGGAGGATTTATTGAATACTATTCGAAAGGCCTTGTTGAGGACCTTACCCCTTTTATGGAAAAGGCAAAATTTGATCCGGTAAAGGAAGGTATACCTGAAAACCTGCTAAAAATCTATTCATTGAACAAAAAGGTGTATGGTATTCCAGTGTCTGCCTATGTTTCCCTGGTTGCTTACAATAAAGATTTATTTGATCAGGCAAAGGTGCCCTATCCTACATCGGATTATGAGGATAAAAGCTGGACTTTTGACAAGATGATCGAAACTGCCAAGAAACTTACAAAAGTTTCAAAAAATATGGCAGAATCCCAGTATGGACTGGACTTCTACTGGTCGGAAAGAGATATGCGCCCTGTATACTTTGGAGAAAAGGTTTATTCAGATGATACCTGGACTAATGGAGGTAAGCCTTCAGAGTGCTACTTTAACTCACCAGGGGTCATTAAAGCGCATCAGAAATTTATTGACCTGATGCACTTGCATAAGGTAATGCCTACTCCTGCGGCAACAAAGGGAATGACCGGCGGAGATGCCACAACAGGTGACCCGTTCCTGATGGGCAAGATAGCTATGAGTGTTTCGGGTTCATGGGTCATCGCCAACGTAAACGATATTCCATTTAAGGTTGGAGTTGCTGCCATACCCGTGGGAGGAAATGAAAAAGTAAGAAGTGTTCTTTTTGTAGATCCTCTTATGATTATTAAAGGATCAAAGAATCCGGAAGCGGCTTTGGAATGGATTAAATTCCTGACTTCGAAGGAATCGCAGGAAAAGGCTGTTGAAATGTGCGGCAATCCTCCGGCCAATTCCGGAGCGTCCGAAAAATACTATAAATCCTTCCCGGGTGTCGATCCAAAGGATGTTAAGAATGTTGTTGAGGGAGCTATCAAATATGGAGCGGAATCATACAACCACATGCTTGTTAACTATTCACAGATAAACGATATCATTAAAAATGAATACCAACAGGCAGAAAACGACAATGTGCCTGCTGAGAAGGTTATGAAAGTAGTTCAAGAGAAGGTAACGGATCTTCTGAAAAAAAGTAAGTAAGAATTTTTAGTCTGTTTTATGTACGAGGTTAATTCAGCCCGGGGAAGGAGGGAAAGTTCTTCTTTCCCGGGGTAAATTCTTTTGTTGGTTAAAATGTGATAAACATCGGATATTACGAGAATTTGACGGACAATGGTTTTGGCACTGGCAAATGGCTGGAGATAATAGATTTTTTGAATTTCTGTAACCGTCTGGTTAAGGAAGTATAATTGAACATGAAAGAAAATAAAAATTGAGATATAAATTAGTAATATTATGTAAACGGGGGTATATATTATGATGAGAAAGCTAAAAATTGCTGTTATAGGAGCCGGGAGTACATATACGCCTGAACTGGTGGAGGGCTTTATAACGAGAAAAGACAGCCTCGATATTGATAGCTTTTATTTTATGGATATTGATAAAACCAAGCTTGAAGTTGTAGGGGGACTGGCCAAAAGAATGCTTGAAGCTAAAGGGCTTACGGCTAGTGTGATACTTACACAAAGTCTTGAAGAGGCAATTGAAGGTGCGGACTATGTTTTGGCTCAGGTGCGGGTTGGAGGTCTGGATGCCAGAATCAAGGATGAAAAGATCCCCTTAAAATATAATCTTCTGGGACAGGAAACAACCGGAGCCGGAGGATTCATGAAGGCGCTCCGTACGATACCGGTTATAATGGATGTTGCAAAAAAAATGGAACTGCTGGCACCTAAAGCATGGCTGATCAATTTTTCGAATCCGTCCGGGATTATTGCAGAAGCCGTTTTAAATCATACCGGTATCAACATGATGGGGCTGTGCAATGTGCCTATAAATATGGTTAAAGCTGTTCGAGAAGCACTGCCGACGGAAACAAAAAGTTTTGATTATGATTATATCGGTTTCAACCATTTAAGCTGGATTACAGCAGTGTATGCGGATGGCAGGGATATTCTGCAGGAGCAGTTAAACAGCAAATTTGAATTTTCAAACCTTAAAAACATTCCGGAGGTAGAGTATGAAGAGGAGCTGTTAAAGGCTACGGCAGCGATTCCATCCTCTTATCTCAGTTATTATTATCTGCGTGATGAGCAGCTTAAACACTGCCTGGAGGCTAAAAAGTCCCGGGGAGAAGAGTGTAAGGAAATTGAAGCTGCGCTGCTCCAAATTTATAAGGATTCCAACCTTAGCGATAAGCCTGAACTTCTCAGCCAAAGGGGCGGATCCATGTATTCCACAGCCGCTGTTTCACTTGTAGATGCTATAGAAAATGATAAAAATGAACTCCATGTCGTTAATGTTAAGAATCAGGGTGCTCTTGAATTCCTGGATGACAATGACGTGGTTGAGGTAAAATGTTTGATCAATAAAAATGGAGCAACACCGGTTACCATAAGGGAATTCGATAACCAGTATATCCAGGGGCTCATGAAAGCTGTAAAAGCCTTTGAAAAGCTTACAGTTAAGGCTGGGCTGCAAGGAAGCTATGATGCTGGCCTTGCGGCATTAATGGTGCATCCGCTCATCGGTGATTATCGCAAGGCAAAAGGTGTGCTGGATGAAATGTTGGCGGCGAATAAAACATATTTGCCTCAATTCTTTAAGGGGGAAGCATAGCATGGGCAAATATGTGATCGGTGTTGACGGTGGAGGTACCAAAACACAATGTGCTCTGTTTGATTTGGAAGGAAATGAAATCGATCTTATAAAATGGGGGCCTTTGAACCATGAAGTATTGAGTGGAGGGTTTGAAGAATTCCATAGCGAACTGGAAAAACTGCTGAACTATATCATGGTGAAAAATGGTATAGAGATAAAGGATATTGAAAAAGGGGTCTTCGGGCTGGCTGGAGTTGATACGAAAGATCAGTATTCAGTTATTTCAGAGATTCTATCGAAAACAGGGATAAAAAGTTTCGTACTATGCAATGATGCATTTTTGGGAATCAAAGCGGGCTGTGTTAATGGGTACGGGATATGTGTTATTAACGGAACGGGGTGTTCGGTTGCCGGAATCAATCGGCAGGGTGATATGTTTCAAATTGGCGGGCAAGGAGCATTGACCGGCGATCGGGGAGGCGGCAGCATGATTGGAGAGGCTGCCATACGATCCGTGTACAATTATTTCTTCCGGTGCGGCAAAAAAACAGTAATGAAAGATCTACTGTTTGAGATGTTAGGGATTGATGATAAGTATGCCTTTATGGATGAAATTACTCGAAGGCTAATGGACAAATCCTTATATATCGCAGATGTAAATAAATTTGTTTTTGATGCTGCCAATATGGGGGATGAAGTAGCCTGTGAAATTCTTGCAGAAGTTGGAAGAGAGCTGGGTTTGTCTACAAATGGTATGATAAAGGAAATGCGATTTGAAGAAAATGAGGATATCGAAATTATTCTGGCAGGATCGGTAAATGTTAAGGGAGATAATCCTATTTTGATTCACTCGTTAAAGGAGCAAGTTTTCCAAAACACCGAGAAAAGGAATATAAACTTTATCGTGCTGGATAAACCTCCCGTGGCGGGAGCCATTATGTGGGCCTTTGAGAATAGTATCGATAAAACTGAAATGTTCAATAAAATTATGAAGCAGTTTTAGTGTACCGGCGAAAGGGCGTAGTGGCTATATAATAAGAAGATTAAAAAATTAATAGATTCATGTATTTTAAATATGTAAAAAGGGAGATTCTTATAAGGAGTCTCCTTTCCATTTACATAAAAGGCATGTAGAGGTTCGGCTTATATCTTCCGGGCTATCTAAATCGTGAAAATGACTTTAAAAGGAATGAATTGAATCTCTACGATATACAGGAAGGAACTATAAGTGCACAAAAGAATGAGTGTAAAAACTTTTGTGCGTTGTATATGGAAGAAAAAGAAATATGGATTGTGAAATTAATTTGCAGCTTGTGGTAGTAATATGGTATAATATATAAGCTGTTTTTTTAGTAATTTATTGGAATCAGATGAACAAAGCCAGCGTGGATACCTGGTTTCTGTTCTCTGACTTCTGCTTTATAGAGGGAGAGGTTTTTTAGATGGCTGAAAAAAGGGATTATTATGAAGTCCTTGGGATTGATAAAAATGCATCTGATGCAGATATAAAAAAGGCCTACAGGAAACTTGCAAAACAATATCATCCAGATGTGAATCCCGGGGATACTGTAGCAGAAGCTAAATTTAAAGAGGCCAATGAGGCGTACGAGATTCTCAGTAATCCACAAAAGAGATCCCAGTATGACCAGTTCGGACATGCCGGCACTGACCCTAACGGGTTTGGTGGTGCGGGCTTTGGAGACTTTGATTTTGGGAATGTTGGGGACATATTCGAAACTTTCTTTGGGGGTGCCGGCTTCGGACGGTCCAGCAGGGGAAGAAAAGGACCGCAAAAGGGTGGAGATTTAAAGTATGCCATGGAAATCAGCTTTGAAGAAGCTGCTTTTGGTGTGGAAAGGGAGTTTACCATCAACCGGATGCAGAACTGCACCACCTGTAACGGTACGGGGGCAAAGCCCGGAAAAGAGCCTGTAACCTGTAAACACTGTAATGGATCAGGCCAGATACAGTACAAGCAAAGCACACCGTTTGGCCAGTTTGTGAACATTAAAACCTGTGACGCCTGCGGTGGAGAAGGCAAAATTATCACTGATCCTTGCCATGACTGTTCCGGTAAGGGAAAGATACGCAAGAGCGTTAAGTTGAAGATCAATATTCCGGCTGGAATCGATGACGGTCAAACCGTATCCCTTCGAGGAGAAGGAGAACCGGGGAGCAAAGGAGGTCCGGCTGGTGATTTGTTTATTTCCATAAGAGTACGTCCTCACCCCTTGTTCCAAAGACAGGGAACGGACGTGGTTTGCGAAATACCGATTACTTTTGTACAAGCTGCACTGGGGGCTGAAATTGATGTTCCAACGCTTGATGGAAAGGTGAAGCATGTCGTTCCTGAAGGAACGCAAACAGGGTCCGTGTTCCGTATAAAAGGGAAGGGAATTCCATATATTAGAGGTAACGGCCGTGGTGACCAGTACTTGAAGGTGAATGTAGAAGTACCGCAGAAACTGAATGAGAAGCAAAAAGAGATTTTAAGAGAATTTGCCGAACTTAGCGGTGATGAAGTCCATGAACAGAGAAAAGGATTTTTTGAAAAAATGAAGGATGCGTTGGGAATGTAAGGATAAAGAAGGGCTATAGGCGACAGACTATAGCCCATGCCCGCATTTAATGGAGGATAACCATAATGAAATGGACAGAAGTGAAGATAAGAACCACGGAAGAGGCCAGTGACGCGGTCAGTGAAATGCTTACATCCATCGGAGCTGGAGGCGTGGCCATCGAAGATCCCAACGATATTCGAAGGGAATTGGAAAAGCCCAATACATTGGACTACGCAGATGATGAATTTATGGCTGCATTAGGAACCGATGTTATAATAAAGGCGTATTTTTCAGAAGAAATGAGCCAGAGTGAGCTGGTCCAATTGATCAAGGAAAAGCTGGAGTTTATTTCTCGTTTTTTGGATGTTGGAGCGGGATATGAAGGCTGTTCCGAAGTGGACGATGAAGATTGGGCTACCGCTTGGAAAAAGTATTATAAGCCCATTAAAATCGCGGAGCGTATTGTTATAAAGCCTTCGTGGGAGAAGTATGATGCCGCACCGGATGAAATCATCATCGAAATGGACCCGGGAATGGCTTTTGGAACGGGAACTCATGAAACTACACGGATGTGTGCACAGTTATTGGAAAAATATATAACACCGGGAGATACTGTCGTTGATGTCGGATGTGGTACGGGAATTCTGTCCATAGTCGCTGCAAAACTCGGGGCAGAAAAAATAACGGCCGTTGATATTGATGAGGTGGCGGTGAGAGTAACGGGAGAGAATTGCCTTTTGAACAAGGTTGAAGAAAAGGTTGAAGCTTTCCGCGGAATTCTGGATGATGTGCAAAAGGTGAAACTAGATATCGTTGTTGCCAATATTATTGCAAATGTAATCATTGAAATATCGGAACAAATTCCAGAATATTTAAAACCCGGCGGTACCATGATTACTTCAGGAATCATTAAGGAAAGAAAAGATGAAGTGATGGAAGCATACCTCAATAAAGGTTTCACCTGTGAGGAAGTACTTGAACTGGGAGAATGGGTGGCGATAGTTTTCAAATGTCAAAATTCTTTGTAGATGAAAGCGCGATTCACGGTGATACCATAACCATTACCGGCGATGATGTAAATCATATCCGTAAGGTATTACGTTTAAGAACCGGGGAAATTATAACCGTCTGCGACGGTAAAGGAATGGATTACAGTGCGAAAATAGAGCAACTGGAGTCCCAATATGTAAGTGCGAAGGTAGTCAGTGTTCAGGAATCGGGAACAGAGCCCCCGATAGAGGTCGTCTTGTTTCAGGGGTTACCGAAGTCGGATAAAATGGACTATATTATTCAAAAAACCATTGAGCTTGGGATCAGTAAAATTATTCCTGTTATAACGGAACGAACAGTGGTGAAAATTGATAATAAGAAGGACGCCGAAAATAAAAGAGTACGATGGCAGCGGATTTCCCTGGAAGCTGCGAAACAGTGCAACCGGGGGATCGTTCCGGTTGTTGAGACGCCCGTTAGTTTTGAAAAGGCACTGGAACTTTCAAAGGAATACGAACTTTGTATGATACCTTATGAAAAGGAAAGGAACAATAAACTGAAGGGATTGGTTAAGGCGGGTCGGAGAAAAATTGCCGTGTTTATTGGCCCGGAAGGCGGCTTTTCACAGGAAGAAATCGAGAGGGCAGAAAAACAAGACGTAAAGCCTGTAACTTTAGGAACCAGAATTTTGAGAACCGAAACTGCAGGAATTGCTGTGTTGTCGATATTGATGTATGAGCTAGGAGATGTGGGCTGATGGAGACGCTAAAATTTGTTGTAGTAGATGATGCTGTTTTTATGAGAACCCTTTTAAAGAAATTGCTGGAGGAAACCGAAGGGTATACTGTGGTTGGAGAAGGCTCCAACGGAATACAAGCCATCGAACAAGCCAAAAAGCTTAAACCGGATATCATGACCCTGGATATCACCATGCCTGACATGGATGGTTTACAGGCAGTACCGGAGATATTGAAAGTAAGTCCCGATACCCGCATTATCATGGTTTCAGCCATGGGGCAGCAGTCCATGGTGATTGAGGCCATAAAGGCCGGGGCCAGGGATTTTGTCGTAAAGCCTTTTGACAAATCCAGAGTGATGCAGGCCATTCGAAATGTTATGGTTAAATAATAGGGTGCCGTAAAATAATTACATAGTCCCGGGCAAGAGCATGGTACAGTAAAACAGGAGGCAAAAAGCATCTTGTTTTACTGTACCATGCTCTAATATGGAGCAAACAGGAGATATTTAGAAAAAAATATATAAAATATGAAAATTTAGCCTTTAAATTATTAATAATTATGTTATAATACTAAAAAGGTTATATTAAAGATGTGCCGCTTTGATTCCCAATTTGTCCCGAGGGCAGACTGCTTCAAAAACCGGGCGTTTTACCCTCAGGAAATTATAAGCTCAAAGTGTCTCGTCTGTAAATCCATAAAAAAGGATGATTTCAGCATATGATAAAGAGTATGACGGGATTTGGAAGAGGTGAGTCCCAGGAAGAGGGAAAGAGCTTCGTAGTTGAAATAAAGACAGTAAATCATAGATATAGTGATATCTATGTAAAGATGCCGCGAGTTCTATCTTTTCTGGAAGACAAGGTACGGGATATTGTTTCCAAGAACGTTTCCCGGGGAAAGGCAGATGTTTTTGTTTCTTATGAAGATCATGGAGAGGACTCCAAGATCGTAGTCATTGATGAGGCTTTATCCAGCGCTTATATCAAGGCTTTGGGGCAGATGAGGGATACGTTTGGGCTGCAGGATGATGTTACAGTGTCGCTGGTGGCTAGATTCCCGGATGTGCTGCGGGTTGAGAAGGCGGAGGAGGATGAAGGAAAGCTTTGGACTCTATTGAATCAGGCGGTTAAAAACGCACTGGAAGCTTTAGTTCGTATGAGAGAAATCGAAGGCCAGGAGCTTAAAAACAACCTGCTTGAGAGAGCGTCATACATAGAGAGCATCCTAAAGGATATAACCGTAAGAGCACCCGAGGTTGTCAAGGAATATAAACAAAAACTTGAAACACGGATAAAAGAACTTTTGGATCAGCAGACTATAGATGAAAGCCGTTTGGCAATGGAAGTTGCCTTGTTCGCTGACCGGTGCAGTATAGACGAAGAACTGGTGAGGCTGGGAAGCCACATTTCGCAGATGCGGGAAGCTCTTGAAATGCAGCAGCCCGTCGGAAGAAAGCTTGATTTTCTTGTTCAGGAGATGAACAGAGAGATCAATACCATTGGGTCTAAAGCTAATGACCTGACAATCACTAGAAACGTAGTTGAATTGAAAAGCGAAATTGAAAAAATAAGAGAACAAATTCAAAATATTGAATAAAAGAAATGGGAGGGTATAAAATGAAACTTATTAACATTGGATTTGGCAATATAGTTTCTGCCAATAGATTGGTAGCTATCGTAAGTCCGGAGTCTGCTCCTATCAAGAGGATCATTCAGGAAGCAAGAGATCGCGGAATGCTCATTGATGCAACATACGGAAGAAGGACTCGCGCAGTTATTATTACCGACAGCGATCATATTATTCTGTCTGCTGTCCAACCTGAAACGGTTGCACACCGACTCAATGTGAAGGATTCTGTAGAAACGGAAGATGAAGTGGAAGAGATCGAAGAATAGTAGGGAGGAACTACAATGTTCCGAAAGGGCTTGTTGGTAGTTATTTCCGGGCCTTCCGGCACAGGGAAGGGAACTGTGTTGAAGCTGGTGAAGGAATCCTTTAATAATGTCAGGTTTTCAGTATCAGCCACAACAAGGAAACCCAGAGAGGGCGAGGTTGAGGGAAAGAATTACTTCTTCAAAACAGTTGAAGAATTTAAGGAAATGCTTCAAAATAATGAAATGATCGAGTGGGTGGAGTACTGTGATAATTACTATGGCACTCCCAGAAAATATATAGAAGAATCCATGGAACAGGGATACGATGTAATACTGGAATTAGAGGTGGAGGGCGCTATTAATATCAAAAACCAATACCCTGACAGTGTTACCATCTTTATGGTTCCGCCTTCCTTTGACGAACTGCGGTTGCGGATTGAGGGAAGAGGAACCGAAAAACCCGAAGTGATCGAAAAACGTTTGAACAGGGCAAAAGAGGAATTGTCATACATTGACCGGTATGATTATATTACTATTAATAATACGGTAGAGGACTCCGTAAGTGAAGTCAAAAGTATTATTGTAGCGGAAAAGCTTAAATACCAGAGAAATAAGGATATAATAAAGGAATTAGGAATAGAAACAGGAGGTAATGAGCTATGATTTATCCTTCAGTTAAATCGTTAATGGAAAAGGTGGATAGCCGGTATACTTTGGTGGTTGCAACGGCGAAAAGAGCAAGACAGCTGGCAGAAGGCGCACCCAAACTGACAAGATGCACTTCGGAAAAGCCGGTTACAGTGGCAATTAACGAAATCAACGAGAATAAAATTACATACGTAAGAACGAAGAGTGGAATAAAATAAGTAACAGTTGACAATTGATAACGAAGAGTTATCAATTGTCAATTCTCTTCACGGAGGATGACTATGCTAAAGGGAAAGACAGTTGTAGTTGGGGTTTCCGGGGGGATTGCGATCTACAAGGTGGTTGACGTAGTAAGCCGTTTGGTGAAGTTGGGAGCAGATGTTCATGTCATTATGACGGACAATGCTTCTGAGTTTGTTACTCCTCTTACATTCCGTTCCATTTCTCATAATCCCGTGATTACCGATATGTTTGAGGAGCCGAAAAATTGGGATATTCAACACATTTCTATAGCAAACAAAGCAGACCTGTTTGTAGTTGCTCCAGCCACAGCCAATATTATTGGAAAAGTTGCTAACGGAATTGCAGACGATATGCTTTCAACTACCATTATGGCCACCAAGGCCCCTGTTCTTTTTATCCCTGCGATGAATACCTACATGTATGAAAATCCTATTGTTCAGGATAATATGTCAAAGCTGCAAAAGCTGGGGTACTTATTCATGGAGCCCGGTGTCGGGGCTATGGCTGAGAAGGGGTTTTACGGAAAAGGCAGGTTGCCTGAGCCACAAAACATCGTTGATAAAGTTGTAGAAGTATTTCAGGTGAAAAAAGACCTGGAAGGGAAAAGAATCCTTATCACTGCAGGACCTACCCGGGAAATCATTGACCCTGTAAGATACATATCCAATCATTCCTCAGGCAAGATGGGGTATGCGGTAGCTGAGGCTGCGGCACAAAGAGGCGCTTATGTAAAAGTTGTGTCTGGCCCGGTGAATCTGGCCAAACCTATGGCAGTAGATATTGTTCCTGTAACTACAGCACTGGAGATGCATAAGGAAGTCATGGACAATTATGAAGACTATGATATTCTGATTATGGTAGCAGCAGTTGCGGATTACAGGTGCCTTGAAACTTCGGATCAGAAAATAAAGAAGTCGGAAGATACCCTGACATTGACGCTGACCAAAAATCCGGATATTGCAAGAGATGTGGGTAAAGTAAAGGGAAACAGGATATTGGTAGGTTTTTGTGCTGAAACCAACGACCTGATAGAAAATGCAAAATCCAAAATTCAATCCAAGAATCTGGATATGATTGTTGCCAATGATGTTACCCTGGAAGGGGCAGGCTTCGGGACGGATACGAATATTGTCAAACTGATTGACCGCAGCGGAAGAATCAAAGAACTGCCCATCATGAGCAAGAGTAAAGTGGCACATGAAATGCTGAATGAGATCGTTAACCTATTAACAATTTAATTATAAATAACATTGACAATTGTCAATTGGCTTAAGGGAGGACTTAATATGGCGGTAGAAAAGACAATGGAGAAGATCGTTGCTCTTGCCAAAAACAGAGGATTTGTTTATCCCGGTTCAGACATATATGGTGGACTTGCAAATGCTTGGGATTACGGCCCGTTGGGTGTAGAACTCAAAAACAATGTAAAAAAAGCCTGGTGGAAGAAGTTTGTGCAGGAAAGCCCTTATAATGTAGGCGTGGATTGTGCAATTTTAATGAACCCTCAGGTATGGGTTGCTTCCGGGCATGTGGGTGGCTTCAGTGATCCCCTCATCGACTGTAAGGATTGTAAAACCCGTCACAGGGCCGATAAGCTCATCGAAGACTGGAACCAGGAAAACAACCTGAGTGTAGCGGTGGACGGCTGGACCAATGACCAATTAATGCAGTACATAAAGGAAAAGGGAGTAAAATGTCCGGATTGCGGTTCTGCCAACTTTACCGATATCAGAAAGTTTAACCTGATGTTTAAGACATTCCAGGGGGTTACGGAGGATTCCAAAGCTGAAATATTCCTACGGCCGGAAACTGCCCAAGGTATATTTGTAAACTTTAAAAATGTACAGCGCACTACGCGGAAAAAGATTCCTTTTGGAATCGGACAGATTGGTAAATCCTTTAGAAATGAGATAACACCCGGTAACTTTACCTTCAGAACCCGTGAGTTCGAGCAGATGGAGCTGGAGTTCTTCTGTGAACCCGGAAAGGATTTGGAATGGTTTGATTACTGGAAGAATTTCTGCTATAACTGGCTCAAATCATTGGGTATGAGCGTAGAAAACCTCAAATTAAGGGATCACAGCAAGGAAGAATTATCCCACTACAGTAATGCTACCACCGACATCGAGTTCAAATTCCCATTCGGATGGGGAGAGCTGTGGGGAATTGCTGACAGAACGGATTTTGACCTGAAGCAGCATATGGAGCACTCAAAGGATGATCTCTCCTATTTTGACCCTACTACCAATGAAAAGTATGTACCGTATTGTATTGAGCCGTCTCTGGGCGCAGACAGAGTAACCCTTGCATTCCTTTGTGATGCATATGATGAAGAGGAAGTTACTGAAGGAGATGTGAGAACCGTATTGCGTTTCCATCCGGCTCTGGCACCGATAAAGGCAGCGGTTCTGCCCCTCTCGAAGAAACTGGGAGATGACGCCTATAAGGTATACGAAATGCTCACCAAAAAGTTCCCTTGTGAATATGATGAAGCCGGAAGCATAGGAAAGAGGTACAGGCGGCAGGATGAAATCGGAACTCCATACTGCATCACCTTTGACTTCGATTCGCTCAATGACCAGAGCGTAACCGTCAGGGACCGGGATTCCATGCAGCAGGTACGATTAAAAATTGATGAATTAGCCAGTTATTTTGAAAGTAAATTTGAGTTTTAATTATAGTAGAAAATCAGCCGACCAGCGTCGGCTGATTTTTTTATGCATAGGAAATATATTTTTAAAATTTCCTATGCTTTGGAATTTCCAAAGAGAAATTATTTTTGTGGGTGTAAGAGGGCTCTCTGATGAGGAATAAGGTGCAGTAGCCTTTTTTTCCAGCCCAATGGACAAGTAAAAAGCTGGAGCTGCTTTGTTCATAGCCTTCCTGTATTGAGTGATTAGTTTGAATGGAAAATATACCATATATTGGTATTCGGATGTTTAGTAAGTATACACTAATGTTAAAAAAATAACTTTCAAAATTTCGTATAAATTAAACAAAAAAGTAGTATACAAATTCAAATATATGGTATAATTACAACATAGTTGAAGGTCTGTTTTTTCCAAATATGTAAAGTGGGATAGAAGAAAAGAGGATTTCATACGTTCCTTTTCTTTAAAATACATAAATATACCAATACATAGGAGGTTTTTAAATGCCAAAATATGTTTATCTCTTCAGTGAAGGTAATGCATCAATGAGAAATCTTCTGGGAGGCAAAGGTGCCAATTTGGCTGAGATGACTGGTTTGGGCCTGCCTGTTCCAAGAGGATTCACTGTTACCACAGAGGCGTGTACCCGGTACTACAATGATGGTCAGGTGATTGCCAGGGAGATCGAAGATGAAATCTATTCTATGATGGCAAAAACCGAAGAGATCGTTGGAAAAAAATTTGGTGACCCCAACAACCCGTTTCTTGTTTCAGTTCGCTCCGGTGCAAGGGCTTCCATGCCGGGTATGATGGACACAATTCTTAACCTCGGCCTTAACGATGTCGTTGTTGAAGGCCTTGCAAAACTCACGGGTAATGAAAGATTTGCATACGACAGCTACAGAAGGTTTATCCAGATGTTTAGCGACGTTGTTATGGAAGTTGAAAAGGCAAAGTTTGAAAAAATATTGGATGCCGTAAAGGAAGAAAATGGTGCCCAATATGATACCGATCTGAACGCAGAAAATCTCAAAGAAGTTGTTAAAAGATACAAGGAATTGTTTAAAGAGGAAAAAGGCTTTGACTTCCCACAAGAGCCTGAAGTACAGTTGATGGAAGCAGTAAAGGCCGTATTCCGTTCCTGGGATAACCCAAGGGCTATTATTTATCGAAGGCTGAACGACATTCCCGGCGACTGGGGAACTGCTGTAAACGTACAGGAAATGGTATACGGAAATATGGGCAATGACTCCGGTACAGGTGTTGCCTTCACAAGAAATCCTTCCACCGGCGAGAAGAAGCTTTACGGTGAATTTCTGATGAATGCACAGGGAGAAGACGTAGTTGCCGGTATCCGTACGCCGCAGTCCATTGACCAGATGAAAGAAGTGAATCTGGGCGCCTACAATCAATTCATAGAAATCGCAGAAACCCTTGAAAGACATTATAGAGATATGCAGGATATGGAGTTTACCATTGAAAAGGGTAAACTGTTCATGCTGCAGACCCGTAACGGTAAGAGAACGGCTGCGGCTGCTTTAAAGATCGCTGTTGACCTGGTGGAGGAAGGCATGATTACCCGGGAGGAAGCGGTCATGAAGGTGGACCCGAAGCAGTTGGATGCTCTGCTGCACCCGAATTTCGAGCCAAAGGCGCTAAAGGCTGCGAATACCATAGCCAAAGGTTTGCCGGCTTCACCGGGAGCTGCTACCGGTAAGATTTATTTTGATGCCGAAGATGCTGTAAATGCCTCTAAAATCGGTGAGAAGAACATAATTCTCGTCAGGACCGAAACCTCACCGGAGGATATTGAGGGTATGCACGTATCCCGCGGAATTCTGACAGGCCGCGGAGGAATGACTTCGCATGCTGCTGTGGTAGCCCGCGGCATGGGTACCTGTTGTGTGGCTGGATGCAGTGATGTAAAAATTAACGAAGAGGAAAAATTCTTTACAGATAAAAATGGAAGAAAGTACGTAGAAGGGGATTGGATATCTCTGGATGGCTCTACCGGAAATGTATATGGTGAGCAGCTCCCAACGGTTGAACCTGAAATGACGGGAGACTTCGCAACATTGATGGGATGGGCGGACGAACTCCGTACCTTAAAGGTAAGAACCAACGCCGACACTCCAAAGGATGCTGCTCAGGCGATGAAGTTCGGAGCGGAAGGTATCGGACTTTGCCGTACGGAGCATATGTTCTTTGAACCCGACAGAATTCCTGCCATGAGAGAAATGATCGTAGCCAGAACAGAGGAACAAAGAAGAAAAGCCCTGGATAAGCTGCTCCCCATGCAGAGAGGGGACTTTGAGCAATTGTTCGTTGAAATGAAGGGCTACCCTGTAACCATCCGGTTCCTGGATCCGCCGCTGCATGAATTCTTGCCGCAGTTGGATCATGATATTGCTGCACTTGCCGAAGAGATGGGATTGGCGTTTGAGGAGTTAAAGGGAATTGTTGCCGATCTTCATGAATTCAATCCAATGATGGGTCACAGGGGATGCCGTTTGGCAGTAACCTACCCGGAAATCGCGGAAATGCAGACAAGAGCTGTTATAGAGGCGGCAATCAATGTTAATGAGAAAGGAATGCATGTGATTCCGGAAATCATGATTCCGCTGGTTGGAGAGGTAAAAGAACTCAAATGCGTAAAAGACATTGTGGTAAGAACTGCTGAGGAAGTAATCCGGAATGCAGGTGTACAACTGGAGTATAAAGTAGGCACCATGATTGAAATCCCGAGAGCTGCGCTGACGGCAGATGAAATTGCGAAGGAAGCGGAATTCTTCTCTTTTGGTACCAACGACCTGACACAGATGACCTTCGGATTCAGCCGTGATGATGCTGGAAAGTTCCTGGAGGCATACTATAGCAGAAAAGTATACGAGTCCGATCCTTTTGCAAAACTCGATCAGATCGGCGTAGGAAAGTTAATCGAAATGTCCGTAAAACTGGGTAAGCAGGCAAGACCGGATATCAAGCTGGGAATCTGCGGTGAACACGGCGGTGACCCGTCTTCCGTTGAATTCTGCCACCGGGTAGGATTGAATTATGTATCCTGTTCACCGTTCCGTGTGCCCATCGCAAGATTGGCTGCTGCCCAAGCTGCGGTCCGCAAGGAAGGGGATTTGGGACAAAAATAGAAATATTATGTGATACTTATATTATGAACTTTCAAGATGCTTTGAAAGGCTATTATATAGGTAAGCCAGGAAATAAAAATCAATGGTGGGAAGATGTTGAGATAGAAGTCTATTTTGTCTTGCATCTGAACTTATAACAAGAGCAAGGTGATTTGATTACCTTGCTCTTGTTATTCTTGTAAGTATATTAGACCTAATATACCGTTTATATATATATATCATTTTGCTCTAATTAGTTTACGAATAGTAAACCCCAGATTTAGAGAGAACGGCTTGAAAACATGCAAAGTGGTTTAATAATTCTCTTACAAAACGCATCATGCATTTTGTGACTGTTGCGCTGGCGGATAGGATATAGTTGACAAATTTTTTTGTCTATGAATTTCTCAGTTGACAGTTAGCGTATTATTTTATAAACTAGTATTGAGTGAGTAACTTACTCAATATTAGTTCAACTCATAATAACCTAAACAAGGAGAGTTACACATGGGCAAAAACAGTATTATCCCTGATTTGATCTTTCGTAAATATAATCAGCATAAGAATGCTAGGAAGCTTCTGATTGATAAACCAAACAGTATAGTAGAAGCGGGTTTTATTAAAATTGGTGGTATTGATCAATGGGTAGCTATACGTGGTGAGGATAGGAGTAATCCTGTTTTATTATTTATTCACGGGGGGCCAGGGTCCGTTTATTCAATATTCAGCCCATTGCTGCGTACATGGGAGAAGCATTTCACGATTGTCCAATGGGATCAGCGTGGAGCAGGGAAAACTTTCAGGAAGAACGGTGAAGAGGGGAGTGGAAATATTACATTTCAGCAGCTTGCAAAAGATGGGATTGAGCTTTCCGAATACCTGTGCCGTAAATTGGACCATGAAAAGCTAATTTTAATAGGCAGCTCTGTGGGCAGTCTCATTGGAGTAATGATGGTAAAGGATAAGCCTGACCTGTTTTATGCATATGTTGGTACAGATCAGAACGCTCCCGATCCAGAATTTATTTCTTACAAACTGTCATTGGATGCTCTTGGCTCAGTGGGTAATAAGAAAGGCATCGAACTGATTAAGAAAATGGGTCCGGACCAGTCAAAGTGGAAACGGAAAGATTTTGATAAAAGGAATCAATATATTGTCAAAGCCGTTAAGAATGTTCCAAATATGATTATGGATCTGATGCTGCCCAGTATGCTTTCTTCACCAGAACATAAAATGAGTGATCTCATAGATATTTTTAAAGGTATGAGCTATTCACTTGATTGTCTGTATGAGGAACTAATGGTTTTAGATATCCGAGAACAGGGAATGAAATTTGAACTTCCCTTCTTTATTTTCCAGGGGGATTGTGATATAGTAACTCCAACGGCAGTGGCTAAAGCATATTTTGATGAGGTTAATGCTCCGTATAAGGAATTTGTTCTTATTAAAAATGCAGGTCATCTAGCTAGTTTTGCCAAAGAAGAACAATTCCTCAAGGAATTGATAAAGAGAGTAAAGCCGTTAGTTCATGCAACAGTTAATAATTAACACTGTGAGCCGATACAAACTAAGGGTGAACTATTTAGTGATTGGAGGATGAAATAAATGTCTCCGCGGAACAAGCAAAAACTTGAAAAAATTCGTGATGGACGAACAACGCAAATTAAGAACATAGCTCTCAAGTTATTCGCTCGTTATGGCTATTCAGGAACAAAAACAAGTGTAATTGCAGCCGAAGCCGGTATCAGTGAAGGACTGATTTATCGATACTATAAATCCAAGGAGGAACTCTTCAGTGAGCTTATTAAGGAACATCTGGACGAAGCAAGAAGAAAACTTGAATATCTCCCTTGTTTGCAAGGAAGCTCTTTTGATCAGATTAAAGCATTGACTGAAAATATGATGGATGAGAATAATAAATATGCCTTTATATTAATTGAAAGAGCCCGCAGAGATGATGATATTCCAAAAAAGGTAACTGAGATTCTTGAGAAATACTCTGCCAGCACTATGATTGATACACTGATTCCAATCTTTGCTAAGGGACAGGAATTAGGCGAATTTTCCCGGGAAGACCCGCGAAGGTTGGCATTCTGGTATTTTTTCATAATAAATAGTATCTGTATACAGGAATGGAGGTATGATGAATACGGCATGCCGAGTGTCGAAGTGTTGATGCGTATTTTAACAAAGTAATTTGAAGTTCTTATACCCCTCACATGGAACACATTCCGTGTATGGAATTATTATTGATGACTATTCAAAATGAGTATACTATGGTTGGGTAAGTAAAAATAAATATAGTCAAACGGAAACTCCTAATTTGTTAACTGCAGCACAAGCGGCGGTCCGCAAGGAAGGGGATTTGGGACAGAAGTAGATCAAGACCTGCAACTTCAGATAGGAGCATATTTGTGCCCCGGAGGAAAGCCTGTATTAAAGCAGCTGGAGCGGGGTGAGGTTGATACTGGTTTACTATTATTATATAGTTAAATAGATCGCATACTTCCATAATAAGCAGCCATCCCGAGAAATCTTAATAATTCTTAAGGTTTTTCGGGGTGGTTTCTTTATGTTTAAATTTTATACTAAAAGTAAAATTTAAGCATAAGGAGGTCTCATACATGGAGAGATTATCTTTTATAAAACAGTACATTACGAAGCCAAGAACGGTAGGGGCAGTTCTTCCCAGCTCCAAATATCTCGCAAATAAGATGGTTGAAGACATTGATTTTAACCATGCCACCTATATAGTAGAGTATGGACCGGGAACAGGTGCATTTACGGAAAAATTGATAAAAAACAGGAAGAGCGATACTGTAATTTTGCTTTTTGAATATAACCATAAATTTTGTAAAATGCTTAAAAAAAAGTATAAAAATGAGTCCAATTTGTATATTATAAATGATTCTGCCGAGTATATTGGCAAATACCTGAAACAATACAACATCCCATGGGTAGATTATATCGTTTCGGGACTCCCTTTTGCAAGTTTACCCCATAGTGTTTCAACGAGTATTCTTAATAAAACACGGGAGTATTTAAAAGAAGACGGAAAATTCATTACCTTTCAGTATACATTGCTGAAGAAAAGCTTTATTCAGCAATACTTTGAGGAGATAAGCATAAAATGGGAGGTTAGAAATGTGCCACCCGCTTATGTGTTTAACTGCAGCCGCTAAAGTGGTACAATAGGAAAGGGGATGAAGGAGTGTTATAAAGATGGATGAAAGAATATTAATCGTGGATGATGATGAAAAAATCCGAAATTTGATTTCTATTTATTTGGAAAATGAAGGCTATAAAACGATAAAGGTAAAAGACGCCCTCGAGGCATTGAGAGTATTGGAAGAGGATACTATGGATTTAATTATGCTGGATATAATGATGCCTCAAATGGACGGAATCGCAGCCTGCATGAAAATTCGGGAAGAAAAGAACATGCCCATTATCATGGTTTCTGCAAAGTCGGAAGAAATGGATAAAATTTACGGTCTTAGTTCAGGTGCCGATGACTATATCACAAAGCCCTTTAATCCTATGGAATTAATCGCCAGGGTTAAATCGCAGCTTAGAAGATATAAAAAATACAATAAGGAAGTAAGTGTGGATTCCAATACATTTGAAATAGGAGATTTAGTTATCAATACGGATACCCGGCAGGTTTATGTAAGGGGTAAAGATGTCCGGCTTACACCGAAGGAATTTGATATATTGGAGCTTCTGGCCCGAAACAAAGGCATTGTGCTGAGTGTGAGTAAAATTTTTGAAGCTGTATGGAAAGAGGATTTCTTAAAATCTGATAACAACGTAATGGTTCATATCACGAAAATAAGGGAAAAGATTGAAGATGACCCTAAAAACCCTATTTATATAAAAACTGTATGGGGAGTAGGCTATAAGATATGAAGAGGATTACCGTTATCAATAAAATCGGTGTCAAGCTTTTACTTACAACAGTATTTTGCCTTTTTTTATCACTTTATGCAAGTTTTATATTTGCTAAGGTTGCCGTTTTATATGGCCTCCATGAAAAGGAGAATGTAAGCATTCTGGCATATACGCTATTTGCAATGGGCATTAGTGTATATATCTTTAGTTTTTTGTTAATAGTGAATAGAAAAGTAAAGTACATTAAATATATCGCTAAAAGTGTTAAGAAAATATCCAATGAGGATTTTGGTGCTACCATTGAAATTCGTGGAAATGATGAGCTGGCTGAACTTTCTACCAGTATAAACGAGATGTCAAGGGAGTTAAAATATAGACGTGAAAAGGAAAAGGAAATAGAAAACGCTAAAAACGATCTCATATCAAACGTTTCCCATGATTTGAGAACCCCTCTTACTTCTATCACCGGATATGTTGATTTATTAAAAAGGAAAGAGTATAAGAACGAAGAGGAGTTAAATGAATATGTGGATGTAATCTATCACAAATCCCAAAACCTTCAGATCCTGATTAATGAATTGTTTGAATATACGAAGCTTACAACTCCGGGAATAAGGATCAACAACAGCACTGTTGATCTAAGCGGATTACTGGAGCAATTGGTAGGAGAATACATTCCGATACTGAGTAGAGAAGGCTTAACAATTGAAAGAGACATTCCGGTACAAGATATTTATGTAACTGTAGATATTGAGAAAATAGTCAGGGTGTTTGAAAATATTTTAACCAATGCCAAGAAGTATAGTTATAAACCCTCTGTTATTCATGTAAAGCTATATAAACAGAATAATAAGGCAATTGTATCCATAACAAACAGAACGGATCGAATTCCGGTGGAGAACCTGGATATGCTGTTTGAGAAATTTTATAGGGTTGATACATCCAGAAAAGATAGTGAGGGGGCAGGTCTGGGACTTGCCATTGCAAAGAGGATTGTGGAATTGCACGGCGGCAGGATATGGGCAGATTGCCGGGGGGATCGTATTACATTTACTGTTGAACTCCAATCTGATATTGAATGCCCATAAACAGGTGTAGATATTCAGCATATGAAGGTAGAAATGCGTGAAGTAACAAGCACCTGGGACACGATAAAATAAGGAAAAATCAATTATAACAATTTTCGATCTTGACTGTAAATAATTGTATGAAATATAATGGTAGCGGATAAAATTCTCAGATTAAAGGGGTGTTATTATGTTTATGGCCAGGAATGAGGTGGCTTTTGCTTAATTGAATAAAGGCAGAAGACTCTAGGAATGCAGGCAGACGATAGTTCCATGTCTGGTTGTCAGGCGTGCCTTTTGCCACCGTACTATGAATAACCCTTTAGGCTGAGTTAAAAATGTATGAACAGCACGGTGCCGGTTACCGTGTTGTAGTTTTTGGTAAGACCCGCAGGTGGTTGTTCCCTGCGGATTTTTTATGCCCATAAATGAATTATGAAATCAATGAATGGAATAGGAGTGTGGCACAGAATGAATATCATCGTGCGAAATGAAAGAATATCCGATTACAGTCCCATTGCAAATGTAAACTACGAAGCTTTTTTAGCATGGCATCCGGATAACCAATATGTGTCGGAGCCTCTAATGGTCGGTTTGCTAAGACATAATTCGTTGTATGATCCGGAATTGTCTCTGGTTGCCGAACTGGAAGGGAAGATCATCGGGCATGCTCTTTTTTCACCTTTCCGGTTTGTTGTCCTTGGGAGAGAAGAGAAAGGCGTTGTTCTGGGGCCGATCGCAGTTGATCCAAAGTTCCAGCGAGCAGGTGTTGGGAAGTTTCTGATCCAGGAAGGCCACAGAAAGGCGCTGGAGAAAGGTTTTTCATTCTCCCTGCTGTGTGGTCATACGGACTATTATCCGAAGTTTGGGTACAAAACAAAGATGTTTTCATTATCGGGAAGTAAAGTGAGCATAAATAGGGATCGTTTTAATCATGAGGACTTCAGGGAAAGGCCTGTAAATGAACAGGATATTCCATGGATGGTAGGAGCATGGCAAAAAATGCATGGGAAGGACAATCTGGCACTTTTTCCAGGGTTTCATATCAGCGAGTGGAGCAATCACGGGTTTCAATGCCGTTGTACAGTGGTGCTTAAAGGCGGGCAGATCCTCGGATACGCAAGATATGTAAAATCAGATCCGCTTAGTATCAAGGATCTGGTAGTACTTGATGGAGGCATGCCGGATATGCTGGCCTATCTCGCATGGAAACACTATGGGAAGCCACAGGGAGATATTCATCTATCCCTTTCTGACGAAACGGTAAATAGGGGAATTTCCGGTAGTGAATCTTTTAAAGCAGAGAATAAACAGGCTGCCCATGGTGCTTTTATGATAAAAGTCCTGGATGAACAAAACAGCAGTATTTCGGAATATTGCCGTCAGGTTGAAAATGGCGATATGAAGCCAGGCATTATTGTATTTCCCCCAATGTTTGATGTAGATGATGGAAGGGTGGACTAAAAAGGAATAATGAGTTCATTTGCTGCAGGAAGGGGAATGCCCGTGCAAGGGTAAATAAAAAACCTGAAACCACCGGATTATAGAGAGAATAGATAGGGTAGATATATTTTATACTAAGTGGTAATATATATAAACGTGCAATATGGTTTTAGGAAAAGGGAGGAAATGTCTTGAATGCAGCAGGTGAAACTACAATAAATAAGGATCTATCGGCAGTAATGGTTATTTTTGGGGGTACCGGTGATTTAACCAGCAGGAAGTTGATGCCTGCACTCTATAATCTTGTGCGTGACGGACTGCTACCGGAGCATTTTGCAGTAGTTTCCGTCGGAAGAAGGGAGAAAACGCTGGAGCAGTATAGAAGTGAGGTGTTCGATTCTTTAAATAAGTATTCGAGAAATAAAATAGAGGATAGCTATTGGGCCAAATTAAGAGATTTAATCTACTATGTACAGCTTGACTTTTCGGAGGAAAGCGCTTATATCGACCTGAAAGGCTTTTTAGAGGAGTTGGATGTAAAATATCATACCCAGGGAAATCGGATTTTTTATCTTGCGGTTTCTCCGGATTATTTCGAAACCATCGTACACGGACTTTATACCAGCAATCTGGCGGAGGCGAAGGGCTCATGGAAGCGGCTGGTCATAGAAAAGCCTTTTGGCAAGGATTTGATAACAGCCACAAAGCTAAACAACAGGCTGAATGAAGTTTTCTCGGAGAGCAATATTTATAGAATCGACCATTATCTGGGCAAGGAAATGATACAGAATATCATGGTGCTGCGATTTTGCAATTCTGTGTTTGAATCCTTGTGGAGTAATAAATTCATAGACAATATACAAATATCCCTTAGCGAAAAGGATGGAGTTGGGACCCGGGGAGGGTATTATGAAAATTCGGGAGCAATGCGGGACATGGTCCAAAACCATATTATACAAATCCTTTCCCTGGTCGTCATGGAGCCGCCGGTAAACCTTACGACGGATGCCATCAGGACGGAGAAATTAAAGGTTATTCAAGCCATTGAAGAATTCACCCCTGAAGTGATAGGAAGCAATGTTGTGTTCGGGCAATACGGAAGTGGTGTTGTAGACGGCAAACATGTTCCTGCATACAGGGAGGAGGAGAAGGTATCGGAAAACTCAAATACCGAAACCTTTGTTGCTTTGAAGCTTCATGTTAATAATTTCCGGTGGGCAGGGACACCCTTTTATATTCGAACAGGAAAACGGCTGGGTACAAAATCAGCCGAAATTATTGTTCAATTCAAAGCGCTGCCGCAGATCCTGTATTTTAAGGACCGCGATATTCAGGAACCCAATTTGCTGGTCATAAGAATACAGCCCAATGTAGGTGTGTTTTTCCAGTTTAATACGAAGGATTTTCAGACCCATGGGGACATTATATCTGCAAAGATGGATACCAGCTGCACTGTCCATACACAAGGAAATACACCGGAAGCCTATGAAAGGCTTATCTATGATATACTGCGCGGAGACACGACTCTTTTTTCAAGGTGGGATGAAGTAGAAGCCTCCTGGCGGTTTGCAGATAAAATTATCGAATACGGGGAGCATCAGAATTTCGATTTTCCGAACTATGATGCAGGGACCATGGGACCGGAGGCAGCTTTTGAATTAATAGAGCGTGACGGACGGAAATGGCGCGATATATAGAAATTTCATAGTAAAAGGATGTTTTTCAAGGATGGGAAACCCTGAGGTGGATAAAAACCAATTTGGCTGCCTCAGGGTTTTTTGCTGTTTGCAATCTGCTAAACTATTCCTTATAATTGATGGTATGGAAATAGTATGCTTGGAAAAGCTCCTGGAGGCTTAGGATGATGGCATGAAAATAGACCGTTTATTGGGTATTATCACGATTCTTTTACAACGAGGCAAAGTGACTGCGCCGGAACTTGCGAAGAGATTTGAGGTATCGCGCAGGACAATCCATCGAGATATTGACGACATATGCAAAGCCGGTATCCCCATCGTTACCTATCAGGGCGGCGAAGGAGGAATTGCTATTGCCGACGGCTTTAAGCTGGACAAAAGCGTACTGGCGGTGGATGAACTGCAAAATATAATCACAGGACTTAAAAGTCTTGGCAGTGTCTCCGACACTTCGAAAATTGAAAGGCTTATTTCAAAGCTGTCGCCGAAAAATGAAGCTGTTGTTTCCATAAAGGACAACATTCTCATTGATCTCTCTTCTCATTATAAAACCAGTCTTTCGGAAAAGATCAGCCTTATTAAATCAGCCATATCCGAAAATAAACTGGTGAGTTTTGATTACTACTCTGATAAAGGACTCACAGCGCGTATCCTTGAGCCCTATTTCATCACTTTTAAATGGTCAGCGTGGTATGTCTTCGGCTTCTGCAGAATCAGAGGTGATTTTCGTCTCTTTAAACTAAATCGTTTGTGGAAGCAGAGGGTTTTGGAAGAGTCTTTTGAGCCCAGGGTCATACCGGCAGAGGAACTTGACCTGGATGACTATTTTAACGATTCCAAAAAGGTGACGATACTGTTTGACAAAAGCGTAGAATATCTGCTGATTGATCAGTACGGCCTGAATTGCTACGAGGTCACGGCGGACGGTAAGTTGAAATTTTCAGTGGGCTATACCAACATGGATTATATGATCGGTTGGATTCTGAGCTTTGGAGATAAAGCACGGGTCATAGCACCGGATGAAATGGTTACTGCCGTAAAGGAAAAAGCAAAAAATATTCTTTGGCAGTATGAACATGACATATAGTTGTCTTGTTCGGTATGATAGGATAAAGTAAAAAAAGGTGGTATACATATGGTTGAGTCAAGATGTGGATTGTTATGCAGTCAATGTTCCTACCGGGAACCCTATCATTGCGGCGGTTGCGTGGAAACAAACGGACATCCGTTTTACGGAGAGTGCCGTGTTGCAGCCTGCTGTCAGACGAAAGAACATCATCACTGCGGTCAGTGTTCGGAGATGCCCTGTGAAACGCTGTATACTTTTTCCTACCTGGATAAGGAACATGGAGACAATCCTCCCGGTGCAAGGATACAAGTTATAAAAAAATGGGCGGAAGAGGGGGTGTAGCTGTGGATCGCCAGTTGCTGGAAAAAGCTGCTTCCATCATGAAAAATGCAAGTGTTGCAAACATTGCTGCCATTGATGGGAGCGGGTATCCGAGAGCATCAACCATCTCAAATATAAAAACCGACGGAGTAAAAAACGTCTGGTTTGCCACAGGCCTGCAGACCGGTAAGGTAAAATGCTTTACGCGGAATAATAAAGCAAGCGTCTGTTATCATGAGAGCGGAGATAATATTACATTGATGGGCACCATTGAAATCATAACCGATGCAGAGCTTAAGAAGCGGCTCTGGCTGGATTGGTTTATCGATCATTTTCCTGGAGGTGTCACAGACCCCGACTATTGTATTTTAAAATTTACAGCGGAACAAGCAGTATTTTGGATCGATTGTAAATATGAAGAAGCGGATATATCCGGTAGTACTATGTAAGGATGTTGATACCGGTTAGGCAATATTTATTTGAAACGTACGAGGAGGTACAACATGGCACAGCTGATGAAATACGAGGATTTTCTAGAAAGAGTTAATGAACTTGGATTTATGGCATTATCGAATATATTGCCAGGATTCCCTTCCCTTTCTGAAGAGACTGCGAAGGAAGTGTGGCACACCGGGGATGAGGATACCGATCCCTGGCGTTGGAAGGATCGGGCGGCGGAAGAAAAAAGATTGGCTTTCGGCTGTATACTGGGTGGACACAAAGGGTTTGTTTCTCCACGCATGTATCCGGTATTTTATGCAGCCTGTCATCCGGAGGAATCCATGGAGAGCAGAAGGGAGTCGGGGCAGGTGAGTCAGACGGCCTGGCAGTTGTGGCAGCTGTTTGAGGAAAAAACGTTGCTGAATACCAGTGATATTCGACAGGAATTGGGAGTCTCCATGAAAAAAGGCGGTAGCCGGGTAGATGCGGCTATTAAGGAATTGCAGCGGTATTATTATATTACCGTTGCCGGAAACCGGCGGAAGCTGGATAAAAACGGTCAGCCTTACGGGTGGCCTGCAAATGTTTATGATAAAGTAATGAATTGGGTTCCTTCGGAATGGATGAAAGTAAGGCCCGACTTACAGCGGGAGGAAGCCCGTGAGATTATATTGGAGGCCGGCGTTGCCATGGGAAAAAATCTGGGCCATAAGGAACTGGCAAAAACGCTTGGCGTATAATCAGCCGCATTAAAGGAGCGACAGTAATGGCAAAGGTAGAACTTACAACGATGTGCATGATCATCGACAAGGAAAACAACAAAGTTTTGGTACAGGATCGGGTGAAAAGCTGGAAGGGCATAAATTTCCCCGGCGGACATGTGGAGGGCAAGGAAAGCATCATGGATGCCGCCATCCGTGAAGTAAAGGAAGAAACCGGGCTCGATGTGTGGGATTTGCATCCCTGCGGAATTATTCACTGGTATAATGACCGGACGGGAGAAAGATATCTTGTTTTTAATTTTAAAACGGAAAACTGGAGAGGCACTCTGCTCTCTCAAACTGATGAAGGCAAGGTGTTTTGGGTAGATATCGACGAGCTGCCCGGGCTCAATTTGGCAGAGGGTTTCGGTGAACGTCTGCCTATGTTCCTGGAAGATAAATATAGTGAAGGCTTTGCCGTGTGGAATGAAGAGGAAAACGGGATGATGAAATTCGTGTAAAGGAGAATTTACCATGCAAAAGCGATGTATAATGATATTTCCCAGGTTTAATAACGGGGATGCTATTGATGCCATAAGAAAGAAATATGATCCTCTGGCGAATCATGTCAGACCTCATATTACACTCGTATTTCCTTTTGACAGCGACTTGCAGCCAAATGAGCTCAAAGAACATTTGGCGGGTGTTTTGTCGGATGTAAAGCCTTTTGATGTTGTTCTTAGGGGGATAACACCATCAAAAGGGCATGGTAATTATTTGTTTCTGAATGTCGAAAGTGGCAGGGAGGAAATCACCGAAATCCATAAGAGGCTGTATACCGGTTTGCTGGAGAAGTTCCTGCCCGTATGGCTGCAATCGGGAGGCTACTGTCCGCATCTGACGGTGGGAAAGATTGAAAATGAAGAAGAGTATAAGGCCGCTATTGAAGAAACAGGTCATCTGAAGGAGATTTTTAAGACAACGGTGGATACCATCAGTGTAGAGATCATCGACGAAAATCAGGATTCGATGATTGAGATGGAAATACCTCTACGATAAATATTAAAACGATATGGAGCCATCCCTATAAAGCTCTGCCTTCTACGGAATTATGAAAGTGGAGAAGAATCCCTCTGTTGGTTGATAATAGTATGAAATGGTGATATAGTATAGGTGATGTTTTACTGAAAATTAAGGGTAAAGGAGCACCTGTATGACTTATACTCCTGCTATAATTTCTTTTTTGGCGACGACCTTGCTGTCCCCGCTTTTAATATCCGTGCTGAAGTTTTTTGGCTTAACCCAGCCCATAAGAAAAGAACTGCCATCCAACCACCAGGTGAAAAAAGGAACACCTTTAATGCTTGGAGGAGTGTTTTTAATAGGTATTATTATTGCGTCCGTTTTTTACCCTGCGAAAATGACATTATTTCTAGCGGTTACCTTTGTGCTGTTCGGCTTTATCGGCTTTATTGACGACTTTTGGAAAGCCTCGCGGCAAGACCCCGGTGGAATCTCGGGGAAGGCAAAATTGCTGTTGCAGTTTTTGTTTACGGGCGTTTTGCTGGCCTATGTGGTAAATGATTTTGGGTTGGATACTAAAGTTGTACTATATCGCTCCATAGTGCTGGAATTACCTTCAATCATTTATATCATCATCGTAACCTTGTTTGTAGTTGGTTCAGCAAATGCCATAAATTTTACCGATGGGCTGGACGGCCTTTTAGGGGTAGTTGCTGTGCCGACATACTTTTTCTTCTTATCCATTACGGAAAGGGTAGAAGTTAAAATCTTTTGTTCTGTTATGATTGCCTGTATCCTTGGCTTTCTACTGTATAACCTGCATCCGGCCAAAGGGTTTATGGGGGATACAGGTTCCTTGGCCATCGGAGGGTCATTGTCAATACTGGCAGTGATTGAAAAGGTGGAGATACTGATCCCAGTATTGTTTTTGGTATATTTTGCTGAACAGCTATCCGTAATACTGCAGGTGGCTTTTTTTAAGTTAACCTCCAAAAGATTGTTTAAAATGTCCCCGATTCATTATCACTTTGGATTAAAGTATGGGTGGTCGGAGAATAAAATCGTACTGGTTTTTGGAGTCATCTCTTGGGTGTGCACAGTAATCAGTTGGCTGTACAGAGAGATGTTCATGGTGTAAAGGCTACACCGGCTTTCCAGCCCTTCAGCAGACAATAGATCTGTACTTGAGTATATATATTATTATTATTAAGATATACTAAGGAGAATCGAGATGAAAGCCATTATTTTAGTTGCAGGCTATGCAACCAGATTATACCCTTTAACATTACATACACCAAAGGCATTACTAGATATTAATGGTAAGGCAGTATTGGATTATATCTATGACGAGATTGAGACCATCGATGCAATTGACGAGGTGTATGTTGTAACGAACCATAAGTTCTATAGCCATTTTACTGAATGGAAGGGAAACCGGGAGACAACAAAGCGTATAAAAGTAATCGATGATGGGACAAGCTCTGATGAGACGAAGCTGGGAGCCATCGGTGATATACGGTTTATAATAGAGCGGGAGAAGATTAAGGATGATATAATGGTTCTTGCGGGCGATAACTTCTTCACCTACAAGTTGCTAGATTTCTATGACTTCTTCAAATCGACAAATAAGGATTGCATATGTGTTCATGAGCTGGAGGATTCAAGGGAGTTAAAAAGAATGGGCGTAGCCCTCCTCGATGAGAACAATAAAGTGATCCATCTTGAGGAAAAGCCGGAAAATCCCAGGTCCAACATGGCTGTATATGCAACCTATATCTATAAAAGAGAGACCTTGCCTCTTTTTGAAACCTACATAGCCTCCGGGAACAAACCCGATGCACCGGGGTATTTTCCAGCGTGGTTGTATCAACGGAAGGATATTTACGCGTATGTCTTTGATGGGGAATGCTATGATATTGGTACTCATGAAGCTTATGAAGAAGTTAAGGCTTTGTTTAAAGTCAGAGCGAAATGATTTTGTAAGTTCCTTAGAGGTGAAAGTGGTTGTTTGCAGCAAGTTTAGCTATGCGAAAGGGTTAAAACGGATAAAAACAAAAGCTAAGCAAATATGGTATTTGCTTAGCTTTTAATTTTTGGTGGGCAATACAGGACTCGAACCTGTGACTTTCACCACGTCAAGATGACACTCTACCAGCTGAGTTAATTGCCCAGATGCAAAATATATTATACTGTATAATTCACGGCTCGTCAACACCTTTTGGAAATAATGCAAGATGTCTAAAAACCTTAAAAACAAGTCTGTTTTTAAAATTCAGTCTATCCAGGTCCTAGGATATAATTATAAGTGGTTAGATGCTAAAAAAAGTGGGCTTTACGTATGGATATTCAACTGCGATGGTACAAAGGGAAGCAGCATGGAAACTTCGTGGTGAGATTATACTACGTCTAAAGTTCAGAATCTAAGAACCGGGAGGATGGGGGATATGTATTTTACCCAGGAAAGACTCGAAAGGATTTGTGACGAATTAAAGGAATATACCCACAGGGATTATCAAGAGGTAAAAAGTTTTACGTTCAAAGAAGGCGATTTCAAGGATGGCTACCAACAGAATCTGGATGTATCCTCATGGCAAATCTTCGATGCAAAGGAACGATGGGGCGGGAGAGACAAGCATTTCTGGTTCAGAACCGAGCTCAGCATACCGGAAACCTATGCAGGGAAAACTGTAGTATTTGAAGTGAAGACAGGCCGGGAAAAAGAATGGGATGCTCTGAACCCGCAATTTCTTATCTATGTCAACGGGAAGCTGGTACAGGGGCTGGATGTGAACCACAGGGAAATTATTCTGACGGAAAACGCTGTTGCTGGAGAAACCTATACTATTGCTCTTGATGCCTACTCCGGAATGAAGGAGGGACTGGTAGAACTCAATGCCGGCATGTCCATTCTGGAAAGGGAGGTAGAGAAGCTTTTCTATAATATAAAAGTACCGTTGGATGTCGCAGGTTTACTGGATAAGGACGACAAGAAGAGCATTGATATACTGAACTACCTGAATGAGGCTGCAAACAGGGTCGATCTGCGAAAACCCTTTTCAGACGAATTTTCTGCATCGGTAAAAGAAGCCAATGAATACCTGAATTCCGAATTCTATGAAAAGTATTGCGGATGCGATGATGTGATCGCTACCTGTGTAGGACATACCCATATTGATGTAGCCTGGTTGTGGACTGTGGGTCAGAGCCGGGAAAAAACTGCCCGCAGTTTTTCTACCGTACTAAACCTCATGCGGGAATATCCTGAATATATCTTCATGTCAAGCCAGCCGCAGTTATATAAATTTATAAAGGAAGATTATCCTGAACTTTATGAGGAAATAAAAGAGAGAGTCAAGGAAGGTAGATGGGAAGCAGAAGGTGCCATGTGGCTGGAAGCGGATTGCAATATCTCTTCCGGTGAATCATTGGTACGGCAGGTCCTTTTTGGAACACGGTTCTTTGAGAAGGAGTTCGGAGTGAAAAACAGAATCCTGTGGCTGCCGGATGTTTTCGGATACAGTGCGGCATTACCGCAGATTTTGAAAAAGTCAGGCATCGATTACTTCATGACTACAAAAATCAGTTGGAGTGAATATAACAAGCTTCCATACGATACCTTTATGTGGAGAGGCATGGATGGAACGGAGATATTGACACACTTTATAACGACCAGTGATATAAAAACCGTTACGAAATCTCACTTTACCACCTACAACGGGGATCTTGTTCCCAAGCAGGTGATGGGTGCATGGCAGCGGTACCAGCAGAAGGATATAAACAACGATGTCCTTATCTCCTATGGATATGGGGATGGAGGCGGGGGGCCAACAAAGGAAATGCTGGAAAACTCCAAGCGACTCAGCAAAGGCATTCCCGGAAGCCCGAAGGTCAAACAGGGCACGTCATTGGAATACTTCAAGAAACTGGAAGGAACAGTATCAGGGAAGAAGCGATTGCCTAAATGGGTTGGAGAACTGTATCTTGAGTATCACCGGGGTACTTACACCTCTATGGCCCGGAACAAGAAATACAACCGTAAGAGCGAATTCATGTACCAGGATGCTGAAATGCTGTCCATTATCAATGATGCAGCTGCAGGAGCTGGTAGCTACCCACAGGAACAACTGAATGCGGGCTGGGAAACCATACTGTTGAACCAGTTCCACGATATATTGCCCGGGTCCTCCATCAAAGAGGTTTATGAGGATTCTCTCAATGACTATAAAAGGGTTACTGCCCAGGGAAAACAGATCATCGACGACGCCATCAGCGGAATCGCTTCAAGGATTAACTTGAAGGAAAAAGCCATCGTTGTATTTAACCAGTTGGCCCATGACAGAAGTGATGTGGTTGAATTCCCTCTTCCGGAAGGATACAACGGCGTAAGTATCACGGATGCCAGTGGTATGAAAATTGTGAGTCAGGTTATTGAAGGCGGAAAGGTGATTTTCTATGCGCAGAATGTCCCGGCAAAGGGCTATAAAGTATTTTATATAAGTAAGGCTGACAGTGAAAATGAAAATGGCGGTATCACTGTAACCAGTGAAGGGTTTAGCAATAAATTCTTCCAAATTGCGCTGGATGACAGCGGTAGAATTGCCTCCATTTATGATGTCAGGGAGAAACGGGAAGTCCTGAAAAACGGAGAGAAGGCCAATGTACTTCAGGCCTTTGAGGATAAGCCCCATAATCATGACGCCTGGGATATAAATATATATTATCAGGAGAAAATGTGGGAGATCAGCGATGTTGAAAGCATAGAGGTTTTGGAGAGCGGGCCGGTGAGAGGGTGCATCTGTCTGAAGCGAAAGTTCCTGGACTCCATCCTGAAACAAAACATTTATGTATATAATGATATCCCACGCATTGATTTTGCTACTGTGGTAGACTGGAAGGAAAAACAGATTCTCCTGAAAGCCGCTTTCCCTGTAGATGTCCATTCGGACAAGGCAGCTTATGAGATCCAGTATGGTAATGTTGAGCGGCCTACACACTGGAATACCAGTTGGGATTATGCTCGCTTCGAAGTATGTGCGCATAAGTGGGCGGATTTGTCGGAAGATGGGTATGGCGTAAGCCTTTTGAATGACTGCAAGTTTGGACATGACATCAAGGAAAGTGTAATGCGCCTTACTTTGCTGAAATCAGCAACGCATCCGAATGTGGATGCAGACAGGGAGGTTCACGAATTTACCTATTCATTGTATCCGCACAAGGGTGGCTGGAAGGAGGCCGGTACGGTACAAATGGCCTATGAACTGAACTGTCCGATGTATACGAAGGTTGAAGATGCGCATTCCGGCAGCTTGCAGGAAGAATTCTCAATGGTAGGCGTAGATAAGGACAATGTAGTTATAGAGGTTGTCAAAAAGGCAGAGGACAGCGAGGCGATCATAGTAAGGCTTTATGAATGTTATAACAGAAGGACGACGGTGACCCTTTCCTTCTTTAAGGAAATCGCAAAAGCGGCGGAATGTGATTTGATGGAAAAAGAGTTGAAGGATGTACAAACGAAAGGAAATCAGATTACATTTGAAATAAAACCATACGAAATAAAAACATTTAAGTTCCGATTAAAATAAATAATTAAATCCTAAAAACTCCACTATGCGAATATATTTTCATTAGAGCTTTATTAGAGACCGATGAAAGAGTGAGGCATAGTGGAGTTTTATATTATTGGATTGTTAATAAGTCTGGCTATTATACTGGTTAGTTGTGAACTGTTTACAAACGGAATCGAATGGCTGGGAAAAATGCTGAAGTTAGGAGATGGAGTGGTTGGAAGCATATTTTCAGCGATAGGAACCTGCCTTCCGGAAACCATGATACCCATTATCGCGATACTGTTTTCCGGGGATAGCAAGGAGAATGTCGATGTGGGCATTGGTGCGATTTTAGGAGCTCCTTTTATGCTGAGCACCCTTGCCTTCTTCATAACCGGGTTGAGTGTGCTGGTGTTTAAGCAGAGGAGAAGAACCGGTATGGAGATGCAGGTGAATAATAGCATATTGAAGAGAGATATTGGCTTTTTTATCGTTGTTTATGCCTTTGGGATATCGGCTGCTTTTATAGATAATAAGTTGATCAGAAATATAATTGCGGCTCTACTGCCGGTTCTATATATGTATTATGTGTTCTTGACGGTGCGAAGAGATCATCAATCCCATGGAAGTATTGATGTGCTTTATCTAAAAAAATACCTGAATTTACCGACGACGGGTCCGGTCGTTATGGTACAGATTTCACTGGCATTGCTGGGGATCGTATTTGGTGCAGAGCTGTTTGTCGGAAACATTCGCGACACATCCCACTTGTTTGGAGTGTCGCCCTTGGTGCTCTCATTGATTATAACACCCATCGCAACGGAGCTTCCGGAGAAGTTTAACAGTATCATCTGGATTGCTAGAAAAAAGGATACTTTGGCATTAGGGAATATAACAGGAGCCATGGTTTTCCAAAGCTGTATTCCGGTATCCATCGGTATTATGGCTACATCCTGGGAGCTCGACGGTAAGGCCCTTATTAGTGCACTGATTGCCGTTGCGTCAGCATCCCTGACGTACCTGTGGATTGCAGCAAAAGAAAAGCTGACACCCGCGCCTCTTTTAGCGGGTGGAGCTTTCTACGCTATTTTCATACTCCTGCTTGCTAAAATATATTTTTAAATGTAAGAGTCTCTTTATCAGGAATATGTCGGATGAGGTTTTTAACAGCACCGGCCTCTGCCAGTGCCAGTGCTTGTTCCTTTGCTTCAATGTATTTTGACATTCTTGAAAGGGAAATATCAATATTGTCGATTTCAAAATGGTCAATCAGCACTGTCCACTTCTTTTCTGTTTTATCCCAGTTGCTTTCTAGGACTTGCAGCTGTTCTTCCGTTTTATCCCAGTCGCCCTCTTTTATTGTTTTCTCTATCTGGTCAACATGACTTGCAATGTCCTGTGACGTAGTCATCAGGATGCGGTTTGTATAACTGCTAAAGGCAAAAATAACAGCCAGAAGCAGAACGATACATGTGAGTATTTTAAAAGAATGCATGTTTATTGATGCCCCTTTCTTGCTTCCTTCACTTGAAAATATAATTTTTTATTTGTGTCCAGGCTTGCGAAAAGAACATCCTTTGTATGCTTAACACCATTCTTTTTGAGTTCATTTTCCAGCCAGGCTACATCTACCTTTGCTCTGAAGAGGTTTTTGTGAATGACCAAACCGTCTACAATTACATCCCATGCCATACCGTCATCCGCTACCGGTAATTTCATATCACCGGTAGTTACGGGACGCTTATCCGATTTAGGAATGACACTGACCTGTCCATTGGTTTCCAGTATAGCAAAATTAACATCTGCGATGTTGGGAGTATCTTTAATTCTCAGTTGTTCAAGGAGGTCATTCAAAGTATACAGTTCCGTTCTCAAATTTTCTTCAATAATCTTGCCGTTTTCAATAAGTACGCTGGGCCTTCCGCATATAATTCCCCGGGCTTTTACACTTTTTAGCGAAACGAAGGAGATTATAATTTGTGCGATTAAAAGTGTTAAAATAGGAATGATTCCGTTTATCAGAGGGATTCCTGTATCCTGCATGGGAACTGCGGCCAGTTCTGATATCATAATTGCAATAGCCAGTTCAAAGGGCTGAAGTTGGCCAATCTGCCTTTTGCCCATAATTCGCATTACAATAATAACTATGGTGTAAAGAATCAATGTCCTGGTGAATATTACCACTAAAAATCAACCTCCAGATTAAGATATCTATATTTTATGGCATTCATAGTTTCTTATACATAAGGATGGTTTTGCATACCAAGGCAGCAATAGGAAGCTTTGATGATAGTAATAATACGATACGTAAAGTGTTATCGAGAAAAAGCATTATAACGTAGGGTAAATGAATGTAAAGATCGGGAAAACGAAGTATAAGCAATTTGCTTTGAGTTATATATTGGTGTGGTAAATGGTATAATTAAAGTTATTGGGCTATTTTCGTCAATATGGAAGGCTCTTTATTTGTTTTACGGAAAAATGGTAATGTTATTATAGTAGTTGACTATATTATAGCCTTCAAAAATTGCAGGGGGACTGTATATGCACATAATAGTAGTAGGTTGTGGAAAAGTAGGAGCAAAATTTGCTGAGATTTTATCACTGGAGGGGCATGATGTTGCCATCATCGATAATGACAGCAATGCATTCAAGGCGTTAGGTTCAGGCTTTGGCGGAATTACCATAACAGGGGTTCCTATTGACCAGGATATTTTAAAGCAGGCGGGTATTGAGACGGCGGATGCGGTAGCAGCCGTAACACCGGATGATAATGTAAATGTAATGGTATCTCAGGTTGCAAAGGAAATATTTAAGGTACCTAAGGTAATTGCGCGAATTTACAACCCCTCCAGAGAGCATGTATTCCATGCTTTTGGATTGGAGACCATATGTCCTACAGAGCTGACGGTAGATGTGATTCATGCCAAGCTTCTGGGTGAAAATGATGGTTTGCGGCATACTATAGGGAATGCGGACTTTGTATTTCGACATGAAAAGCTGCAGAAAAGCTATGAGGGCAAAAAGGTTGAATCCGTCAAAACCGGGAGAAATGAAGCTGTATTCGGAGTGGTGCGGAATGGAAACTTTGAATTTGCAAATGGTGCAATGGTTTTAAACAAGGAAGATGTACTTGTTATAGCAAGAAAAGAGGAATAAACTCATATTGGAGGGTACAAACATGTACGTGGTTATTGTTGGAGGCGGAAAAGTGGGATATTACCTGGTAAAAACCCTTTTACCGTATAAGCATAAGATTGCTGTAGTTGAACGAAATAAGGATCTTTGCAAAAAAATTGCCAATGAGTTAAATATATCCGTGATCCATGGGGATGGAACCAATATCGATGACCTTTCCGAAGTGGAAGTGAGTAAAGCCAACATCTTGATAGCAGTAACGGGAAAGGATGAGGACAATCTCATCGCCTGTCAGCTGGCAAAAAGAAATTTCGGGGTAAAGAGGACTATCGCCCGTGTCAATAATCCCAAAAACATCACTGTTTTTGAGAGGCTGGGAGTAGATATCGCAGTAAGCAGTACGTCTATTATTGCAGACCTTATTGAGCAGGAAGTGGATTATTCGGGTATGAAAACTCTTATGAAACTAAAAAGTGGAAGAGTTGTACTAAGTGAGATCGTGGTAAGCAAATCTTCACCCGTATGCAGTAAAAGTCTCAAGGACATTGAATTGCCGAGAGATTGCGTACTCATATCCGTCATTCGGGATGAAGAGGTCATCATACCCAACGGTTTTACCGTACTTCATGAAGGCGATTATATTATCGTTGTATCTTCAAAGGAAGACCAGCAGGAACTAAAGAATTTCTTTATAGGATAAATTGCCTGACAGTGAGGCAATATGATTCAGGATAGGTGAGAATATGAATAATTTGACAATTCGATCGAAAAATAATAAGCTGCTTAATATTGCACCCACCCGGATCATTGTAAGCAGCTTCGCCATTTTAATTTTGGTGGGGGCTATTTTATTGAATTTGCCCATTGCCTCCAGGGGTGGACAAAGCATTGGATTCCTCAACGCGCTTTTTACAGCTACTTCTGCCAGCTGTGTTACAGGGTTGATAGTAGCAGATACCCTTACACAGTGGACTCTCTTTGGGCAAATTGTTATTATCACACTCATACAGGTTGGCGGACTGGGTATTGTAACCCTTGCGACCTTTTTTTCCATTCTTATGGGCCGAAAGGTAGGGTTAAAAGGAATGCTGCTGGCGCAGGAATCCATCAACCATTTTAGCTATGAAGGCGTACTCAGACTGGTAAGGAGGGTGGTACTGGTCACACTCTGTATCGAGCTTACTGGTGCTGCGCTATTATCCATCAGCTTTGTACCAAAGTTCGGCCTCAGAGGATTTTACGTAGGACTCTTTCACTCCATCTCCGCCTTCTGTAATGCGGGGTTTGACATTATAGGAGGAGGTAAAAGTCTCACGGAATATAACAATGATCCTATCGTTCTATATACCATTGCCTTGCTGATTATCATCGGGGGGTTGGGTTTCATGGTTTGGAAGGATTTATTTGAGTATAGAAAAAATAAAAGCCTGCTTTTGCATACAAAAGTTGTACTTATTGTAACAGCATGCCTGATTTTCCTTGGAGCCGTGTTTTTCTTCGCATTCGAATATAATAATGTGGCGACCATGGGAAAGCTTACTTTTTTTGAAAAGATCAATGCTGCCTTTTTCCATTCGGTAGTGTGCAGAACAGCAGGATTTAATTCCTTGCCTACCAATGATATGCGGGAGATATCCAAACTGGCAACAGTAATCCTTATGTTCATAGGCGCTGCACCGGGTTCTACGGGAGGGGGCATCAAGGTAACCACCTTTGGGGTATTGATTACGGCTATCATTTGTCAGATCAAGGGTTTCGAAGATACTACCATATTTAAGAGAAAAGTTCCTCAGTTGGTTGTAAATAAATCTCTTACCATCGCAGGAATCAGCCTTATGCTCGTGATTGTAGTAACTACTATTATACTGGCTGTGGAAAATTTATCCTTAATTAACGTACTCTATGAAGCAACCTCTGCCTTTGGCACAGTGGGACTTTCTACCGGCATAACCCCGGGGCTAAAAAGTACCAGTAAGATTGCGCTGATCCTTACGATGTTTCTCGGAAGGGTGGGACCCGTTTCCTTTGCCATTGCTCTGACTTTACGGGCCCAAAAGAAGAGCTCAGATGTAATCTATCCGGAAGGAAAGATTGTTGTAGGATAAAAATTGGGCATAAACATAAAAAACAGCAGGATTTCCTGCTGTTTTTTATGTTTACTATTTATTGTTTGTAGTTCTTACCAGTGTAGGATTCGAATACCTTTTTAACGATATTACCGCCAACTTTTCCAGCATCTTTCGAAGTGATGTCTCCGTTGTATCCCTGCTTTAAGTTTACTCCTACTTGGCTGGCAATTTCGTACTTCATCTGATCGAATGCTGTTTTGCTTCTGTTGTTTGCCATGTTCAATCACCTCCTCAATAAATATTATGGCTGGAAACTATGGGATTATGTATAGTAAAAATTGGTTAATGAAAAAAACTTTAAATAATGTCGAATTTGTAGTAGACGAAATAAAAAGTATGTGATATACTCTTATTCGAAGTGAATGAGTATTTTGAAATGCTTTTAAATTAGTCCCGTGAGGCTGGTAAAGTATTTATAAATGAAGTCTTTGTGTTATGCTATGATTGTGTATACATAAGCTTCTTACCAGCTGGGTAAGGAGCTTTTTTTAATGCTTGAATACCTGGTTTGTGTAAAAATTATTAAGGGGGAGTTCAAATGCAGACAGCAACAAACAATCAAACACGAAGGGTTATACAGGTTGAAGAAAAGGTGCCTTTTCTTCAAGGCTTGCCACTAAGTTTTCAGCATTTGTTCGCGATGTTCGGAGCCTCGGTATTGGTACCGTTTCTGTTAAATCAAGCGGCTCAACAAGCGTCAGGAAATAAGAATCTTATTGTAATTGATCCAGCGATGGTATTATTGATGAATGGTATCGGTACGCTGATTTATCTTCTGCTTTGTAAACTGAAAGCACCTGCTTTTTTAGGTTCAAGTTTTGCGTTTATCGCTCCTGCAAGCTCTATCATTGTTAGCTCGGCAGATTACCATGCTAACTTTTCAAAAGCTTTGGGAGGTTTTATCATGGTAGGGGTGGTATTCTCGGCAGTTGCTCTCATCATAGGAGCTGTCGGAACGAAATGGTTGGATGTAGTATTACCTCCCGCAGCCATGGGACCTATCGTAGCATTGATCGGTCTTGAACTTGCTAAAACAGCTGTAGGAATGGCTGGCTGGCTTCCTAATGATAAAGGTATTTTTGATACGAAAGCGATCCTCATCTCTATCGTTACTTTAGCGATAGTAATACTTGGAAACCTACTGTTCAGAGGCTTCTTCGCCATCATCCCGGTACTTGTGGCAGTGGTGGCCGGGTACGCGTTGTCAATGTATCTCGGAGTTGTTGACTATACGGTGATTACATCAAAAGACCTGTTTGTGATACCTAGCTTTACAGCACCTACCTTTGACTTGAAAGCTATACTGATTATCGTACCGGCAGCACTTGTGGTCATATCCGAGCACATCGGACACCTCTTTGTAACCAGCAACATTGTGGGAAGGGATTTGGTAAAAGATCCCGGTCTTCATAGATCATTACTTGGAGATGGATTGTCTACCATACTTTCCGGGTTCACAGGGTCCGTACCTACGACTACTTACGGTGAAAACATGGGTGTTATGGCCATCACAAAAGTATACAGTGTCTGGGTGATCGGTGGAGCGGCGGTAATATCCATCATCATGGCTTTTGTTGGAAAGATGTCCGGGATTATATCCAGTATTCCCACGCCGGTTATGGGTGGTATCTGCGTACTGCTGTTCGGTGTCATCGCAGCCTCCGGTATAAGAATGCTGGTTGAAGCAAAAGTAGATTACAGCAATGCCAAAAATCTTATATTGACAGCAGTTATATTCATCGTCGGTATCAGCGAAGTTCCTATTAAACTTGCAAAGGATGTCCAATTGAAGGGAATGGCTCTGGCAACCATCGTGGGCATCGTACTGAGTCTGATATTCTATGTACTGGAAAAGCTCAAATTGGCTAACGAGTAAAAATTTATAAATATAAATACAGGGTTGGACTATACGTCCGACCCTTTTTGTGTTTAGAAACAATATTTGTTATGATATATATCACATACATCTGCATCAAAAAAAACTATAATCAAGACATAGTAAACGATGTATGAGATTTGATTCAAATGGAGGAGGAATAGAAAATGGCAATAAGAAAAATCATTCAGATAGAGGAAGATAAGTGTAATGGTTGCGGTTTGTGTGTGCCTAATTGTGCAGAGGGTGCTATCCAGATCATTGATGGGAAAGCAAAACTGGTAAAGGATTCCTTTTGTGACGGTCTCGGTGCTTGTCTTGGGCATTGTCCGCAGGACGCACTGCATATCATCGAGAGAGAAGCGGATGAATTTGATGAAGAGGCAGCCATGGAATTTGTGAAAAAAACACAGCAGAAGAGCGTGAATAACCATATGGAGCAGCCGCATCACCATGGGCATGGCGGCCATCACCACGGCGGTGGATGCCCCGGAAGCAGAATGAGGGTTTTCAATCAGGGTGGCAGTGATACTGCAAAAGCAGCTACGGTAAGCAGTGGAGATATTGAAGTAAAGATCAAACCGCAGCTTAGACAGTGGCCGGTTCAGCTGCATCTGGTTCCTGTAAATGCTCCGTATTTTGAAAATGCAGATTTACTTGTGACGGCTGACTGTGTACCTTTTGCTTATGCAAACTACCATCTTGAGCTTCTCAAGGGCAAAGCGGTTGTCATTGGATGTCCAAAGCTGGACGATCTGGAAGCGTATGTGGAAAAGCTGACGGAAATCGTATCACGAAATAATCTCAAGAGCATTACGGTTGCTCATATGGAAGTACCTTGCTGCTCGGGTATCGTGAGAGCTGTAGATATGGCATTACAACGCTCCGGGAAAAACATTCCTTTGACTAAAGTGAAGATTACCATCAACGGAGAGGCTGAGTATAGATAAGGAAGAGTGTAAGAAAAAAGGATGGCGATGAGCCATCCTTTTTTACTTGTTTCGAACTCTGCTTTTTTTAAGAACCGGAAGAAACTCGTTGAACTTTGCATCCTTCAGCGTCAGCAGTTTCTTCTTCGGTGCTGCCTTCAAACCTGTGTCCTGCTTTTTTTCAACGGATAAAAGAAAATCAACGATATTCTTTGCGGTATCGGGTTTTCTAAAGCTTCTTTGGGACCGCTTAATATAATTCAGCTTTTCAGCATTATCAGCCAGCAAATCGTTTAATAAGCCTTTCAGCTTTTTCACTTCCTTGCAAACAACGCCAAGATGATATTTTTCCAGGTATCCCGGATTTCCTTCTTCCTGGCCGGGGAGTGCGCCCGTCACTACGAGGGGAACATTACAGCAAACAGCTTCCAGCATGGTGTTGGGGCTGCCGCGGGTGAAGGCGATATCCGAAGACCGCATCAGATCCTGTATGTTTTCAACAAAACCATAGATTTCGATCCGGTTTCCATACTCTTCAGGAAGTGTATTTTCCAATCTTCTTTTTAGAACTTTGTTCCTGCCGGCTACGATTTTTACTCTGCAATTAAAGTTTTCCAGTAGAATTCTGGCAATCCGGCTCATATTGCCGGAACCCTCGCCGCCGCTCATAATAAGGCATTCAAGCGGCCTTTCGCCTGTATAGCTGTTATCGGGAGTATCCTCGGTAAAATCACAGAATTTGGCCCTTATGGGGAAACCTGTGACCCTAAGTCGAGATTCCGGGACACCAAACTCCAAACACTTGTATTTTGATTCAATAGTTGGACAAAGAACATAATCCGCCCTGGGGTCTGCCCACAAGGGGGTAATGCTTACCAAATCCGCGATTAAAGTTACAAAAGGTATATTAATGTTACCTTCTTCCAATATGTTTAATATAGATCCATTAAAATTCGGATGAACACTAAGAATCAAATCCGGCTTTACTCGATCCAAAACATTAAGGAATGATTCCTTGATTGTTAATTCCGTTACCTCACAAAGCAGGTCAGGATTTCGGAGAGAAATCTCCCAAACCAGTCTCCATAGCTCCTTGGCATTTCTCGTCATGGGGCCATAAAGCTTTCCAATGCGAATGGTCATTTTACCGCGTAAGGCAAAACCATCGATAACATGAACATTAACATCCGGGTGCTTCGCAAACTGTTCACAAAGTGCATCTGTAATGCTCTTATGTCCATGTCCCGTATAGTTTGACGATATGATCAAAATATTTTTTTCCATACTACCTCCATCAAGGAAAATTAAAATGGTCGATATTGGCATTGCTATATCATTATATAACTTATTTTATATAAGATAAAGTATTATATACCTAAATTATACGGCAAAGGAGGGAGTTATGTTTGAAAAATCCAAAATTAGTTATGGACATATCGATTATGTCAAAGAGAAAGCATATTCCGCGCCATCGTAATTCGATGGGTACATGTTAAAACTTTCCAAATCACCAAAAACAGGAGAAATAATGCCCTTTTGCGATCATAGGAAAAATGAAGGAAGAAATATTTGTCCTTGTGAATTATATTACCATTTCTCCTTTCATATACTAGGAATTAGGTTTTTAAAATTTATTATTTCTGTGGTAGGTGTGATGTCTTGAAGCGTTTTTTAATCGTCCTTTTCAGTTTTATATCCTTTTTCACTTTTATAAACATACCGACAGCAGGGGTTTTGGCGGATGATATCAATGAAGAGAGACAGTATGTGCAGGTGTTTCCGCAGAACAATACGCCCATCCCGAAAGCACAGATGCCCAGGATCGATGCTTCCGCAGCTATTATCATGGATATAAGGAGTGGGAGGGTTCTCTACGAAAAAAATGCCTACGTTAGAAGGGCCATGGCAAGTACGACGAAAATTATGACTGCTATCGTGGCCCTGGAAAATGGCAATCTGAACGATGAGGTTACCGCCAGTAAAAGAGCTGCCAGTGTTTCCGGGTCATCCATCAGTCTTCGCGTTGGAGAAACGCTCAAACTAAGTGAACTGCTTTACGGACTTATGCTGGAATCGGGTAACGATGCAGCCATTGCCATTGCGGAGCATATCGGGGGCTCTGTGGAGGGTTTTTGTGAGATGATGAACCAAAAGGCACTGGAATTAGGAGCACCCAACACTCATTTTACCTCACCCCACGGGTTGGATGCACCGGAGCACTATACCACAGCCTACGAGTTGGCCTTAATCACCCAATATGCACTAAAAAATCCGACTTTCGCAAAAATCGTATCCACCCGCACGACCACCATACCGAACCGATCCCTTTACAATACCAATGAACTGCTGGGAGTTTATCCGGGAACCATTGGAGTTAAAACGGGGTACACAGGACAGGCGGGGCGATGTCTGGTCACTGCGGTGAATCGGAATAACTGGGGAGGAGGCATTATATCCGTAGTACTGGGAAGCCCTACACGGAATGCAAGAGCACAGAGCAGTAAAAATATATTGGACTATACTTTTACGAACTATTCACCGCAAACTCTTTTAAAAGAGGGAGAAACCCTAGGCCAAATCCCCGTTATAAAGGGAATTACACCCAATGTAAAAGTAGAAGCTGCGGAGGAAATAACGCTGCCGCTTCGAAAGGATGAACTGGATGTCATGCAGAAACAGGTGGTTATGAAAGACATTCTGGACTCTCCCGTAAGCGCCAATATAGAGGTAGGTACCGTACGGTATACTATAAATGAAAAAGTGATAGCGGAATCGGCCATCGTCACAAGCACCGATGTTCGACGTAAAACCTTTGGGGATTATTTCCATGATATCATCATGGAGTGGGGGAAAATCTTCAGGCAAGCAGGTGCTTGATTGTAGCGCATACATGAGGTATAATAACGGCGCAATGTCAAATGAGAAAAGTAATGAGGTAACCGATGAAAACACTGATTATAGCAGTTAATTCAAAGTATATTCATGCCGCTCTGGCTCCCTGGTATTTAAAGGCCGGTTGTGACGCCGGCTGTGGCGAAGTTAATGTGGAAGAATATACTATAAATGATACGATGGAATCGATTCTAGGCAGGATTTTTGCAGCAAAACCGCAGGTGGCCGCTTTTTCCTGCTACATATGGAATATCGAATACGTACTCCGGCTGGCAGCAGACCTGAAAAAGGTTCTCCCGGAGGTAAGGATTGTGCTGGGAGGTCCTGAGGTTTCCTATGATGCGGAGGAGGTTCTGGAGAAAAACCCTTTTGTTGATTATGTTCTATCGGGAGAAGGAGAAGTAAGCTTTCCGCTGCTGTTAAAAAGCCTTCGGGAATCGTCGCGTGTACTGAAGGAGATCCATGGGCTTACCTACCGTGACCTGGGAAGGATTCTTTCCAATCAAGGTTGTACAGTAGTGGAGGACCTGAACTCCATTCCCAGTCCCTATACGGAGGAAATGCTGGGAGCTTTGGGAAACAGAATTGTTTATTATGAATCTTCCAGGGGATGTCCTTTTTCCTGTTCCTATTGTCTTTCCTCCACTACCAGTGGAGTTCGTTTTTTTGCCCTTGACAGGGTGGAGGAAGATCTGGACCGGCTGGTGAATGCCGGAGTACGGCAGATCAAATTTGTAGACAGGACTTTCAACAGCAGCCAGAAGAGAGCGAAGGAGATATTTGCGTTGATTCTACATCGATATGGCAGTGGGACAAGCCAGAGAAACATCAACTTTCATTTTGAAGCTGCAGCGGACCTTTTTGACGAAGAGATGTTTAAAATTCTGGAACAGGCTCCCCCTGGCCTGATACAGTTTGAAATTGGCGTTCAGACAACCAATGAACGCACATTGGAGCTTATCAACAGAAAAACCTCCATTAAAGCGGTTTTTGCTAATTTCAAAAGGCTGAAGCTTGCTGGAAATATACATATGCATCTGGACCTGATTGCCGGGCTGCCGGAAGAGGACTCCCTTTCCTTTGCACGGTCTTTTAATGAGGTATATAATCTGGGGCCGCAGCAGCTTCAACTGGGTTTTCTTAAGATGCTCAAGGGTTCGAAGATACGAAAGGAGGCGGACCTGTATGGATATAGATTCAGGGAATATGCACCCTACGAGGTTTTGGAAAATCAATACATATCCTTTGAGCAGTTAATGGAAATCAAAGGAATCGAAGAACTTGTGGAAAGATACTATAATTCCGGACGTTTTGTTCAGACCCTGAAGTGGATTCACACGACCATGTTCCCAGCTCCCTTTGACTTTTATACCGGGTTTCTACAATTCAATAAGGAAAGAGGAACCCTGGAGCGTGGGATTTCCAGCCGGGAGCTGTATAATGTTTTGCAGGATTATTTAAAAAAAGTGCTTTCAGAATCGCTTTGGCCTGTATGTAATGACTTGCTGAAGTTTGATTTTTTGTCTTCGGACAATACCAATAATCTCCCTTCCGGGATTGAGAGAATGGTGGAACCGGATTTCCGGGAAAAATGTTTTGCCTTTTTAAGGAATGAGGAAAATGTGAAAAGGTATCTTCCCAATTTCGTGGGAACTCCTGCAAAGCAGATATTCAAGAGTGTACATTTTGAGAAATTCCGGTACAATGTTGTACATCATGTAACAAATTATGATGTTAAAAAGGAAGAAACAGTGGTATTATTTAACTATACGGACAGGGACAGGGTTACGGAATTATACGGAGGTCAGATTGTGGAGATGGACAGTAAAACCTTCGTCCAAGAATAGTAAGTATTTATTTTTACCAAAATAGTAAATGGACTGTGTATAAACGCATACAGTCCATTTACTATTTCTGAAATAGGAGTTGGATATGAACAAACATGATATCAGCCAGATTTTATATGATATAGGAGTTCTTCTGGAGATACAGGGAGAAAGCTTTTTTAAGACAAAGGCGTATTATGAAGCGTCACGGACCATTGAGCTCCTGGAGGAAGACCCGGAGGTGCTGGTCCGTGAGGATACACTAAAGGATGTAAAGGGCTTTGGACAAGCCCTGACGCAGAAGATCACCGAGCTGGTTACCACGGGGAAGCTTGAATATTATGAAAAGCTGAAGGCATCAGTACCGGATGGGCTTTTGGAAATGCTCAGGATACCTGGCTTAGGCCCTAAAAAGGTTCGGGCAATCTATGAGAATCTTGGCATTACCACAGTAGGAGAGCTAAAGTATGCGTGCCTGGAAAACCGGCTCAGAAAACTTTCCGGTTTTGGAGAGAAAACGCAGCAGAAGGTGTTGGAGGGGATAGAGAATCTGGGGAAATATGCGGGACAGTATCTTTATCCCCATGGGCTGCTCCTATCGGAGACTCTTGTTAAGGATTTAAAGGAAAGCGGCCTTGTGATCCGGTGCAGCGGAGCAGGGAGTCTTAGAAGAAGAAAGGAAACGGTTAAGGACATCGATATTATTGTAAGCAGCGAGCAAGGGGAACAGGTTATGGAGTTTTTTACATCCCATCCGCTGGTTGTACAGGTGATTGCAAAAGGGGAGACTAAGTCCAGTGTGGTGCTGGCAGATGGAATCAATGCGGATTTGCGCGTTGTCTCCGACCGGGAATATCCGTATGCTCTTCACCATTTTACAGGAAGCAAGGAGCATAATACAGCGCTGCGGCATATGGCAAAACAGCAGGGGATTAAAATGAATGAGTATGGGCTTTTTCGGGACGAGGAATTAATCGTATGCAAAACGGAAGAGGATATCTTCAAGGTATTCGGAATGCAATACATACCTCCGGAGCTGCGGGAGAACCACGGCGAACTTGATGCCGCAAGGGAGAACGGGCTTCCTGTACTTGTGGAAAATCAGGATGTAAAAGGCATCCTCCACGTCCATTCGACCTATAGTGACGGTTCCAATACGCTGGAGGAACTGACGGAATACTGCTTGCATAAAGGATATTCCTACCTGGGTATTTCAGACCATAGTCAAAGTGCTTTTTATGCCGGCGGGTTAAAGGTGGAGGATATCAAGAGGCAGCATGAGGAAATTGACAGGTTGAACGAAAAATATGCTTCTCAAGGGATTACCCTTTTGAAGGGGATTGAGCTGGACATTTTGCAGGATGGAAGCCTGGACTATGAAGATACGGTATTGGATTGGTTTGACTTTACCATTGCGTCGGTGCATTCCTCCTTTACCCTGGAGGAGGACAAAATGACCGAAAGGATTCTACGGGCACTGCGCAATCCGCGTGTTTCCATTCTTGGACATCCTACAGGCCGGCTGTTGTTATCCAGAGAGCCCTATAAGGTGAATATGAATGAGATTATTCGTGCAGCGGCAGAAAATCGGGTAGTTCTTGAGATCAATGCCAATCCGCACCGTCTTGATCTGGATTGGCGGTATTGCAAAGCGGCTAAGGAAGCGGGATGCAGATTTGCTATTTGCCCTGATGCCCATGGGACTAAGGGCATTGATGATATACTGTACGGAATCAATATAGCTCGAAAGGGCTGGCTTACCAGGGCGGATATCGTAAATGCACTAGGTGTGGAAGCACTGAAAGAAACTTTACGTAAATAGGATAGACAGGGTATGAGGCACGCCGAAGCGTGCCTCATAGGTTTCCGGAGAGATTATCTTCTGGGGATCAATCGTAATTCCATCCAGTCAAGAGCGATAAAATCATTGGGTCCTGTATTGGATGTATTCACAATTACAATGCGATTATTTCTTCTTAAATCGCGGATATCAAAGGTAAGCGTTCTCCAGTTGGTGAACATAGCTCCGAAGGGTCGACCGTGATTCAATGGTACACGTCCAGTATGGACTCTATCATTGTTTACGGTAATAGTAGCCGAATACCTGTTTTCAGGAACATCGTAATGATCATCCAAAACTCCCCGGACTAGAATCTGCGCTCTGAAGTTGGTTTCCAACGCTGCAAAGGCCACAGGAAGTTGGAAGGTCCACACCCCACGGTTTCCTGTATACAGGATATCTGCATTTCGGCTGGGATTTCCGTAGTTGGGATAGCCGGTAAGTTCCTTGAATAGTGTGACAGAGGTTACCGGTGGGTTGTTACTAAGTATGGGCGGCGGATCACCCGGTCTTGCTGTAGCAGGACTCATGCCCATGTCATACATGCCGTTATTGCTATAGGGAGACATAGGCTGTGGCATCCAATTGTTGGGCGGTATGTTCTGCATCATTTCCGGTGCTGTGATTTGTGGCACCATATTGGGGTTTATGCCCGGCATCATTTCCGGTGCTGTGATTTGTGGTACCATATTGGGGTTCATGGGCATCATTTCCGGCGCTGTGATCTGTGGCACCATATTGGGATTTATGTCCGGCATCATTTCCGGCGCCGTGATTTGCGGTACCATATTGGGATTTATGCCCGGCATCATTTCCGGTGCGGTAACTTGCGGTACCATATTGGGGTTCATGGGCATCATTTCTGGTGCTGCTTCAGACGGGTATACGGGTGTTGGCTGGTAATACTGCGGCATGATTTGTTGTTGCGGTACCTGGGGCATATTCATACGCGCATCATAAGGAACAAAGAAAAATCTGTAATATGGTAACATCGTGTTTCCTCCTCATAGTAAAGATAAAGAGCCTTCACTATTAGAATATTCATAAAAGCAAAATTATGTTACCTATATGAAACTCATTTCCTTGGACTTTATGCCTTGCGCTCGTTGAAAAAATTCTACCTTATGAAGTCCTTGTTCATAATTTGCCGGGAATCCATACCCTATCGTGATGGTGTTGCGCCCGGAGAGGGGGTTATCTTTGCCTCCGGTTTTTCGATCAATCGGATGGTGTACCGCGAAAGAAGATTCGCCGTGGGTGTAATTTCGAGATTCGGAGGCAACTGGTATTTCGTTGGTAGTTTACTTTCGGTGAAATTAACCTTGTAAGTGCCTTCGTTTAATTTGAATACGGCAATACCTTCTGTGTTTGTATAGGAAAAGACCTTGTCCGGATACCCAGGAGCGAAGGGAATTCCAAGAACAGCCAACTCCAGGTTGGAAACGGGTTTATTATTCGAATCCAGTACCTCAATCTCAGCAAAGCCCCATTTCGGTTTAACTTCCGGTACGGGCTCCAGGCTAATGGTGATCACCTTTGTACCTGCAGCCTTCAAGTCAAAGAAATAGGGAGACGGAATTTTGTAATGGGTAGGGAAGCCCGAAGTGTTGAAGGTTAGGCGGAAGCTTCCTTTATCCAGCGAAAACCGTGCTTCTCCTTTTTCATTGGTTGTTTTCGTCTCGTTAAAATCTTTTTTCACACCCGAAGACTTTCCGATAATATTGATTTCAGCATTGGCAATGGGTTTATCATTCTTGTCGTCAACTACTTTCAGCTGCACATCATAGATGGCTGCATCCTTGGCGGATACCACCTGGGTAACGGTTGCCACGCCCTTCATTTTAGTGATGACGGAGACGAAATCATTGGCGACGAAGTCTTTTCTAATAGTAGACCCTTTGTAGCCAATAGCAACAGTCAAAATGAGAATACAAAAAACATACAACGAGTTTCTCACCAGAGCATACGTTTTTTGAGGGCTGGTGGCTGTATAAACGCTTTCCTTCAGGAAGAGGGAAGGAAAAAAGCGCGGCGCAATGAGGGCGGCAGAAGATAGCAGTGTAAACACGCCGCCGGAGAGAAGCAAAAATGTTGTCAGCGGGCTGATGCAATCCCTCATATAAGCCAAAACGGATTCATTACCAAGAGAAAGTGTCATGGTGATGGGGTAGATATAGTTTGGCAGCACCGTATAAGCATAGATTAATATCCCTGTTCCCAATAGGATTTCAAGGATCCCGCAGGAAATAACCGCAATGGCCAGCCACTTGACAATGTCGGCAAATTTTCTAAAAAGCCCCAAACCGATGATAAACAGTAGGAGAAAGCAGGGAAGCAGTACCGCAGGAAGTACTGTTATGATATAGTACACCATTTTAGAGATGGAAAGAAAATCCACGATTTCATTCCGGTCCATATAAAGTAGAATCGCTCCCAGGTTTACCTTGCTGATTTTGGACAGTGCTTGCGCCGGATTCTGCGTAATCTGGTCGCTCCCTGCCGACTGCCCATTGTCGTCTGTTTGTGAAGAGAGGTAGATATCCGGGAGAAACTTCCTGTCATTACGGAAGTATTCGAAGATTCCATCGCGCAAGGAATCCAGGTTTTTAGCAATTAATTCCGGGGTCAGATTCTTTTCCAGAAGAATAAAAATGTCCTTTTGCTGTTCGTAAATTTCTGCATAATTTTTTTTGAAGTTGTTGACAAACCCGGACATGGAAGCGTTGAGGACATACTGCGTACCGGAATATATATCATGCTTTTTAAAAAGATTCGAATGAAAATCAGGATTTAACGAAGTGCGCTCGATGGTAAACCCTGCCAACACAGCAAAAAGTAAAACCCCGGCAAGAACTGCGGTAGAAGCATAAATGATTTTTTTCACATATTTCTGCAAAATATACATTGCCGATCCCTCCACTTTTATATCTATATTATACCACATTTTTCGCTGAAAGAAGGTGTCCGGGATGTATTCCCAAAACATTCTAATTTATAGTCTGTATCCTGACCAACATTAATATAATTGTATAAGGGACGATGCAATTGATATTATGATTAACGGGAGGGTATCCACATGGCAAATGTTGATATATCCAAAATAATTATTAAGGATCGGGAGGAAAGGAAGAATACAAGTTTTGAAGGAACATTCCTTGACTACCTGAATATTGCAAAAGAAAAACCTGAATTGACCATACTTGCCCATCAGAGGATGCATGAGGTGATCACCAAACCGGGGGTAGAGATCATAAACACCGATGAAAACCCTAGATTACGAAGAATCTATGGAAACGATGTTATAAAGAAGTATAAGTTCTTTGCTGACGACTTTTTCGGTATCGACAAAACCATCATGAAAATTGTAAGGTATTTCCATTCTGCCGCCATGGCAGGAGAAGAAGCGAGACAGGTATTGTACCTGGTAGGACCGGTAGGCGCCGGTAAATCATCATTAATGGAAGCCTTGAAAAAAGCGCTCGAAGCCAGCGATCCCATCTATGCATTAAAAGGCTGCCCCATGAGGGAAGAACCTCTCCATCTGGTTCCAAAGCATTTGAGGAGGGAATTTGAGGAAATTCTGAATGTAAGAATCGAAGGGGATTTGTGCCCTGTTTGCCGATACAGGCTAAAAAATGAGTATGATGGAGAATACGAAAAATTCCCGGTGGAAACTGTAGACTTCTCCATCCGTTCCCGAAAAGGAATTGGCGTCGTACCTCCAGTGGATCCGAATAATCAGGATACCTCGGTACTCGTAGGCAGCGTAGACATCTCGAAAATCGACCTCTACCCCGAGGACGACCCGAGAGTATTGTCTTTGAACGGTGCTTTTAACGTAGGAAACCGGGGCATCGTTGAATTTATAGAAGTTTTTAAGAACGAGACCGAGTATTTGCATACCATGATCACGGCAACCCAGGAAAAATCCATTCCTTCCCCGGGGAAAGGCTCCATGATCTACTTTGATGGTATTATCCTGGCTCACTCCAATGAGGCGGAATGGAACAAATTTAAATCCGATCATACCAATGAAGCCATTCTGGACCGTATCGTAAAAATTGAAGTGCCTTATTGCCTTGAATTAAACGAGGAAATCAAGATCTATGAAAAGGTACTGAAAAAGAGCAAGTTTGATGCACATATTGCACCCCATACTATTGAGATTGCTTCCATGTTCGCCATACTGACGCGGCTTTCTCCCTCCAACAAGGTGGACCCCATCACCAAGCTGAAGATTTATAATGGTGAGGAAATCGTAGAGAAGGGAATGACCCGGAAGATCGACATTCTGGAGTTAAAGGAGGAAGCAGCGCGGGAAGGTATGACAGGAATATCCACCCGTTTCATTATGAAAGCACTGGATACAACGTTGTCCGAGTCCCAGCATAACTGCATAAATCCTATATCCGTAATGGAAACCCTGGTGAAGTCGGTGAAGGAAATGGCCATCAGCGAGGAGGAAAAAAGCAAGTACCTGCGATATATTCAGGATACCATCCGAAAGGAATATAATAAAATCTTAGAAAAAGAGGTCACCAAGGCCTTTATCCATGGCTACAGGGAGCAAGCGGAAAGCCTCTTTAACAATTACCTGGACCACGCAGAGGCATTTGTAAATAAAACAAGAATTAAGGACTCCAATACAGGTGAAGAATTGGAACCGGATGAAAAATTCCTGCGGTCCATCGAAGAGCAAATCGGTATTACCGAATCGGCAGCAAAAGGCTTCAGAGCTGATGTAACGGCTTACATGTTCTATGTTTTGCGAAACGGCGGAAAGCTTGATTTTAATAGCTATGAACCCCTTAAGGATGCCATAGAGAAAAAACTTACGGCTTCCATAAGGGAACTGAGCCGGATTATAACTCAGGCCAAGGTCAGAGATAAGGAACAAAACCAGAAATATAACGCAATGGTGGAGCAAATGAAGCAAAATGGATACTGCGACCACTGCTGCAATGTGATACTCAAATACGCTGCCAATAATTTGTGGAAAGACTGAGCGCCAAGGCGCAATTGAGAATTGAGAATGGAGAATTGAAAATGAAAACCCGAATAATTCTCAATTTTCAATTTTCAATTCTCAATTTTATCACGCTAGGGGTGATTTATATGGCTATATTCAAGGAATTTGTCAGTGGGGGGACAGATCGTTCAGCAGAGGACCGAAGGCGCCATAGAGAATTAGTGGAAGAGTCCATTAAGAAGAATATCGGAAATATTATTGCGGAAGAAAGTATTATCGGGCAGAATCGGAACAAGAAAATCAAGATACCTATTCGGAGTATAAAGGAATACCAGTTTGTCTATGGTAAAAATTCACCGGGTGTTGGCTCCGGAGACGGAAATGAAAAAAAAGGGGATAGGGTAGGCTCGGATAAATCCGGGAAAAAAGGACAGGGAGACGGGAAGGCTGGAAACAACGAAGGGGAGGATGTTTACGAAACCGAAATCACCATTGAGGAGTTGATTAACTACCTTTTCGAAGACTTGAATCTCCCGGATATTGATAAAAAGAAGATTGCCGAGCTGGAATCCATCCGTATGGCCAGGAAATCGGGCTATCAGAGAAAAGGGATACCTCCGCGGATTGCAAAAAGAAAATCCGTAATCGAGAAGATCAAGCGCAAACAAGCAACCCAGAGGAGTCAGAAGGAAATCGAAGAAGCCAATGCGTCCACACCCCGGGATCCGGAAGTGGGAGTAAATGAGGGGAGTTCTACCGAGTCAGTTCGAGAGCGGTTCCCTTTTATTGAGGATGATCTTCGTTACCACCGGATGAGAGAGGATCGAAAAAAGGACTTTAATGCTGTAATCATTTGTATTATGGATGTATCCGGCTCTATGGACCAGACGAAAAAATACATGGCCAGAAGCTTTTATTTCATGCTCTATCAATTTATCCGGTTAAAGTATGAAAATGTGGAAGTAGCCTTTGTAGCACACACGACGACAGCGAAGGAGGTCAATGAAAACGAATTTTTTCACAGGGGGGAATCCGGGGGCACCTACATCAGCAGCGGATATGAAAAAGCCCTGGAAATCATCGAGCAGCGATATAACCCTTCCAGTTGGAACATATACGCCTTCCACTGCAGTGACGGGGATAACTGGACCGAGGATAATGCCAGAGCTGTAGAATATGCCGGTAAACTCTGTGAAGTATGCAATCTTTTCGGCTATGGAGAAATTGTCCCCGGTTATTATACTTCCAACAGCACCATAAAGGCTGAGTTTCAAAAACATATCAAACGAAAAAACTTCGCAATCGTAACCATGACCAAAAAAGATGATGTTTTGCCAGCCCTGAAAAAGCTGCTGGACAAAGAAAGCGAGTGAGTGGTGGTGAATCAATGGCAGATTTCAGCATGAGAGAATTGGAAGAATGGAATGAAAAAATAGAAAGAATTGTTCAGGAGTTTGGATTGAATTACTATGAACAGGAGTTTGAAATATGCAGCTATGAGGATATGATCGGATACGAATCCTATACCGGAATGCCCTCGCACTATCCTCATTGGAGTTACGGAAAGGCCTATGAAAAGACAAAGACCCTGCATAAGTATAATCTGACGGGGCTTCCCTATGAAATGGTTATTAATTCAAACCCATGCATTGCATATTTAATGAAGGACAATACCCTTTTACTTCAAATACTTACCATTGCCCATGTATATGGGCACAACGACTTCTTTAAAAACAACCGCCTGTTTAAACAGGGAACGCGGGCTGAGTACACCGTGGAGATGTTTAAGAACCACGCAGATCGGATACGGGAGTACATCGCAGACCCTGGCATCGGCTACACCAGGGTGGAAAAAATACTGAATGCAGCCCATGCTATAAAGTTTCAAGTGTCCCGGATCATTGGAGAGAAAATGGTTTCAGAAGAGGAAAAAAAGAAGGTCCTTCTGGAGAAGGTACAAAAGGGTGTAGCCAATGATTATCCGCTTATCATACCCAACAGCGAGGTGGAACAGCCTCTCCCGGATTTTAAGAGGATTCCCCTGGAGCCGGAGGATGATTTGCTGTACTTTATCTCCAATTTCGGACGTTTGGAGGAATGGGAAAAGGACATTATTAACATTGTCCGGGAGGAGTCCTTATACTTTCTTCCACAGATTGAAACAAAGATCATGAATGAAGGATGGGCCAGTTTCTGGCATTATAATATTCTCAACAAGCTGGAGCTTCCCCAGGATTTGCATCTGGAATTTCTGAAGCGGCATAATCAGGTAATACGGCCTCACAGCGGCCAAATCAATCCGTATTATGTGGGGTTCAAGATTTTTGAAGACTTGCAGAAAAAGAACCATGGCGATCTGCGTAAGCTTTTTGAGGTTCGAACCATCGAGCGGGATGCCTCCTTTGTACGCAGATATCTAACCCAAGAACTCTGCGAGGAAATGCATTTGTTTGAATATGTTAAAATGGGCAGCGATTATATTGTATCAGAGGTGTCCAACGAGGAAGGCTGGAAAAAAGTCCGTGATACCCTGGCCCACTCCGCCGGTATGGGAGGGATTCCCTTGATTCGGGTTACCGAATGGGTTCAGAAGGATAATACATTGCTTCTGGAACACCAATACGACGGAAGGGAATTGGAATTTACCTATGCCTACGAAACCATCAAGCATGTCGTTGACCTCTGGGATGCAAAGGTTATACTGGAAACCTGGCTGGATGGCAAAAAGAAAATGATTCTATGCGATGAGCATAAGAAAATTTCCATGGTGAATGCATAGCGGAAAAAGTGGGCAAAACCCACTTTTTCTTATTGTCTGGAAAAGTTCTCTTTCCCAGACAATAAAAAACATTGAATTTATGCGCGTGCCAGCTTTTCCTCATGCTTCGGAAAGGCATATGCGCAAACAAAAGTGGCAAAGCCACCTTTGTTAATGGTAAGGAAATTATGGTTTTTAATTTCCTTACCATGGGGAGTGCAGAGGGGATTCCCCTCGCCGGTTTGGAGAGGGTGCTTAGGAGCGGTAGCTCCGTCGAAGGGGGAAGTAGTTCCCCCTAGCGAAGAACAAAGTGCGATAGCATTTTGTTCTTTTACAAGGAAAACTTTTTCCGGTATTGCAGGGGAGAAAGGCCTGTTGACGCTTTAAAAACCCTCCCGAAGTGAGTCGTGCTTTCGTAGCCGACCCTTTCCGCAACGGTGGTCACCTTCAAACCGGATTCCCGTAAAAGCCGTTGGGCTTCCTTTATACGGATACTGTTCAGGTATTCCACAAAAGTGAATCCTGTAACGTTCTTAAATACTCTGCTGAGGTAAAAAGAGCTGATATAAAACAGGGATGAAAGATGTTCCAGGGTTACATTCTCCATATAGTGTGTGTTGATATAGCTAACGATATCCGAAACCTTTTTGTGGAGGGGATTCGGGTATTCGAACCGGTGCTCCGGGTTCTGGGCAATATAGCGGTTGATAAAAACCAACAGCTCGCACAATAATAGCTTCAAACTGGTCTGGTATCCCAATGGATTTTTTTTGTTTTCTGCCAGCATTCTTGTCAGGAGAGTTTCGACGGTATCCTGCTCGCTTACATTCAGCCGAATGATATTTATATCCTGGTGGAAACACGAAAAGACATCCAGGTCCGGAAAGTCCTTTACCATGTTCATGATAAACTCTTCCTTAAAATTGATGAGGATTCTTTCATGAATGGGATTATCCGTGTCCATGGTTTGGTGGATGTCATAGGTTTTTATAAAAACCAGGTCACCTTTCATCACATGATAGGTCCTGTTCTTGATAAAGTAATACCGTTCTCCTTCCAGAAGGTAATAGATTTCATAGGAGTCATGGTAATGGTTGTCCCGCATCACAACGGTATTAGCGACTCTTCTGCGCCAAATACCGAAGGGAATATTAATGGTATCAAATATGTTTTTAGGGAGAGACATGCAATCACCTCAATAAAATTATATAATAAGCAGCGGCAAATGAAAACAAGAAATGTAGAAAATATATAAAGTAAGCAAAAAATGTGCTGAAAATCTATCATAATTTGTTGTACACTAAAAAAAGAAGTGACTCAGACGAAGCCGCTGGAGAGGGAGAAAAAAAGTTAGAAGCTTCTCAAGTTCTCCTGTGGCGATTGGGGAAATACAGCTATTAGGTTTAGCACTCTGTCGTAAATAGCTCACTAAACCAAATAATTCACATTTACATTTAAAAGGGGGATATTGTATGAACCACGAGGGGAACAAGGTTTCAGGGCTGAATATCGCTTATATCGGCGGAGGCTCAAAAGGATGGGCCTGGGGATTGATGAGCGATCTCGTTTCAGAGGAAAAGCTGTCGGGTTCGGTTCGGCTTTATGATACAGACTTCGATGCAGCCTACAAAAACGAAGTGATCGGGAACAAGCTTTCCAACCACAAGGAAGCCAAATCCCACTGGGACTATAAAGCGGTAAAAACGCTGGAAGAAGCGCTGACGGGAGCTGATTTCGTCGTTATCTCCATCTTGCCCGGTACCTTCAAGGAAATGGAGTCGGATGTACACCTGCCGGAAAAATACGGCATCTATCAGTCTGTTGGGGATACGGTAGGACCGGGAGGTATGGTAAGGGCGCTCAGGACCATACCCATGTATGTTGAAATTGCAGAGGCTATAAAAAACTATTGCCCTGAGGCTTGGATTATCAATTATACAAACCCTATGACGCTGTGTGTGAGAACCATGTATGAAGTGTTCCCGCAGATTAAAGCCTTTGGCTGCTGCCATGAAGTTTTCGGAACACAGAAACTCATGACACATATGCTCAAAGAGGTAAGAGGAATCGAGGCGCAAAGGGATGAGATCCAGGTTAACGTACTGGGTATCAATCATTTCACCTGGCTGGACAAGGTAACCTATAAAGGTGAAGATTTAATTCCTATGTACAGAGCCTTTGCAGATAAATACTACGAAGAAGGGTATGAAGAAGGGGAAAAGGGGCACTGGATGAACAGTTCCTTCCGTTCGGCCCAGAGAGTTAAATTCGACCTTTTCAAGAGGTATGGCATTGTTGCTGCTGCCGGTGACCGGCATTTGGCAGAGTTTTGCCCGCCATGGTACCTGAAAAATCCTGAAACTGTGGCAGAGTGGAAGTTCGGATTGACACAGGTTAGTTGGAGGATTGACAACCAGAAGGAGAGAATGGAAAAGGCAGAAAGACTCTATTCGGGAGAAGAGGAAGTAGAGATTAAAAATACGGGCGAAGAAGGGGTGCGTCAGATGAAAGCGCTTCTGGGCCTGGGAGATCTGGTTACCAACGTAAACATTCCCAATTACGGACAGATGCAAGGCGTGCCCTTGGGCGCTGTTGTTGAAACCAATGCGGTATTTACTCATAACAGCATCACTCCGGTTTTTGCGGGACAGCTGCCGGAAGATGTAAACAATCTGGTAATCCGCCACGTATACAACCAGGAAACCACATTGAAAGCAGCGCTGAAGAAAGACAAAGAGCTCGCTTTCAGAGCTTTTGCAAATGATCCGCTTATGACAGCTAGCCTCAGTGATGCAAGGAAGCTGTTTGACGAAATGCTGCAAAATACGAAGAAATACCTGCCGGGCTGGGAAATTTAATCATATTGCTGTTTACAACCGGCTGCAAATATAGTATACTCATGGTAATAAAATATTGATGCTAGGGGTGCCGCAAGGCTGAGAAAGATACTTCTTAACCCTTTGAACCTGATTTGGCTAAGACCAACGTAGGGAAGCGATGTTACTATCATGCAAACAATGCGTCTACCGATCAGGTAGGCGCTTTTTATTTATTTATCTATTTATTTATACTATTTTCCGGCCGGAAAACGGGTAAAGATTATTGTGAGGAGGGACTTTATATGGAATTTGTTTTAAAAGAAAAATTTATTGAGCTATTACAGCCAAAGTCATTGGCGACCGTTATTGCTTTGGTGCTGCTGGGAGCCGTGTTGTTGGCCGTTTCCAGGAAAACCCGCTTTAACGCGAAGTTGATCAGTTACGGTGCTTTGTGTATAGCAGCATCCTTTTTACTTTCCTATGTCAAGATATTTCAACTGCCGAACGGTGGGACCATCACCGTGGGAAGTATGTTACCGTTATTTTTATTTGCATTTATTGCAGGGCCCTGGGCTGGCATAGGTGCAGGATTATGCTATGGAATGCTGCAGTTCATCCAAGAACCGGTCTTCTTACATCCTGCACAGCTTTTGCTGGATTATCCCTTGGCTTTCGCCATGCTGGGAATTGCAGGATTCTTTAAAAACAAGCAGTTTTTTGGGATACTTGTAGGTGGTTTGGGAAGGTTTATATGTCATGTTCTTGTCGGTGTGATTTTCTTTGCAGAGTATGCAAATGGACAGAATGTATACCTTTACTCTATGATGTATAATGCCTCTTACTTGATTCCTGACATTATTATCTGTCTGGTTCTGTTTGCGGTACCGCAGATCAAAAGCATTACCCGCAGAGTAACTTCCATTGGATAATTTGTAGAAACATCAATCAACATCATAAAAGAATACAAATATTGGGTAAAGAGCCTCTCTTGAGAGGCTCTTTATTATTTTCTGCATGAGTGCATTCGCTTTTTCTGCCATATTCTTTGTCCTTCCTTTCTATTCATCGTTGCGCACTTTCATACACAATGATATAATAGGCATGAAAATTCTGGGATTGCACATACTATAATTCATTAAGAAATAGGAGGTACTCCATGGAAAATTATTATCAGAAAGCTTCGGAAAGTGCCGAATACATCAAATCAAAAATCACACATCAGCCTGAAATCGGAATCGTACTGGGCTCCGGCCTGGGCCCCCTGGCAGATGATATGACAGATGTCATCGACATCGATTATAAGGAAATCCCTAACTTCCCTGTATCAACGGTGGAAGGACATGCGGGCAAGCTGGTTTTCGGAAAATTGGGTTCAAAATACGTTCTGGCCATGAAGGGAAGATTCCACTATTATGAAGGATATGATGTAGCGCAGGTGGTTTTTCCCATCCGGGTTATGAAACTGCTGGGTATTAACAACCTGGTGGTAACCAATGCTGCAGGCGGAATCAACCGCGATTTCTCCTCCGGGGCTTTAATGTTGATTAAAGATCATATCAGCTTCTTTGTTCCCTCTGCTTTGCGTGGTAAAAACATGAGTGAGTTCGGAACCCGGTTCCCGGATATGTCCGAAGCCTACAGCAAGGAACTTCGGACACTGGCCAAAAAAGTGGCGGAAGAAAGTAGCGTGCAGGTATTCGAAGGCGTGTATGCTTTTGCTCAGGGACCTATGTATGAAACTCCTGCGGAAATTCGTGCATTGGGCATACTGGGTGCTGACGCTGTCGGTATGTCTACCGTTCCGGAAGTAATTACCGCAGGACATGCAGGAATGAAGGTCCTAGGTATCTCCTGTATCACCAATATGGCAGCCGGAATCCTGGACCAGCCATTGAACCACCAGGAAGTTATGAAAACAGCCAAAAAGGTGGAAAAGGCCTTTACCACATTGGTAAGGAATATCGTGGAACAGTGGAAGGCGTAAAGGATTATATGCGTTCTTGGTTATTAGTTCCTGGTTCTTGGCTTTTCAAGGGCCGTAAGCCCTTGGGTTTAACTGGTAACCAGCAGCCAGGAACCGGGAACGGTTTTCCATTAAACTGAATATAAATGTAATTAGCAGTTGATAATTAACTTTGAATGTTATATAATTTACCATATATCCAGTAAGGATGGAGGAGATAATCAATGAAGAGCGTAATCAGAGATATCGGTCTTGCAGAATCCGGAAGGCAGAAGATCGAATGGGTTAGAAAAAACATGCCGATTTTGAGAAGTTTGGAAGAGGAGTTTACAAGGACGAAGCCTTTCAGTGGTATACGGGCTACCGTTTCCGTTCATTTGGAAGCAAAAACCGCATACCTGGCCAAGGTTATTGCAGCCGGAGGCGCGGAAGTTTCAGTTACAGGCAGCAACCCACTTTCAACACAGGATGATGTTGCAGCAGGACTGGCTGCAGATGGTCTGGATGTATACGCATGGTATAACTCCACAAAGGAAGAGTATTTTGAGCATTTGAACATGGCACTGGGATATAAGCCGAACATCATCATCGATGACGGCGGTGACCTGGTGCACTTGCTGCATACAAGCAGAACGGAGCTTCTACCCCATGTTATGGGCGGATGCGAAGAAACAACAACAGGTGTTCTTCGACTCAAAGCCATGGAAAAGCAGGGCGTATTGAAATTCCCTATGGTTGCAGTGAATAATGCCTACTGCAAATACCTCTTTGACAACCGGTATGGAACCGGCCAGTCCGTTTGGGACGGTATCAACAGAACCACCAATCTTATCGTAGCTGGAAAGAATGTAGTCGTTATCGGTTACGGCTGGTGCGGTAAGGGTATTGCCATGAGGGCGAAAGGCCTGGGCGCCAACGTTATCGTTACGGAAGTTGATCCTATCAAGGCCATTGAAGCCGTTATGGATGGCTTTAAGGTAATGAAGATGGATGATGCTGCGAAGCTGGGTGACTTCTTCATAACAGTAACGGGTAACAACAGGGTTATCTATGAAGACCACTACAAGGTGATGAGAGACGGAGCCATTATGTGCAACGCCGGACACTTTGATGTGGAAATCTGCATTCCTGAGCTGGAGAAGCTGGCAGTAGAAAAAAAGGAACAGAGAAAGAATATTATGGGTTATAAGATGGCCGACGGCAGATGGTTGAACCTCCTGGCAGAAGGAAGGCTTGTAAATCTGGCGGCCGGTGACGGACATCCGGCGGAAATCATGGATATGAGTTTTGCCCTTCAGGCGCTGAGTGCACAATACATGCTTGCAAATTACAGCAAGCTGGGCACAAGTGTCATCGACGTACCTTCCGAGATCGACCGGAGAGTAGCAGAAATGAAGCTCAAAGCCTGGAATGTAGAAATTGACCAACTTTCCCAGGAACAGAAAAAGTATTTGGAAAGCTGGGCTGAATAAAGATTAAAAGCTAAACACCTGAGGAGTCAAATCTTCAGGTGTTTTTTGTCTTTAACCGCCCATTCGATAAACTTCACGTAATAGTTAGTCAGAGGCAGGAATAGTACTGCACTCAATACATTGAAGATGGTATGGGTGTTGGCGATAAGCCTTGTATTGTCCTGATCCAGAAAATTAGTCACATCCCGGACCAATGCGGCGAAAGGCTTCAGGAAGAGGAGTGCGAGAAGAACGCCAATGACATTGTACAAGGTATGGGCCCAGGCTGTCCGCCGGGCGGATAGGTTAGTACCGAGGCTGGCCAGTTGTGCAGTAATGCAGGTACCGATATTATCTCCCAGGGTAAGGCCTAAAGCTGCTTCAAAATTAATCAGGCCTGCGTTGAACAAAACAATGGTTAATCCCACAGTAGCCGTACTGCTTTGAACCAGCATAGTAGCAACCAACCCTACCACCAGCCCGATATGGGGGCTGGTACCGTATTTCTTAAACAATTCATAAGCCGTAGGACTCTGCTGGATAAAGGGGACACCGGAGTTCAAAATACCTAAGCCTGTCATCATTAATCCGAATCCTGCCAGGGCGATCCCTATATTTCTTATGGAGTTCCTTTTGCCAAAGAGCCCGATAAGCAAGCCAAGCCCCAGCAGGGGCAACGCCAGGTCTGTCAGACGGAAGGACATCAACTGGGCTGTTATAGTGGTCCCGATATTAGCGCCATAGATGATTCCTACCGCCTGTGACAGCTTAAGAAGCCCGGAGTTTACAAACCCCACCGTAATGACGGTAACTGCGGCGCTGCTTTGTACAATGGCTGTCAGAAGGGTGCCGGTTGCAAAGGCCGTATAGGTATTTCCCGTAAAGGTCGTGAGTATTTTCTTCATGACGCGGGCATTTGCTTTTTCAAGCCCACTGCTCATTAGCTTGACTCCCATCATAAGGCAAGCAGTTCCTGCTAAAAAATTGAAAATAATATAGAAGAGTGGATTCATCATGCACCTCGTGTAAGTCAATTTTGATTTCCTTTTTAGTACATGTATATTTACAGAAGCACCAAAGTATGCAGGACCTGAGAGGACTGGTTCTTAAAGTAGGGGTGGAAGCTCCACTTTTCATAGCAAACCATATAGTCAGAATAATGAAGTCTATAGTCACATACTTTATAAAAGTAGTAAAGTGTCTTGGGTGAAATTCATGGATAACCTCACGGGTAATATTGTCTATAATTTCCTCATCTCCTTTGGAGTCATAATAGGCGCCAGTATCTTTGCGGGAATTGGTGCCATCATTAACAATAATCCACCGCTGAAAACCATGCTGGATGTAGCCGGATCCATAAAAATCTGGGCCATGGCGGTGGCATTGGGAGGGACTTTTTCTTCCTATGAGATTATAGAAAAAGGGATTTTTAAAGGAGAACTGCGGACCATCGCCAAACAGGCCATCTACGTTCTTACCGCCATAACGGGAGCCAATGCCGGCCATGGCTTTATTTTGCTGCTGCAGAGGTGTAGTGAAGCATGGACAAAATAAAAAAGAGAATTTATAAGTATTCCATAACCCTGTTCACGGGAGGCATCGCGGGCTTTCTGTCAGGAGTCGTTTTGTTTGGCTTACTGGTAAGCTACCGGTTTGATTGTTATCATCAGCAAATCGCAAAGCTGGAGTCCAGAATCACCGATGATGCGGTGAAGGTGAAAAAACTGGAGGATGCAGTGAACAGCAAAAAATACGTGGTTAAGGATATTGAAGTAATCCTGGGTTTTACCGGCCATGATCTGGATAAAATTGCGTTGGAAAAATCCATACGAGAGAAATATAGCTCGCTTTTGGGAAAGGATATTAAAAGTATTGATGTTGATATGGCTGCGGAGGTCGTAGACAAACGAGTAATGAAGCTGAAAGATGGGGAGTATAAGCTGAAGCTGGAAAAGCTCCTGCTCTCTGATATTTTAAAGATATGGGTTAAGGTAGAGAAACTGGCGCTTGTGATGTAAATGAATGAACTTAGTTGAATGTGGTTGAATATGGTGGTTGAAATCTGGGCAACATTGCTATATAATAGCAGTAGGAAAAATTTTCTGGTTATGGATGGGTAAAATATTGACTGGTAATTTATTATATCAATAATTGTGTTGCTTTACCAGAAGGGTTTTATATATAATACGACTGGTAACTGCTGATTGAGAAGTCATGCAGCCAACGGTTTTGGGGATGCATGACTTCTCAATCAGCTAAGTTCCATCGTAAATTATATAGCGATAACCAAATTTAAAGTTAAGGACTTAACCCCACCCCTGCCCCTCCCCGAAGGAGGGAAACTTTTTTTCGCGGCTGGAGCCGCGAGCAGGCGGGCTAACGCCCCCTGCACCCCCTGATTTTAACTTTAGAGATGGAAAACTTAAAATTAAGAGACAGGATAAAGTGGAGGGGTGGAATTGAATACCTTTTAGACGGTCTCTGTAATCGAGGTGGATGGATGGATAAGGAAATTCTAACGATGGAAGAAGCGGCGGAGCTGTTTAACGTCAGTGTTAAAACCTTTATCAAGCTGCTGAAGGAAGAGAAAGTTCCTGCCAGAAAAATCGGCAGGGAGTGGAGATTCAGCCGGAGAGCGCTGATTGAATGGCTTTCAGCCGGAGATTCCCAAGCCTACTCTTCCAGTGAGGGAGAAGCCAGAGACTTCTTTAATGAAGTGGCACCCCAGTGGGAGGAAATCAGCAGGGATTATTATGACGAATCCATTAAAAGCAAACTGGAGGAATTAAAACTATTTAAGGAAGATATGACAGTGGTGGACCTGGGCGCCGGAGACGGTTACATATCCAGGGCCATAGCCCGGTCCGTGAAAAAAGTTCTCGCTGTTGATATTTCCGCCCAGATGCTGAAGCAGCTGAGCAGAAAGGCACGGGAAAGCGGGATTGAGAACATTGAAACCATCGAGACCCGGGCACAGGATATACCCTTGAAGAAAGAGAGTATTGATGCTGTCTGCGCCAATATGTTCCTCCATCACATTGAAGAACCTGAGGAGATTATCCAGGAAATCAACAGGGTGCTGAAGCCCGGGGGACTTGCGGTAATTTCAGACTTTGAAGAGCATACGAATAAGGGATTGAAGGAAAAAATGCATGATGTCTGGATGGGTTTTAATGTAGTAGAGGTAAAGGGATGGTTCGAGGCAAACGGGTTCAAAAACATCAGCATTCAGACGCTGCCCGGACACAAGGACAAGCAAGGTATTTTTGTTTTAACAGCAGAAAAAAGATAAGGGGTGCATGTATGAACATTTTAATTAAAAATGTAGATATCGTTACCGGAGAACGGGAAAACAGTGTGATCAAAAACGGATATATCGCAATACAGGGCGGGTACATCAAGGCGGTGACTGCATCGGAAGAGGCTGTCAAGGAATTTAAGGCCCATAAGGTTTTGGACGGAAAAAGCAGTATAGCCATGCCCGGATTGGTGAATGCCCATACCCACAGTGCCATGACCCTGCTACGAAATTATGCCGATGACCTTCCTCTGGAGGAGTGGTTGTTTGGCAAGATTATTCCGGCAGAAGGAAAGCTGAGTCCGGAGGATGTTTATTGGGGAACCATGCTGGGAATTACGGAAATGATTAAGTCCGGTACCACCTGCTTTGCAGACATGTACCTGCACATGGACGAAGTAGCCAGGGCCGTGGAAGAGTCCGGCATACGGGCAAACCTCTCCAAGGGGCCCATAACTTCCAGCGTAAGAGGGTCCGGGCTCATTGTAGATGCGGAGGATTGTACCCGCTACATGAAAAAATGGCATAATGCTGCCAATGGCCGAATCAAGGTGTTTGTAGAGATTCATTCGGTGTATCTCTTCGATGAAGAATCCATTACCGGGGCAGCCCGTTTGGCAGAAGAGCTGGGAACAGGACTCCATATCCACGTATCCGAAACCCAGGCCGAACTGGAAACCAGCAGGAAGAAATACGGTGCAAACCCTCCGGAAGTATGCCTGCGATCCGGCATTTTTGATGTACCGGCTCTTGCTGCCCACTGTGTACATCTCAGCGATAGTGATTTGGAAATCCTGAAGGCCAAGGGCGTCAGCCCGGTTCACAACCCTTCCAGCAACCTGAAGCTGGGAAGCGGAATTGCCAGGGTACAGGATATGCTGGATAAAGGGATTAATGTATGTCTGGGAACCGATGGGGCTGCAAGTAATAATAACCTGAACCTCTTTGAAGAAATGCACCTGGCTGCTTTGATCCATAAGGGGGTTAACTTGAATCCCGTACAGGTGAATGCGCAGCAGGTCATCGAGATGGCAACGGTAAACGGAGCTAAAGCGACAGGCTTTGGAGGGGAAACGGGATATATCCGGGAAGGGATGAAAGCAGACCTGATTCTCATTGATACCGATAAGCCGCATCTTTGCCCGGTAAATAATCCGCTGTCGGCCATTGTATATTCCGCTCAGGCAGCAGATGTGGATACTGTTATTATTGATGGAAATATCGTCATGGAAAACAGAAAGTTGTTAACCATTGACGAAGAGAAGGTGAAATTTCAGGTTCGGCAGATCGTAGAAAAACTAAAATAGTGGACAGTACGCGGATCTGAGGTACAGGAGCGCAATGTTATAGGGATAATTAACAGAATGTTCACAAAATATGCGAATGTTCGTAACAATTTTCGTTTATTATATAAACATATAAAGTTCCTCCTTTATATTTTATAGATAGGGCCGGTCAGTTTAACTGACCGGTTTTCAGTTTTCATAAGAAGTACAATCCATTTTGGCTTTTCTCCGGAAGTATGAAAAGGAATATCCGTGTTTTTCACAGCCTGCGCGAAATAACAGTTGCACCTTCCCGCTATTCTCAGTAAATTTCTACAAACAACAGATAGAATAAATTGACACTCCAAATTCACTATGATACACTCAGAGTGAACTACATACTGTATGGTACGGGTGACCGGAGCTGCTCCGGTTAAAGGGAAATGGGTGAAAGTCCCATGCGGTCCCGCCGCTGTAAAAGAGGAATCTATCCTGGGACGCCAACGGACACAATTTAGTTACACTTGGTTTGTGTACACAGCTAAGTTTGGGCTTTGTGCAACAAGCCTAGCGTAACTCTGTGGCCGTTCGCGTCTAAGATGCCACTGGGAAACCGGGAAGGAAGGATGGGTGATGATGCTTGAGCCAGAAGACCTGCCTGTATTGCCGCACTGTTAACTCTACGAGAGATGGAGGGGTGTCTTGAATTTGCTTTTGCAGCTATAATTGGAAATGGCATACTTTCAACCTCTTAACGTTTTGTTAAGGGGTTATATTTATGCTCGAAATGTTTTTTTTGGATTATAGGTAAAATATACCAATGATTTAAAAGGTTTGGAAGGGGATTTGTTATGATGAAAAATTTTAGGAAGATATTCTGCCTGGTAACGGCACTGACGATGGCATTATCATTCACTGCCTGTGATAAAAAGGAAGTCCAGCAGGCCCCGGAGCAGAACAAACAGCAGGAAACTGCCAAAAAGGGAACTACATATCCTTTAACTGTTACGGACTCAAACAATAAAAGTGTTACTATTGAGAAAGAGCCTGCCAAGGTTGTATCGGTGGCTCCCAATATTACCGAAACCATCTATACCCTGGGAATGGGAAACAAGCTGGTAGGACGTACGGACTACTGTGATTATCCTGCGGAAGTGAGTAAAGTGGCTTCCATCGGAACACTGAAGACTCCCAACATAGAAAAAATTACCGAGTTAAAACCCGATATAGTCATTGCTTCCACCCATTTTAAACCGGAAGTGGAAAAGAAACTGGAAGAACTGGGAATCAAGATACTGGTCCTGTACGGAGAAGAAAGCTTTGAGGGTGTATACCAGACTATAGAGACAACCGGAAAGATACTGAATGCCCAGGAAAAGGCGCAGGAAATCATCTCCGGCATGAAAAACAAGGTTCAGTCGGTTCAAGATAAGGTAAAAGGGAAGAATAAGCCTGTAACCTATTATGTAGTATCTTTCGGAAAAGAACAATATACAGCCGGCAAGGATACGTTTATCGGAAAGATGCTGGATATGGCCGGAGCTAAAAATGCAGCCGATGATGTAACCGGATGGAATTACAGCCTGGAAAAACTGGTGGAAAAGAACCCTGAAATTATGATTTGTTCAAAATATTTTGATTCAAAGAAGGGGATACAGGCGGAAAACGGCTATAAGGATCTGAAGGCCGTAAAGGAAAACAAGCTGTTTGAAATTGACAACAACCTGTTGGACAGGCAGGGGCCGAGGCTGGCGGAAGGTCTTGAAGAACTGGCAAAGATCGTTCATCCGGAGGCTTTTAAGTAAGGTAGAAAAGAGTCATAATAGGAAAGAGGAAATAATTCCATGACATATATAGATAAGCGTAAGACCTACAGGATATTGTTGATTGCCTCCATTGGAGTACTGTTTGTTTTAATGGTCTTTTCCATTACTCTTGGAGTTGCCAACATATCCTTTTCCGAAGCAATACAAATCATGCTGTCTAAAATACCGGGAATCGGGCGGTTCTTCACGCCTTCGCAGGAACAGACACACAATGTCATAGTTCTGAAGATCAGGCTGCCAAGGATTCTGCTGGCTTCGCTTATCGGGATCGGGTTATCGGTTGTGGGTTCCTCCATGCAGGGCATGTTTAAAAACCCCATGGCGGACCCAGGGATTCTTGGGATTTCTACAGGAGCCGCCCTGGGAGCCACACTGGCCATTGTGATGGGAATGCAGAAACTGGTGTGGGGCATCGGAATTGTTACGATTGCTGCCTTTACAGGCGCTTTGTTAACTACATTTCTCATCTACAGCATTGCCAGGGTAGGAAACAAGATTCCTACCATTACACTGTTGCTATCCGGTGTTGTGGTTAGCTTCCTCTTTTCTTCCATGATCACCATGCTAATGGTATTTAACCGGGAACAGATTGAAAATATTGTACTGTGGACCATGGGGAGTATTGCGGCAGCCAGCTGGCGGCAGGTGTGGCTGCTAGCCCCCATTGTCCTTACAGGTGCTGCTATTATATTGACCTATGCCCGGGATCTGAATCTGATGGCAACGGGGGACGAGACAGCTCAAAGTTTGGGTGTAGAAGTTGAAAAGGCGAAAAAAGTACTGCTGGTAGTTTCTGCCGTACTTGTGGGGGCATGTGTTTCCGTTAGCGGTATTATCGGATTTGTTGGATTGATTATTCCTCATATGGTACGGCTTCTTCTGGGGTCGGACCATCGAAGCGTATTACCCTTTTCTGCGGTAGGTGGAGCCATATTCATGGTCATCTGCGACACATTAGCGAGAAATCTGGTTCCTCCGGCGGAAATGCCTGTAGGAGCCATCACCTCACTGTTTGGCGCACCCTTTTTCATATATCTTTTAGTAAAGAGTAAAAAGAAGGTGATATAATGGAAGCAGCAGCTTATCAATACCCGATTGTCATTGACAACCTGAGCTGGAGCTACGGCGATAAGAAGATTCTAAGCAATGTTCATTTGAAAATAGAGAGAAATCGATTTTATAGTATCATAGGGCCCAATGGCTCAGGGAAAACCACATTACTGAAAAATATCTCAAAAGCTCTGGAGCCTCGTAAAAATACAGTGTTTGTAGATAAACAGGACATTGCTTCCATGAAACCCAGGGAGATGGCCCGAAAAATGGCCAATGTGCCGCAGAATACCAACATTGATTTTGAATTCTCTGCCATGGATATTGTAATGATGGGGAGAAGTCCATACTTCCGACGATTCCAGAGCGAGAGCCCGAGGGATGTAGAAATTGTTAAAGAGGCGATGCTGGCCACCAGTACCTGGCATCTAAAGGATAAAAACATAAATGAGATCAGTGGGGGAGAGCGGCAGCGGGTGATTGTTGCCAGAGCGCTGGCGCAGCAGACAGATATCATTTTGCTGGACGAGCCTATCTCGCAGCTGGATATCCACCATCAGATCGAGTTAATGGATACGGTCCGGAAGCTGGTCCGGGAGTCAAAGGTTACGGTTATTGCAGTGCTCCACGACCTGAACATTGCGGCGCAGTACAGTGACAGCATGATTCTGGTCCATGAAGGGCAGGTGGTTCTGGGGGGAACACCGGAACAGGTTTTGACGGAGGAGAATATAAAAAGGGTGTATCAACTGCCGGTCCATATTATAAAAAACCCGGTATCGGGAAAACCCCATGTGATTCCGGTGCCCATGGAGAGAGAATAATTGAACTTCTATCTTCCCTCTCCATACCTTATTCCGGCTAAAATTCCCAGTAAGGCAAAACGGCTGTAAGTACTATTCTTGAAAGCCGTTTTTTTAGTGGAGCCAGTTGCGGGAATCGAACCCATGATTTGTAGCTGTAAGTATAACTATTTTTTAAAAACCGGTTTTGTCCTGATTGTGTCCTGCTCTTTTTGCTCCAAACCAGCAGGCGGTAGCAGCTCCAACGGGATAAGACTTATAAATTTGTAGTAGATATTCATCCGTTGATTCTTGCTGTTGCCCGCAATAGCCGTCTTTTCGTGTATTACGATTTTTTCAATCGGTTCGTTGAGGATTTTGCTGTAACTTCATACAAAATACAAATAAGAATGATATACTGATTTCGTAAGTGAGGTGGCATATTTGAAGCAAATCTTAATTGTGGAAGACGATATGGATATACAGGAACTCCTTCAAAACTTTTTGACGGAGGCAGGTTACTCCGTTACACTGGCTGGCGACGGAGTGGAAGCATTAACACGGTTTCGTGAAAAGGAATATGATCTGGTCCTGCTGGACATTCTGCTGCCCAAAATAGACGGCTATGGCGTATGCGAACTTATCCGCAAGGAGAGTGCCGTGCCAATTATTATGCTGACAGCGTTGGACAGTGAGGCGAATCAAATCAAAGGCTTTGATTTACATGTAGATGATTACATCACGAAACCGTTTTCCATGCAGATTCTGCTGCGTAAGATTGCAGCAATGCTGCGGCGTACAGCTGCCGGGGCAGAAAGCAGCCAGCTTTTATATCAGGCACTGACACTTGATCTGGATGCTTATAAAGCCTACATCAACGGAAACACAATTGACCTCACCCAACGGGAATTTGAGCTGTTGAGGGAGCTTCTGACCCATCAGGGCAAGGTGCTTACGCGCCAGATGTTATTAAACAGCCTATGGGAGTACGATTTTTATGGCGATGAACGTGTGGTAGACACTCACATCAAAAATCTCCGAAAAAAACTTGGTGTCGATTACATCGAAACCATCAGAGGGGTGGGATATCGTATTGATAAAGAAATTTAAAAGCAGTCTGACAGCGAAGATCTTTCTCGTCACCTCCTTGCTGCTCATGACGGTTTGCGTTCTGACTTACGGCTTTATCGCATGGACCATGCCCATGAGCTACACGGCCAACCTTAGCAGTAAGCTGGAGACAAATACTCAGCAGCTAATCGAACAACTGAAGAAAAGTACGCTTAAGGACTCCCAGTCTCTACTCGATCAGTTTGCTGTCTCTGCCAATGCCGATGTACGAATATTTGATACAAAGAACAAAGCCACCTTAAATTACATTACAGGAACATATGTCACTGTAGATGAAGTATTGACAACTGCGGACAGTGTGGGGACACCGGACCCTGAGCACGAGGCCGAACAGAGTGCTGCAGAAGGAACCCTCGTCAAATCCGGTAAAAGCTATCAATTTCACTTTTCTGATGATGGCACCATCTATACCTTGATGGTAATGGGTAGGGTGCAATTGCAATCGGTCAATCAAGCGACGGAAGCCCTGACACAAATTTTGCCCTGGCTTATTTTGACCATTCTGCTCATTTCACTGTTAGGTTCGCTGTTCTACTCCCGCTATGTGACCCGTCCAATCCTCAAGCTCAGCGGCACTGCAAAAAAAATGTCGAAGCTGGAATTCGGCTGGCAGTGTGACGATATCCGCATGGATGAGATTGGCGTGTTGGGACGTAGTCTCAACGAACTGTCCGAAAAGCTTTCCACTGCACTTATCGAATTGCGTACGGCTAATCTCTCCCTTCAAAACGACATTGAGAAAGAACGGGAGCTGGAGCGTCAGCGGCTGGAGTTTTTTTCTGCCGTTTCACATGAACTTAAAACACCAATCACTGTTATAAAAGGCCAATTGGAAGGGATGCTGGGCAACGTAGGGGTTTATAAGGATCATGAAACGTATTTGGCCAAATGCCTGTCAGTAGCCACTGCCATGGAAAATATGGTGCAGGAAATCCTAACGATTACACGAATGGATTCATCTAGTTTTGCCCCTCAGATGGAATTGTTGAACCTGTCCGCTCTAGTGGCAGGACAGTTGGATGCATATGACGACTTTTTAGAGCAAAAAGCACTTCACCTGCATACCGCGCTTACACCCGGATTGACAATTGCGGGTGACCGCAAGCTGCTTCAGAAGGCGATTAGTAACCTGCTTTCTAATGCCGCCCGCTACTCAGCTCCCGGCGAAACGGTTTATGTCCGAACTGTGCGAGAGAAAGAAAATATAGTACTTACTGTGGAGAATACCGGTGTTCGCATCTCAGAAGAAGCTATTACCCATTTGTTTGAAGCATTTTACCGGGTGGAGCGATCCCGGAACCGCCAAACCGGCGGTAGCGGGTTAGGCCTATATCTGGTTGCCCGCATTTCGGAACTACATGGCGCAGAATGTCGCATTGAAAATTTTGAAAACGGGGTGCGGGCGAAACTTCATTTTTCCGCTGTGTAAATATAAAAGAAATAGTATAAATAAAATTTTTTCAGAGATAGCGAGCAAGGCTGATCCACATGAAGTCAGTCCTGCTCGCTATTTGCACAGATTAAAAAACCACCTTAGCAGCGACTTCACGCAAAACACAAATTCACCACAAGGCAGCTTCAAATTACTTTGGTATCCTTTTCTTGTAGCCAAACAAGAAAGGATGACAACACATATGAAAATTTCAATTCAAGACCTCAGCATGACATATCCCACGGGCAAAAAAGCTTTGCAGGATATTACCGTGCAGATGGAAAGCCCTAGTCTGATCGGCCTGTTAGGCCCCAATGGAGCGGGAAAATCCACGCTAATGAAACTGCTAGTGGCAGAACTTCTGCCGACCTGCGGAAACATTTTGGTGGACGGAACCCCTTTGCTGAAAAATGAAAAAAGTCTAAAATCTCAATTGGGATACTTGCCGCAGTCCTTTGGACTCTATAATGAACTTACCGTTTGGCAGTTTCTCGACTATATGTCCGCACTGAAGGGGATCAAAAACAGCAAAACAGCCATCGACAGCGTCATTAACCAGACAAATCTGGTCGAAAAACGAAATGCCCGTATCAGTACACTATCCGGCGGCCAGCGCCAGAGGGTCGGTATTGCTCAAGCTCTGTTGGGAAATCCCCGGCTGCTTATTTTTGATGAGCCCACTGTGGGGCTGGACCCGGAGGAACGCATCAACTTCCGAAACCTGTTTTCGCGCACGGCGCAGGATAAGATCGTCCTGCTGTCCACTCATATCATTGAGGATGTGCAGTCGGTGTGCAACAAACTGATTGTAATCCACCACGGTAAAATTCTCTTTAATGGAACGCCCGAAAAACTTATTGCATCAGCGCAGGGACATGTTGGTACTTTTGAAAAGCAGGTGGAGGAGGAGAAGGAGTCGGATTACCTGGTGACTGCCCGGATCAATACGGCGCATGGCGTGACCTGCCGTATTGTGGCACAGACACTTCCCGCCTTCGCGCAGGCGGTAGAACCTACTTTGGAAGATGCCTATATGTATCTGATTGAAGGAGAGGAGGCAAAACAATGAATTTCTTCTCCTACTTACGGGTAGAAACGGGCCGACTATTTCGTGAAAAAAACACCTGGCTGGTCATCCTAGTAACCATGATTTGTCCGTTGGCTGGATATGGTATTTACCAACCGGCGGGTACTTCCACTACAGCCAGTGTTGCACTGGCAAATCCCGTATTGGCTGGTGGACTGGGGGGAGCAATTTTGTTTGCAATTTTGACTCTTCTTGAGTTTGACCGGGTTTACAAAGCCCGCACAGACGCTTTGACGCACAGCATCGCTTCGCCCATTCTTCTCAGTGTAGTAAAACTGGGTTCTATGCTGGCGGCAACCCTGGCAGCTGTTCTGTTCACTGCAGTCGCCTATCTTCCATATACCATCTACCGCATGGATGTTGTGTTCCGTTTTGGAGATTACCTGAACTGCTTTTTTCTCCTAATGCTGCCCTCACTTTGGCTGGCGATTTTGGCAGCATCAGCATTTTACCAAATTTTTCGACGGATAGACCTGAGCTTTGTACTCTTTGTGGTATTTACTTTTTTCAGTCTCAGCACCTGGTGTGCAGACGAGTATCTGCTGCGATGGATCAACCCCCTTGTCCCCATACTTTCAAGTGATTTTAGCAACGGTGTGGTCTTCCGTACGGCAGGCTACAGCCGCTTGCTTTGGTTTGTCCTGCTCATCGGACTATGGCTTCTTTCATTGCTGTGTGTGCGTAACCATGGCAAGGGGCTGTTTGGTTCCTTTGTGTATAACGCCCGGAGGGTATATGTACCGGTGGCCGCAGTATCATTGATTTGCAGCGCTGTTTTTCTTTACGCATCGGAGCCTTATATCGACCACTCTCCTATGCGGGTCTATGATGCGGGGACAGGTGCCGGCGAAATGGCTGTGAGCGTGATTAACCCTTATGTGGAGCAAAATCCCGACCTTATCTTGCTGGACACCAGGCTAAGCATAGACATAGATGCCGCACATTCCAAACTTAAAAGTACGGCGGTTTACCAGCTAAAGAACAGCAGCGGGCAGCCGCAGGAATGTATCCTGCAAATGAATCCTGGCTATAGCATCGGCGGCATTACCGCCAACGGCATAGCCGTCAACTTTAAGGATAAGAAAAATGACCACGACCAAATGAAAGATATTGTGTGTCCACTGCCCGCCGATTCGGAGATTATGCTGGAAGTAACCTATTCTGGCCACCCAAAAATCTGGTCTAAAGTCCGTGCCTTTTTCTCCGGGCCGCAAATTGAGAAAGATTATGTCAATCTTGGAGGAATCCATTTGCGTCCGGTGATAAATGCCACACCTGGCGGCAAAGCTGGGCTTTCCGGAGAAATTACCCTTCCGGATAATTTGGTGCTGGTTTCTACCGGTGAATCAGCAAAGGTGCTTTGTGAAAACAACAATGGCACAAAAACTTGGCAGGTACATAGTTTACGAGGGAATGTCAGTTTATTCGCCGGAGATTATATGAAGTTAAAAATTGAAGGCGGGGGCATGCCGATCTATTTTTACTACAGTCAAAAACACCAAAAACAAATGGAGGAACTGGGCATTAAGCGAGTACTGGAGGACACCATCGCTTACTGTACTGAACAATACGGATTGCTGCCTTATAAGGAAGAAGAGCCGCTTGGCATTTTACAAAGCAGTGCCTATATGTTTGGAGGTGGCGTTTCCGGCAACCTGAGCGTGATGGATGAAGCCTGCTTCAGCAAGGAGGGGCTTGTTAACCCACAGAAGGGTTCTAACAGTGCCGAGGTCATGGCTCATGAGATTATACACCAGTGGTGGGGGAATAGCGCCTACTGCATGGATATGGAAAATCTTAACTGGACAAATGAGGGCGTGACCGTGTATACCACTTACCGTCTTATGAAAGAAAAGCACGGCGAAGACTATGCCAAAAAAAATTATGTGGATGTCTGGAAAGCCCTATGGAAAGATCAAAACAGTAATTTCTATGTCAGGAACCCCGAATATCTTAATATTCTCCCAGAGAAATATATTTCCAGGCTGCAGACTCAGATTTCAAGCATCAATACTTACAGCAATATGGCACTAAAAATCTATAAGGCTGCTCGGCTTGTAGGCGGCGAAGAGAAGATGGATGCCATACTGGCCGGCCTGTACAAAAACAGTAAAACGAAAATGCCCCCATACATCACATGGCACGATTTTCTGAATGCATGCGGGCTGACGGAGGAGGATCTGAACATTGATGAAAATATATAAATATGAACTGCGCAGGCTGCTGTGCAATAAATTTTTCGTGGGGCTATTGGTTATCACAATGTTCTACAGCTATCAGGTTATGGATGGAGAGATTGTACTGGGTGTTGCCAACACAGCACCATTTTCCGGTTGGAGCTATGGGGCCTTTCTTTCAGACATATTGCCCCTGCTGCTCATTACCTTGCTCTTCTTTATCACATTTCTTTATTCACCCAATGAAAAGAAGGTACAGACTATCACGGATACAACGCCCATGGATCCGACAAAATACCGTTTAATTCGCTGTTTTGCAATGATTACGGGCTTTGTAATCAGCGATGTAGCAGCGATAGCAGTCAGTCTGGTATTCTACGGGCGCATTTTTCACTTTACCGGTTTCGGCGGCTTTGTAGCTCCCACTTTGGTGGCGCTGCTGCCTGCCCTGCTGTTTATTTTAGGCATCGGAATGATCGCAGGAAAACTCCATCCTGTGTCGGTATATGCTCTGATTCCCGTAGTTTTGTTGCTGGCGCTTGTGCCTCTGCCGGATGCGGCAGATTTGTTCTGCGGCAGCTTTTTCTCGAACTATCCGGCTACGCTGGGCGTAGTAGAACCGGCTTTCTCTGTTCCGGTTTTCGTAATGACCGGAAGATGTGCATATGCCCTGGTTGGACTTGCGTTGATCGCCGCTGCTGTAGTAAAAAAACCGAAGCATAACTAATTTCTTTTCACCTTATGCCGAAAATGAAATTTACGCTCTGATAGTTAAAGATCGTTCCCCATAAAGATAGTGGTTTCCAGTTAGGATACGGGCTGTGACAAGTACGATTCTCTTAACTGGCTCAGGATAATGGTATAACAATTTGAAGCAGAAGTTGGACCAGGAGAATTGGTACCTATTATACAATATAAGAATAAATAAAACCAACAAGCTTCACTTCGTTGAAAACCGGACAATTTGAGCCGCACAGTGAATTGCGAAGACCTATAAAAACTCCCCGGAACCGCATGATTCCGGGGAGTCCTGTTTGGAGCCAACTGCGGGAATCGAACCCGCGACCTGCGCGTTACGAATGCGCTGCTCTACCGACTGAGCCAAGTTGGCAATGATAAAATTGTTCTGCAAAAAAGATTATACTCCTTTATTTTGTAAATTTCAAGTGGTTTGAAAAAAAACAAGGAAGACGGTTTTTCACCGCCTTCACTCCTTATTTCAATCTTATTTGAAGTAATTTGCATGCATGGCTTCCTTGACTTCGTCCAGGGTGTTTTGCGCAATCTTTTTTGCTTTCTCCGTTCCGCTAAATAGAATCTCTTTCACAGCATCCGGCTTTTGCTCATAATCATTTCTACGCTCCCGTAAAGGATTCAGGCAATTGTTCAGTGCTCCAGCCAGGCATTTCTTGCAGGCCACGCAGCCGATTCCGGCATTGCGGCACATGCTTCCGATGTTTTCAGCCTCCGCCTTGTTAAAGATTTGATGGTACTGGTACACAGTACAGATTTCAGGATTGCCCTTGTCCTTTAACGTAACTCTGCCGGGGTCCGTAACTGCAGTCATAACCTTGGCTCTTACCTCTTCCGCCGGGTCCGACAAATAGATGGCATTGTTTAGGCTTTTGCTCATTTTCGCATTTCCATCCAGTCCTACCAGCCTCGGGCAATCACTCAGCAGCGCTTCCGGCTCTGTAAGCACCGGTTTATAGAGACTGTTAAACTTTCGAACGATTTTTCTTGCAAGCTCAATATGGGGAAGCTGGTCTTCACCTACGGGAACCAGATCCGCTTTACAGAAGGTGATGTCGGCGGCCTGGCTTACAGGATATCCGAGGAAGCCATAAGTGAGGTCTGTGTAACCATATTGAGCGGCTTCAGCCTTTATGGTAGGGTTGTGGCGAAGCAGGTTTACCATTGTAAACATGGAGTAGAAAATGGTTAACTCGGCAATTTGCGGGACCATGGACTGTACAAAGAAGGTTGAAACCTCCGGGTCTACGCCTGCGGCCAGGTTGTCCAGCGTTACTTCCATTACGTTCCTTTCCAGATTTTCCGGGTGTTCAAAATGTGTTGTAAGGGCTTGAACATCCGCAACAAGGATAAAGGTTTCATATTCACTCTGCAATTTCACTCTGTTTTGCAGACTTCCGGCATAGTGGCCTATATGCAGTTTTGATGTAGGCCTGTCGCCTGTTAAAATTCTTTTTTGCGTCATAATAAATCCTCCGTTCTGATTTTCCATTTAAAAAATGATATCTTTGCCACCACCAGTCATCCGACATATACACCACCTCCTCCAAAACAATATTTCAATTTATTGGGCGGCTTTTGCAATATAAAAAGCCTCTTATCCCATAGAAAGGGACAAGAGGCTGAAAGCTCCTGCGGTACCACCCAAATTAGTAAAAACTCGCTCAAATCGCATACGAACATATGCGTCCAATGGATAACGGGTTGGATTCCCGGCACCGCCTACTATGGGAGGGTGAAAGTATTACTTCACCGACCTATACAACGTAAAAATTTCAGGATGCACTCACAGGCCCATTCAATACAAATCTCCATACCGCATTCACACCACCGGCGGCTCTCTGTGATTTTGATTCCTATCTACTCTTCCTGCTCAACGATTTATACTCTATTGACTTATATATATAATACCATGATAGGAGGCTGTTAGTAAATACCATACTCTAATAATTTAAATTTTGCTATACTGTGACTATGCAGAGGGATTCATATTCGCTGCTTCGTAAATTTATTTCTCTCCGGTGGATATAATGTATGAAAATCTGCGGATGTGTTAATAATTGGAATAAGTATGGAAAGTGAGCAGGGTGATAAAATGAAAAGAAAGTGGATTCTACTTCTATGTGCTGTGATTCTTATTTCCGGTACGGCTGTTGTACTGTGGCAGACTGGAGTACTAGACAGTATGTTGGCCAATGGACATGTGTCGGACAAAGAATTCGAACAGGTAGTAAACAGTGAAGATTTTAAGCAGGTGGCTCCAGTGTCAAGTGGAGTCGTAGAAACAAAGGATATAACCATTGTGGTTAGAGATGAAGATACTGTACTGGATGAAATGCATAAAATGGCAAATACCAAAATCGTTGCCGATCAGATATGGGGAAAGGTAGATACTACTACGGAAAGAATCAATATGTTGATTCTGGAGGTGGAGAAGTCAGAGTATAAAAATAAAAAGCAATTGTTGGATATTCTGAAGCGGTGGAAAGATGGAGATTTCAGGCAAGCAGTCCAGGATCACAATTTTTTATGGGATCGGTTGGGTGGAACTGTAGGCAAGGCCCAAGACCTCAATGAAAAGACAAAGGAAGCAATGGCGGCAAAATATGGAGAGTAGAAAAAAGTCCCGACAGTATCAGCTGTCGGGACTTTTCTCTATTTAAATAAATCTTTATATTCTTCATAGCCTTCCTTTGCCAGGTCCTCTTTAGGAATGAAGCGGAGGGCGGCAGAGTTAATGCAGTAGCGCAGGCCAGTGGGTTTCGGACCATCGGGGAAAACGTGGCCCAGATGAGTATCCCCATATTTGCTCCGGACTTCCGTGCGATGCATGACGTGGCTGAAATCCTCTTTTTCTACCACGTAGTCGGATTCCAGGGGTTTCATGAAGCTGGGCCAACCGCAGCCGGATTCAAATTTGTCTTTGGAACTGAATAGAGGCTCTCCTGTAACGATATCGACATAGATGCCTTCTTGCTCATGACTCCAGTATTCATTTTCAAAAGGGCGCTCCGTCCCGCTTTCCTGTGTAACCTTGAATTGCAGGGGAGATAACTTCCGGCGAAGCTCTTCCGAAGAGGGTTTGGAGTATTTCTTCGAACTCATTGCCCTACCTCCTCATTTCCCTGCCAGTGCTTTTCTATAAAGGCTTGCCGACCGGAGCCTACCCGATAGGATTTGTAATGCTCGGGATTCTTTTTATGATAATCCTGGTGGTACTCCTCAGCAGGGTAGAACCGGGAAGCCTGTAGAATCTTTGTTGCGATGGGTTTATTAAAATGCCCGGATTCATTAAGCAGCCTCTTGGATTCCTCGGCCAATGCTTTTTGCTCTTCATTATGGTAAAAAATTGCCGTTTCATACTGCTGCCCCCGGTCGAAAAACTGTCCGCCGGCGTCGGTAGGGTCGATCTGCTTCCAAAAGATGTCCAAAAGCTGCCGGTAGGTCATTCTTGCAGGGTCGAATTTAATTTGTATTGCCTCGTAATGACCGGTTGTACCTGTACAAACCTCTTTGTAGGTAGGATCCTCGCTGCGTCCGCCGGTATAGCCGGATTTTACCTCCATAACACCTTCCAGGCCGTCAAAGGGGGAGACCATACACCAAAAACACCCTCCGGCAAAGGTGGCGATTTCAAATCTTGTATTCAGCATAACCTTACTCCTTTCTATGTAGTGGCTGGGCCACACGGTTTAAAAATACTCTTCATATCTATTTTTCATATTCGCAGTAACAATAGTACGCTTCCTTTTATGCTGGTAGTTAAGGAAGAGTGAAAATATATTCCGTTGTAGAGTTATATTTACCACCATTAAATATGAATATTCAAAAGGCTGATGTTTATATTCTCTTTAATGAGTAAAGGGGTCCTTGTTTTATATTTCATGCCGTGCTAAGATAATTGGTAGTTACTGCACTATACAAATTCGGATGGAACTTAGCTGATTCGAGCATCGTAAAGCCCCAAAACCGTTAGCTGTACGATGCTCAAATCAGCAGTTGCCAATCCGATTGTATATAGTTCCGAGGTGGGTATGAGTAAATTTATCAATAATCTAAAACAAAAGGCAAGAGAGCTGAAAAAAGATGTAATGGCTCTTTATCTGGCTTACAGGAGGCCCGACGTGCCCTGGTACGCCAAATTGTTTGCGGCTGTTGTTGTAGGATATGCCTTAAGTCCTATCGATTTGGTTCCGGATTTTATACCGGTGTTGGGATATCTGGATGACCTGATTCTGATACCGCTGGGAATTTCACTGGCTGTAAGGATGATTCCGAGAACTGTGATGGAGGAATGCAGAAAAAAGGCCGAGGAGATATTCCGGGAAGGGAAGCCGACCAGTAAAATAGCAGGGGCTGTTATCGCCTTATTATGGTTTTTTATTCTCATAGTTATAGTAATTAAGATCCTCAGAATAATATAATAGAAAGGGTGATGTAAATGATAGATAATGCAGGAAGTATTTATATTCGTAACGGCAGCCTGGAAGCGGCTGAGAGCATGGAGGAAGTGGACGCGCAAAAGTTCAAGGTTGTTTATGAAGTCGTTCGGATCATGGACCGTGTAGCACTTTATCTGGAGGATCATTATGCGCGGCTGGAGAGATCGCTGGCGATGCTGGGGCTCGCCCCAGCACTGAGTTGTGAAGAATTAAAAGGACAGATTCGCAGGCTGATAGACGCCAATGATCTTCAAAACTGCAATGTAAAGCTGATCATGTACCAGCAGGAGGAACAGCAGAATTATATGCTCTACATAAGCAAAAGCTACTATCCTTCTGCGGAGGAAATACGTACTGGCGTTCCCACCAGCCTTTTCCAATGGGTACGGCACGATCCCAATGCCAAAGTGGTTAATCAGAAGTATAAGGAAGAGGTAAGCAGAAGAATGAAGGAAACTGGCGCCTTTGAACTCCTCTTAGTGAATGAAGAGGGAAAAATCACCGAGGGCAGCAAATCCAATGCATTCTTTATAAAGGATTCAAAAGCTTACACATCGCCAGGACATCTGGTACTGAAGGGCATAACGAGGCAATACATTATGGAAGCCTGTAAACGGGTGGGCGTCGAAGTCGTTGAGGAACTGACGGGTGTAGAGGAACTGGAGGATCTGGATGGATTGTTCATATCCGGTACATCCATAAAAGTACTGCCGATTTCATCGGTAGATGACCGGAAGTTCAGTTCCAGTACCAATCCTACTCTAGTTGCCATTCGGGATGAATTTGACAGGATGATTGAGGAATATATAAATTCCCACCAATAGGTATGAAAAGCGCTGTATCCGGTTGTGACGGATACAGCGCTTTTATTGTATAGGAAAGAGAACTTTCCTATACAATAAAAAAACATTGAATTTAT
>ENA-OFCE01000039-OFCE01000039.1-metagenomes-genome-assembly--contig:-NODE-39-length-101909-cov-7.316600_pt1 | contig 101909 bp, 71 predicted proteins | sample MGYA00153388_OFCE01 | MGnify analysis MGYA00153388
ATGAAATCGCTGATACAGACTTTGTTCTTAGTATGTTTAATACAGACAGAGAAAAAGCGGTCAAGAGTTTTATTGAGTATATAAGTAAAGCGAATAATGATGTTTGCCTGGAAATATCGGAAAAACGGCAAGTAACGGACGAAGATGCAAGAAATATTATTAAGAAGCTGTGTAAAGTGAATCAAGCTATTGAGTTACAAAAATTTGAGGTAAAGGAAAGGAATAAATATTTAAAAGACCTAAGAGAAGGATATAGCTTATCCGTCAGGCAGATTGAGAGGATAACTGGAATTAACAGGGGGATTATTCAGAAATTGTAGGGTGACAATAACCCCGTCCCCTTGGCACCTTTCCATTTCAACAAACGATTTGAAGAAAGTTCTTGATGGAGATCCCAAATTCTTTTTTGATAGCAATACCTTGATAATCGATGTTAACTTAGACCCTGCTTCAGAAACCAGAAGCAACCTAAGCTCAATATACATAAGCTTTAAAGAGCTGGGGGAAAAGAATATAGTTTTTAATACGATAGAGTGAAAAAGCAGGGGTGTTTTGAGGACATTACTAGATCATAGACAAAGACCTCTTTGCAGATTGAATGTTATGCAATACGGCAGGAAATGCTGTAAGCCTCAGAGTAAAACTGAAGTATGTTGATGGGAAGCTCATGAATACGGGACTGCAGGAAGTTTACGTTCAATTTACACGTAACTTCCTGCAGTCTCTTAAAATACGGTTATAATTCTATAACAATATTTTACCGTAAATCGCTATCATTAATTCTTCAACCTGCTTGTAATCCGGTTCTTCAGGGAGAGAAGTATTCGCAGCTGCTGATTTAAAGTGCCTTTCATACTCATCCACCATTTCAAATACCTCATTATAGCTATATTTTCCATTGCGTATATCAAGAAAAAGTCCGCGTTCCTTTTCCCTATAGGTGTTGACTCCCTTACCCTCGAGAATTTCCGTCCCTGTAACCAGGAGGCGGATTAAGTGCATGGCGTGTTTGTTAAGGTGGAGTTCATCCTTTTTACTGTTCCTGTGGTTCAGTTTGGAGTAATCCTTAATAATATTGTTCATGTCCGAATAGATATTTTTGAAGTCCCTTAATGGATAGTGTTTCAGGTTTATATCAATGTATATTTCCGTATCCATTTCTTCTTTATCCGATTTATCAATATATAAGCTGATTTCGCTGTCCGTAAAGCTTTTATAGGTTCTTTTCAAATGGCCCATTTGGCCTAAAATGCTGTTCAAAATATGCTGTTCCTTTTCAGCCTGAGGATAGTGGTCCCTTGCAAGAGCATTCTGCAGCCTTCTGAGTTGGGCTGTCGCATAATGGCCAAAGCTCTGGATGGCTTTTCTCGATAAGAAAAGATCAACATGGTCCCTTAGAAGCTTACCTTCTTCCGTTATAACAAGGAGATGTTCAGGTCTGGTACCCAGTATTTCAAGAACATTTGGATTGCTATTCAGGCACAGGGTAATAAATTTCTTGAGCCCATAGATAACCGTGTCAGTTGTTCTATCCTCGAACTGCTCAAAGCTTGATAATCCCATTAAATCCTGTTTTGTTTCTACCGTAACACCTCTGACGTCAATATCGCTGGTAGTTACATTGGTTCCATAGGCAATAGAGCCCGCTGTTGTAAGGATTAGTATATTCTTTCCAAGATGCGGATCCGCTCTGAGAAACTCATATTCGCTTGAGTTTAGTTTATCCTTTATAGACTGTATATCCATGTGATTACTCCTTTATAGCTGTTAGCCCCAGACTTCCTTAAGTATTTCGCGGAATAGAACATTTAAAGCGTCATAATCGGACATTTTTTCTTTTCGGACTGTTTTGAGATATTGCGTATAATAGTCTACCTTGCTCTTGAGAAAATCAATAATTACCGGGCTTTTCGGTTCAATATCAATTTCCAACCCGGCAGTCTTTTTCTCAAGCAGCTTATTGATTTCATTAACCAGGGTACTATCCAGCTGCTGCTCAGCCATGAGTTTACTGAACTCCATAGGGGGCATGGTATTGTTCTTTTCAATCCACATGCAGGCCAGGATAGGCCTTAAGATATAGAAATACCGTTTGATCTTGACCTGATCTGTGCCCATGACCTCTTCAAACTTGTTTCTGGCTATATGGAGATAATGGTATATTGTAGGCACCGGGGAGAAGTAATCAGGTAATAAGTTCCTCATTCGCTGTGCTGCACTGTAGTTCTCCCTATATATGATAGGGGAACTGAGCCACTCCAGTAATGTAGGATTTGACTTCTTATACTGCAGCAATGCTTTGGTGATATCCCAACCGTTTATATCCAATAGATCATTGATCGGAACCTCAATGAAGTCCTTTTTATCTTCAACAGATAGGTACCAGTCAGTAGGGTGGATGTATATAAAACGGACATCGTAGTCGCTGTCTTTGGATGCGAACCCCCATCCTCTACTACCGGATTCGATTGCATAGAGGATTTTGATATTATTCTCTTTTTCAATAGTATCGAGTTTGTTTATTATAATATCCTGCATAGTATACTTCTCCTAAATTTGCTTGTATTCTAGATTATATCATATCAATAAATATAGAGACCACTGAAAATTTTCAAATGGAATAGGTTGCAAACTTTTTGTCTGTAACTAAATGGTTAAATATCATATACTCAATACAATAAATTCCATTAATATTGTGACCTTATAAATTTGAGACGGGGATGAGTGGCTATGAAAAAGATGATGGACTTCTTGTAGATTTTCTACAAGGAGGTATTTTAAATGACGTATTACGTAGTCAACAGATCTAATTGCAAAGTTAAGATATGCAACGGAAAGGAGGAATTGATTTCTTATATTGCATCTTATAATTGCGGAATTGGAAAGGAAAAACGAAATTTATTGCTTGAAAACGTTGCAATGAATAGTAACGATAAGAAACCGAAGTATGATTTTTATACCAGAAAGAATATTCTCGTTTCCAGAGAATACATGGTGTATGACGAATCCGGTAGCATTATTGATCCGAGATTTTATAAGGAAGAAATCTTAAATTACAAAGTAAATAATTTGAGACAAATTAGGAATCTAAATTCAAATGCTGAATTTAAAACTGGGTTTACGGATACAAAAGTTAAGGTAAAACCTATTGCACGCTGCGGTAATAAATTTAGGCATTATTTTAGATGTCCTAAAACAATGAACGAAAAAAGAAATAATGCAATCCCGGAATATAAACAGTTTATTAGGGGAAGAAGAAAAGTCTCACATATTCCTTCAGCTTGGGATGATTACTTTGTGCATACGGAAAAGAATTGGAAGAGATTAAAAATTAGGAAACAGTATATGAAAAAGAAGAAAGGGATTCTAAGTTTATTTAGATAGGATAAGAGTCGGTCAAAAGGTATCGAAAAAAGTATAGGCTAGAAGCCAGCGAGCTGGGCTGCTGGCTTTGTATTTTGCTTTCAAATCGTTTGTGGTAGAATTAATACATAGATTCTGGTGAGGAGCTGTTTCATGTTTAGTGACTTTATAAAACATTACAACATCATAAGGGATATTCTTAGAGACTGCTTCCTTTACGGATGCTTTTCAAGGGATGGGCTGGAGAACAAAAGAAATGTAAGTTCAAGGAAAGTCAGCTATGAAATGCGACGTATCCAGCAGTATGTGGAAGAGAAATATATCAAGGTGGATAAGGACGGCAGGTACAAGCTTTTGAGCCTGACATACGATTTTATAAGGCATTCGGATAATTTTCTTGTTAATACCTATATGACGAAAAGCTTTACACGAGCTGACTTGCTAACATACTTCTTTATCTTATTGTATCTCCAGTCCCAAAATGCTCCCTGTTCCCTAAGCACAATAGAAAATGGGCTGGTTAAAGAGGGCGCTATATCCTTTGACAAAATCAGCAGCAAGACTATTGAAAGAAAACTTGCTGAAATGTGTGAAGGGGTTGGAATATTATCGTGTGAAGTGGTAAAGAGGACAAAGTACTATTCCATTGCGCCGGACATACTGGAAACACTGGATAACGATGAACTAAGGGAATTGCTTACAGCCGTCAGCCTGTATAAAAATATTGTATTTCCTGTAACAGCAGGCTACTTCTGCGAGCAGACCCTTAAGGATTATATGCAGTATGAACGGAACAGCAATGGAGATCCCATTAATATCTTCAATTACAGGAATATTCATTTCCATCCTGTAATCGAAGAACAGGTGTTGTGGGAGATTTTGAATGCCATACACAAGGGACGCAAAATAAAGCTTTTCTATCACTCACCGAAAAAACGGGACAACGGTTCCCGGATGCATGGGCGAGCAGCAAGCGATGCTTGCGACCAGCCCGGCAGTAAAGTTTTAAGTCCGTATAAAATAAGATATGATGTGCGGCATGGGAGATTCTATCTGGTCTCCTTCAGCAATTATAAGAATTGTATAGTATCAAGGCTTGACAGGATAGAAAGCGTAGAAATACTGGAGGACACTTTCCAAAGGGAGGACCTTGATGAAAAATATCACAAGCAAATGTGCTGCAGCTGGTCCAGTGTGTCTCTAGATAGTGATAAGGAGCCTGAGAATATAAAGCTGGAAGTGATTATTGATGAGCAAACTGAAGGGTATGTTATAGAAAGAATTCTGAATGAAGCACCCAATGGAACATTGGAGAAAATTGAAGATGGACGGTATCACATAAGCATCCGGGTTAATGATAGTGGTGAGCTTATTCCCTGGATCAGGGGATATGCAGGGTATATGAGGGTTTTAGAAAGTAAAGAATTGGCAGGAAAAATTCTTAATGACTGGAAGGAGATGCTTTTATCTTATGGAATTGTTCAGTGAGGTTAAAAACAGGTACTTTCAGTTAGTATTCAGGATTATCAATGAATGTTCCGGTGGAAAGGCAAAAAGTGAAATACTGAGAATCGTTGACGAAGGGGAATTTGAGCAGAAGGTTATAGGCAAGAATCAACAGTCCTTTGCGGACCTTATTTTAAATCGATGTGGAAGTGGGGAGAATTTAAATCTGCTAACTGAAAAGGCCGGTATGTTCTATCCTTCTATTGAAAATAACGGCAAGCCAGGATGCATGGCGAGCAATGAAGTGGAACGGAATGACCAGCCGGGACGCATGGCGAGCAATGAAGTGAAACGGAATGACCAGCCGGGATGCATGGCGAGCAATGGAGTGAAACGGAATGACCAGCCGCCTCTCCCGGTCCGATTTTCGAAACTTGAAAAAGCCTGGTTGAGAGCTCTTTTAGAGAAAGATGGAGTAAGAATGGTTCTAAGCAAAGAAACATTTGATAAACTCCAAAAGGAACTTGGTGATTTTGAAACTCCAATCAAAGAGGAATATTTTGAACTGACAAATAAGATAAGATTACCGGCAATTATGGACCAGGAAGCATATGAAAGGAATTTTCGGATCATACTGGATGCCCTCATACGTGAAAAGCCCATAAGGTATAGCAATACCGATAAAAAAGGTAATGTATACCCAAATAAGCTAGCGTTGCCTGTCAATATTGAGTACTCGATGAGAGACGGGAGATTTCGTGTGTCCATGTACTCATTGGACGATAATCGGCCTATCATGGCTAATATTTTTACTTTATCAGATCTTAAAGTTGTGGATGAAAAAGTGGGAATTGATAGAGAGACAGCGAAAAAGTTATTATTTGAGCAGAAGTATTCAGAAGAGCCAGTAATTCTGGAAGTAACGGATAAAAAGGCAGCAATGGAAAGGTGCTTTATGTGTTTTTCCGGGATGGAGCGAACTGCAAGAGACTTAGGGAATAACAAATATGAAATACGGCTCAATTATTACTTGTTTGAGGAGGAAAACCTTGTCCGAAGCATTATTTCGCTGGGACCCTATGTAAGAGTAGTTGCTCCGCAGAGAATCGTCGATGAAATTGTGACAAGAGTAAAGAAATCAATACAGTTGTATAATGTAAGAGAACGCACTTGCTGAGTTGAGGGCATTTCTAAGAAGGAGAGAGTGCCCTCTTCTGAATTTGAAAAGAATGGATAGTGATTGGGATTAAGATATTATTTTTATGCAGCAGAAATAAGTGGAGAAGTCTCACGGCTGAGAAAATATTTCATGGGATTAACGGACATGACGTAAGATCAGCAGGAACAGAAAATAGCGCGAGAATTAAAGTGACAGGCGGGCATATTGGTTGGGCGGATGTAATTTTTGTTATGGAGAAAAAACATTTGAGGCGAATCCAAGAAAAATATGGAGATATGATAAACGGTAAAAAAGTAGTAGTATTAGATATCTCAGATGACTATACTTTTATGGATGAGGAATTGATTGAAATATTAAAGTCTCGAGTTTCTGAATATATTAATCTGTCCTAATGCATTTGAAAGTTTGCAACAAAGCAAAGGTTGCAAACTTTTTGTCTTTAATATGAAACGTATATATTCTATACTAATTATGGGCAGTGCAGAAAAGAGTTACTTCGAATTGTCAGGAAACTACTCTTTTCGATTTTCTCCCATATAATAAACAAATTGTAGGGTAGTGCAGATTAGAGATACTTCGCCTGTCACGCGAGAGGTCGCTGGTTCGAATCCAGTCATGGGATTTCCATGTAGCTCAGATGGATAGAGCACTAAATAAACTCTAATTGATTTTCTCCCTATAAAATGCCTGGGTAGTGTAGGAAGGAGTTACTTCGTGGGGCCGGTATAGTGGGTAACGTGTGCAGGTGCAAATCCTGCTCCTTCATTATGGGGGATGGCGGAACAAGAAGACGCGCCGGATTATAGTCTCCTTCCGATTTTCTCCCGGGTAAAAACTTCATAGGAAAGGAAGACAGACATGGCAAAATTTAATGTAGGGCTATCCGAAGCAAATAAAACTTTTAATAACGAAGGGGCAATAGCTTTCCAGATGAGTGATAAGGAGAAGCTGGTTACCCAGGTGTTAACAAGCCTATTTAATGAAAATAAGTTTTATGGTGATAACTCTCAGGATATATTGCAAACTGCCAAGAATGTCATAAAAACCGATGCAAGGTTTGTTGCAAACCTGTGCATTTTTGCCAGGAGTGAGATGCATTTGAGAACCATCTCCCATGTTCTGGCTTCAGAGCTTGCAAAAAGTACAGAAGGTAAAAATTTCGTAAGAAAAGTTTTGAATAAGATTATTGAGCGCCCAGATGATATGACCGAGGTGCTTGCTTATTACATAAATACATATGGCAAGCCAATTCCAAATTCAATAAAGAAGGGTTTGGCAGATAGTTTCAGCCGATTTGACGAGTACCAGTTGGCTAAGTACAATAGGGATAACGCAGTCAAGTTAAAGGATATTCTTTGCCTGGTTCATCCGAAAGCCAAGGACGAAAAACAGAATGATCTGTGGAAAGGATTGTTAGAGGATAATCTTGAAATTCCTGTTACATGGGAAACAGAGCTGTCGTCAAAGGGTAATACTAAAGAAACATGGGAAAGTTTAATTGATGAAAATAAGCTTGGTTATATGGCCATGATTAGAAACCTGCGTAATATAATCAGGTCAGAAGCGGCTAACTTACACAAAGTTTATGATTATTTGACAGATGAAAGCAGGGTTTTGAAAAGTAAACAGCTGCCTTTCAGATATTATAGTGCGTATAAAGCATTAGTGAAGGAAGGAATTGGAACATCTAAAATATTCGATGCTTTAGAAACTGCAATCAAAACATCAACAAAAAACATAGATAAATTGAGAGGTAAGACTTTAATTACAGCGGATGTTTCAGGCTCTATGAATTCACCCATAAGTTCAAAAAGTGAACTGACATGTGCGGAAGTTGCGGTTTTGATGCTGTCAATTGCAAACTATATTTGCGAGGAAACCATTACAACAACTTTTGACGATGCTTTGTATTCTTGTAACTTGTCGACACATAACGGTATCATTGCCAATGCAAACAGTGTTAAAGTAAATGGAGGAGGAACAGATATTACCTTGCCTCTGCTCTATTTATTGGATAAAAAGATATTTGTTGACCGGATTATTCTGTTGTCTGATAATGAAATAAACAGAGGGTATTCCTATAGCATTGGCTATGGTGGGCTTAAGACATGCCAAACTTTGGTTGAGGAATACAAGAAGAAGGTAAATCCTGATGTCTGGGTTCATGCTATTGATATGCAGGGATATGGTACCCAGCAGTTTAGCGGTAGAAATGTTAACATAATGGCGGGATGGAATGAAAAAGTATTCGATTTTATATCCGCAGCTGAGCAAGGGACTCTAACTTTGATAAGCAAAATCAACAACTATTATTTTAAACAGATGGATTAAATTGGGGAAGGAGGATGAACAATGCATAAAGCTAACGGCTCAGAACGAATAAAAAATGATCTATCTCTTGAACGGGTCTTGAATATGCATATACATTGGCTTAATCCTCTATTGTTTAAACGTAAAAGCAAATAATGTTTTCATTATGGCAGAACATTACGTATACAAATGGTAGGGTGGTTAGGTCTAAGAAAAAGATTTAGCCACTTTTTGTTATTCGAAAATGAGAACTACGAGGTGTAACTATGATGCTTACAATGTTTAATACAAACAGAGACAAAGCAGTCAAGAGCTTTATTGAGTATATTAACAAAGTGAATGATGATGTTTGCCTGGAAATATCGGAGAAATGCCGGGTAACGGATGAAGGCGCAAGAAATATTATCAAGAAGCTGTGAAAAGTGAACCAAGCCATTGACATGCAAAAACTAAGATAAGGGTAAGGAGTAAATATTTAAAAGACCTAAGAGAAGGATATAGCTTATCCGTTGGGCAGATTGAGAGATTGACGGGTATAAACAGGGGGATTATTCAGAAATTGTAGGGTGACAATAACCCTCCCCCTGTTACCTGTATATTAATTATGATGGAGAGGGATAAAAAGTGAATTTTTTATGTGAATGTGGTCATCGAATAACAGATACAACTGATTACTTGTCATATAAGGCTTATTTAATTTCAGACCAGGATTGGTTTGACTTTTTAGATGAAATTGATAGCGCAATAGAAAGGTCAGGACCGACGGCAGAAGATAAAGAAAAAGCATTGATGAAAATTCGAATGTTATCTATCAATTTAACTAAAACAGTATATCAATGTCAAAAGTGTGGAAATTTATTTTTTGATAATGATTTACCCCAGTTTGAGATGTTTCGTGGTTGTAATAGTGATGTTAATAAGAAATTATTACAATCTGCCAAAGGAGATAAATGGCAAGGATTTCTGTACGGTGTGTGGGTTGATAATAAGCCTGATTGGAGTGAAACTAATGGATATATTTGTGCGGCTAACATAATAGAAGGTAAACAATATGATAGTTGGGAAGCCTTAGAAAAAGATTATTATTCAATATTTAATGAGTTGAAAAACAAAAGCGTTTTAAGGTCAAGCAGCCTTAAAAAGAACGAAGTTGCAATTCATACATGGAGTTTAGACAAGGAAGATTAAAAACTTAGATGTGATATTTATGCAGATTAGGCATATACAGTACCACGTTGGACACTGCAATAGTATTTTAAGAGAAAACCATGGGGAAGCTGTAGAATGGCTGGATTACTATGGAGAATAATATCCCAAATCCTTACTTCTGCTGCAATACATACAAAGGGTAATTTATAGCGCAGTGAACATTTCAGGAGGGCTTTACTTGCCCTCCAAAAACCAATGCGCGTCTTTCCTGAATAGATATACTTGCTTATTACGAATCTGGCAAAGATAACGCCATCCGGAGCCGCCAGTCTTAAGACTGGCGGCTTTTTGCATCTTAATGACCCTATCAACCGGGTAGAGAAGATCATTCCATGTTAAGGCTTTTGGAACCATGGTTCCATCTATCCGGTTTAGAGCAATTACTTCTATCGGTATCAAGGCCCCGTCTTTACTGTTATCACTGCTTGCAGCTTCATTCTCATATTGCTTTCTTTCAAATCCGAATGGCATAAAACCCCTCCAAAAACAGAACGAATGTTTGTATTATTATATGCCTATAATAGGTATTTTACAAGTGAGTTTTTACCATTTCCCAAGTTGATTTTATTTTACTTTTTTCAGGAAACGTGCCCGGGAGTCCGGTTCAGCCTCACTTCCTTGCTCTCTCACATTTTTTTTCTTTCCTTCACATACTGCCCTGGAGTGAGGCCGGTGAGCTGCTTAAAGCGGCGGATGAAGCTGGATACATTTAGATAGCCTACCTGCAGGGGAATATCATTTAAACCTAACTCCGTTGAAATCAACAGTTCTTTGGCTTTCTCCATCCTCAAATTCGTCGTATAGTCGATAACGGTCTGCCCTGTCTGGTTTTTAAAATATTGACTTAAGTTTGTCAGCGTCATGCTAAAATGATATTCCATATTTTGTAAAGCAAAAAATACGAGAAAATGTGTTTTATTATTTTTATAAAGTTTATAAGAGTAAAAGATTTTAAACAATTTATGAAATTATTTTATTCAAAGGTTTTTATAAAATAGCTAGAATTAACGTAGTGGGCATCAGTAGAAAAAGCTTTGAGGAGGAAAGTTTAAAAAGTTTTATATGATGTAAGACATTGAAAATTCTGCATACGTTGATGGAGTGAGTTTTTTAAGGACGTATATAAATTGGCGCTTATTACTGCGTGGAATGATTTAGGGGGTTGTGAGACGATAATGAAAAAGCAAACAAACGCTAAAGTAATTTATCCTTATCGCGAATGGGAACTGGTAGAAGAAAAATTTTTGCCGGAAAACAATTACCGGAATGAGACCATGTTTTCTCTGGGGAACGGATATATAGGTTTCCGGGGAAATTTTGAGGAAGGATACAAAGGTCCTTCAGGGACGGGGCTGGAGGGTACCTATATCAATGGCTTTTATGAAAGTGAAACCATTAAATATCCCGAGATTGCCTATGGATTTCCGGAAAAAAGCCAGACCATGCTGAATGTAACCAACAGCAAGATGATTAAACTTTTTATAGAGGATGAAGAGTTTAGTATGATGGAAGGAACGGTGAAGGAATACAGCAGGGTATTATCCTTAAAGGAAGGGGTGCTGACCAGAAAGCTGGTATGGTGTTCACCAAAGGGGAGACTAGTGGAAATCAAGATAGAAAGACTGGTTTCCTTAAAGAACAAACATGTTGCGGCAATAGAATATGAGATCATTCCTGTAAACTTTGACGGGAAAGTCATGCTTATATCGGCGCTGGACGGGGATGTGACAAACCTTACGGCAGATAATGACCCCCGCGTAGGCTCGGGGCTTGCTGGGAGAGTACTTAACGTCAAGGATAAATGGGCGCAAGGAGACTCGGGAGGTATCGTCCAGGGAACGGCTCATTCAAAGTTAACACTTGCCTGTGCGATGGAGAACAGACTCCAAACTCAATGCAAATTTACCTCGGAAAGTATCGCAAAAGAGTTTTCCGTTGCTACGGAATATACAATTGAAGCAAAACGGTCGGAAGGGATCAAACTTACAAAATATATAGCATATACTACCACCTGGGACTTTGAGGAAGCTGAACTTCCGGGGATCACGGCGAATATTGCTGCAAATGCCGCTAAGAGCGCTTTTGAGTCAATGAAAAGGGAACAGGCTGATTGTTTAAAGGAATTTTGGTTTACGTCTGATGTAGAGATAAAAGGGGATATTGCCCTCCAGCAGGGGATCCGGGTGAATATTTTTCACTTGCTTCAGTCGGTGGGAAGAGATGGAAAAACGAATATCGGGGCAAAAGGGTTAACCGGTGAAGGCTATGAAGGCCATTACTTCTGGGACACCGAAACTTATATTCTTCCATTCTTTATATACAACAATCCCGAAATATCCAGAAAGCTTCTGGAATACAGATCCCTGACTTTGGATAAAGCTAGGGAAAGAGCTAGGCAGATGGCTCATAAGCGAGGCGCTTTGTTTCCCTGGAGAACCATCAATGGAGAGGAATGTTCCACATACTTCCCGGCGGGTACTGCTCAATACCATATTGATGCGGATGTGGCTTTTGCCGTTAAAAGATATATGGAGGCTGCCGAAGATGATGAATTCCTTGTAAACTTCGGAGCTGAAATCGTCATTGAAACAGCAAGGTTATGGGCTGACCTGGGGGAATTCATACCGCATAAGGGGAATAAATTTTGCATTAACTGTGTGACCGGTCCGGATGAATATACCGCCATTGTGAATAACAATTGCTACACAAATCTCATGGCAAAGGAAAACCTTCTATACGCATGCAAAGTTGTAAAATGGATGAAGGGAAACAGAACGGAGGAGTACCGTAAGCTGGCTGAAAGAATCGGGCTGGAGGATTCCGAACTGGAATTCTGGCAAGAAGCAGCAGATAAAATGTATATTCCTTATGATGAGGAAATGCAGATCTATTTGCAGGACGATGCTTTTCTTGATAGAGCTCCTTGGGATTTTAAAAATACTCCGGAGGACAATTATCCGTTGCTTTTGCATTACCATCCGCTTGTAATTTACAGGCATCAGGTGTGTAAGCAGGCGGACCTTATACTGGGTATGTTTTTTTTAAGCGACAGGTTTTCTCTTGAGGAAAAAAAGAGAAGTTATGATTATTATGAGGGGATTACAACGCATGATTCTTCCCTATCTACAGCGATCTTTAGCGTGATGGCCAGTGAAATCGGATATCATGAAAAAGCATACAGTTACTTTATGGGGACAGCAAGGATGGACCTGGATGATTACCATGGGAACACCAAGGACGGTATACATGCCGCAAATATGGCCGGTACCTGGATGTGTATTGTAAATGGATTTGCCGGTATGCGGGTATTTGAAGAAGTCTTAAGCTTTACTCCCCATCTTCCCGGGAACTGGGAGGAATACAGCTTTAAAATCGGATACAAGGGCAGGCTGGTTAAAATTACTGTAAACAAAGATGGGACCGAATATGAGCTGCTTAAGGGCGACGCGCTTACGATTACACATAACGGAGTTCAAAAAACATTAAAAATTCAATAGGGGGACGGTTACATGGAAGAAAAACAAATAGGTACGATAAAGGCAGTTATTTTTGACCTGGATGGCGTTATTGTATCTACGGATGAATGTCACTATAAAGCATGGCAGAGAATGGCTGACGAAGAGGGTATTTATTTTGACCGTACCATCAACGACCGTTTGAGAGGGGTCAGCCGGATGCAAAGCGTGGATATCATTCTTGAAAAAGCTTCGAAGGATTACAATGCGCAGCAGATAGTGGAAATGGCAGATAGAAAAAATAAATATTACAGGGAACTTATCCAGTACCTTACTCCGGATGATATTCTTCCGGGCGTGACAAATCTGGTCGGTAAATTAAAAAATTCCGGTATAAAAGTAGCGATTGGATCTTCCAGCAAGAATACGGCTTTAATTTTGGAACGGATCGGTCTTAATAACAGCTTTGAAGTGGTAGTGGACGGAAACTGCATTATACGGAGCAAACCGGACCCGGAGGTTTTTCAAAAAGCGGCAGAGCTTTTGAACGTTTCCGCTCAGGATTGCCTTGTAATTGAAGACGCCGATGCAGGTGTTGAAGCAGCACTTTCGGCAGGGATGAAAGTTTTAGGGGTAGGGGCCGCATACGCAAATAAATCTGCGACACTGAGGCTTAACGATCTTTCAAATGCTTCAGCAGATTGGATTTTAAGTGCTTAAGCACTTTTGTAGTTCGTTATCCTTAACAAGATCAATGGCATAGTAAAGGGGGAGAACAAATGCTCATCAGACCTGACACAATATATCAAACAAAGGAAGGAACACTGAGCGGCAGCGATATCATAAAAAGTGAAAAAAGGGTAAAGGAGCTCAAGGGGGTCTTTGAGAATGAAGCCGTAAGAAACACCATGGACCAGGAAGCTGTTATTTACAGGGTAGAAATGCATGCAAAAGAAAAGGAAGGCATCGAGGGCGGGTTGTTTTTCGGTACCAGCTATGTCAACCCCGGAGTAGTGGGTGACGAGTACTTTATGACCAAGGGACATTTTCATGCAAAAACCGACCGAGCGGAATACTACTGGTGCATCAAAGGGGAAGGCGTTCTCATTTTAATGGATAGGGAAGGGGAATGCCGGGGAGAAACGATGGTTCCCGGATCTCTTCACTATATACCGGGCTATGTAGCTCATCGAATAGCTAATACAGGGAATGAGACCCTGGTTGTAGGCGCCTGCTGGCCGTCGGATGCAGGCCACGATTATCAAACCATAATGGACAAAGGGTTTACAGCCAGGCTTAAAAGGATTGATGGAAAGCCTCGGCTTGTCAAGGCGGACAGATGAAAAGCGCCATGAAAAAGGACGGCAGTAAGATGAGGGGATAATAATGCGATCGATAACTGTTGATTTAGGGGGGACCCGCACCAAAGTAGGGCTTGTTGAAAATGGAAATGTTACCGCAGCAATGATTCTGGATGCCCGTTCCGACGGAAAGCTTTCCGATAGCCTGCCAGGGATCGAAGAAGCAGTCGATCACCTGATCAGGAACAATGACTATAAAATCAGCGACTTTGCCGGGATCGGCTTTGCCTATCCCGGTATTGTCAATTACGGTAAAAAGAAAATCATATCTCCCAGCGGTAAATATGAGGATGGCCCATCCCTGGATCTTGAAAAGTGGTGTGAAGAAAAATTTGGAATCGGGATGGTCATTGAAAATGATGCCAATGCGGCATTGTTGGGAGAAATGGAGTATGGCTGTGCCAGGGACTATGAAAGTGCTGTACTGATGATTCTGGGAACCGGGGTCGGCACGGCGGCCGTCATTGAAGGCAAAATATTGCGGGGGAAGCACCATCAGGCCGGATGCCTGGGCGGGCACTTCATTACCTCCGTCAATGGGAACAAATGTACCTGCGGCGGTACCGGCTGCCTGGAGGCAAATGCAAGCACATGGGCGCTGCCTGGCATTACAAAAAAATATGAAGGATTCAGCCGAAGCGGGCTGTCTACCGAGGAAGTGATAAACTTCAGGAACCTGGAAAAATGGGCCAGAAAGGGAGATGCGCTGGCAGAGGAAGTATTAGAACAATGTATTTTGCAATGGAGTGCTGGTATCGTAAATCTTATCCATGCATATGACCCTGAAGTGGTCATTATGAGCGGAGGAGTCATGATGGGCAGGGAACTGATCCTGCCAACCGTCATAAAAAAGGTAAGAGAGTGGGCATGGACACCCTGGGGAGAAGTGGAGTTTGTGGTATCTGAAAACCCCGAACAGTCCGTACTTTTGGGATTACACAGTCTAGTGGAGGAAATGGGTGATTACTATGGCAAAACGTGCTTCAAACTATGATAAAGCGCCTTACATAAAAATAGACGGAACAGTCTGGAGTGGATATGAAGCTGTCATGGCGGAAATCCGCAGAAGGATTGAAGAAATCGGAAAAAACAAAACCATTGTGGCGGTGGACTGCTATCCAGGGGTTTATGATGAGGAGATACTCCCGACTTTTCAAACCGGACTTGGCCCAGTGCTGTCCATTAAGGCCGAGGAAGCCAATTTCAGCAGCGGAAAAATCGAGGAAATGCTTGAACGGAACATTACCGAAGACCGGGTTTTTGGAGTCCTGTCCTGCCACCTCATCCATGAATTCTTTGATAGCGAAAAAATCAAAGGGATAAGAAACCGTATAAATGATATGGAAAGTGGTGTTGTTTTAATTTACGGCACCGGTGCAAGCCTGCTGTATACCCCGGATATTCTCATCTATGCTGACATGGCAAGGTGGGAGATACAGCAGAGATTCAGAAGGAATGAAATCGGCAACTGGTGTGCGGATAACAAAAACGAAGAGTTCCTTCGAAAATATAAAAGAGGATTCTTTATCGACTGGCGGGTGATTGACAGGCATAAGAAGAAATTATTTGAAGCTATGGATTATGTACTGGACACCAATATAAAAAACCAACCGAAAATGATCACCGGGTCTTCCATGCTGGAAGGGTTGCAACAGGCAGCCAAGCAGCCCTTCAGGGTAGTTCCTTTCTTTGACCCGGGCCCTTGGGGAGGACAGTGGATGAAGGAAGTTTGCGATCTGGACAGGAATGCAAAAAATTATGCCTGGTGCTTTGACTGCGTTCCCGAGGAAAACAGCCTTTATTTGAAAGCCGGAGAAGACTTGCTCGAAATACCCTCCATCAACCTGGTGTTATACGATCCGGTCAAATTATTGGGAGACAAGGTCCATGCACGGTTTGGCACCGAATTTCCCATCCGCTTTGACTTTCTTGACACAATGGATGGTGGTAACCTGAGCCTTCAAGTTCATCCCTTAACCGAATACATACAGGAAACCTTCGGAATGCATTACACCCAGGATGAAAGCTATTACCTCCTGGATGCGGAAGAAGATGCATGTGTCTACCTTGGCGTTAAAGAAGGCATAGAAAGGGATGAAATGCTCAAGGCTTTGGAAATCGCACAGGAAGGACTGGCGCCTTTTGACGCTGAAAAATACATTAACAAATGGCTGGCAAAAAAGCATGACCATTTTCTGATCCCCGGCGGAACCATACACTGTTCGGGGAAAAACAGCATGGTGCTTGAAATCAGTGCAACCCCCTATATATTTACCTTTAAACTGTGGGATTGGGGACGCCTCGGAATGGACGGAAAACCGCGTCCCATTCATCTGGATCACGGAAAGAATGTTATCCAGTGGAACAGGAAAACACAATGGGTTGAAGAAAACCTGGTGAACCGCATTGAAAAGGTTGCTTCCGGTGATGGCTGGGAAGAGGAAAGAACCGGCCTGCATGAAAGAGAATTTATAGAAACAAGGCGCCACTGGTTTAGTAAAAAAGTTACACACTATACAAATGGTGGTGTGAATGTCCTCAACCTTGTGGAGGGGGAAGAGGCTGTCGTTGAAAGTCCTGCCGGAGCTTTTGAGCCCTTCGTGGTTCATTATGCTGAAACCTTCATTATTCCGGCGGCCGTAGGGGAATACACCATTGCCCCCTATGGCAAGAGTCAAGGAAAAGAAATAGCTACAATAAAAGCCTATGTAAGAGTATAGATCCGATTTGATAAACACAAGGAGTGATAGGATGCGCTTTTATCCTGGATTGGATATAATTCCTACTTCGAATCCAATGGGGTTTGGGTATGGTAAAGGATGTTTTGGACCTCAAGTAGAAAACAGATATTTGAATGATATCAGGAAGAGCCTCAGAAGCCCTGAATGCGATGGTCCGGAAATCGTTTACTCTATCGCCATGGATGTAGGGAAGAACATTCACAAAGAAGTTTTAAAAGAAAAGATGCTGTTATTCGGTTTGGTCACCTATGCGAAAGGGAGATTGGGAGATGAACCTGTAAGAAGCCAGGGACATATTCATAGAATCTCTTCTCATAGTGGCTGGTCTCCACCGGAAGTATATGAAATCTGGTCGGGAAAAGCAGTTATCTATATGCAGGAGTTTGCAAAAGATAATCCTGGCAGGTGCTTTGCAGTATATGCTGGTCAGGGGGAGGTAGTCATCGTACCCCCTAACTGGGCTCATGCAACCATAAGTGCCGATCCTGAGCAGCCGCTGACCTTTGGTGCATGGTGTGACAGAGAGTTTGGTTTTGAATATGCGGAGGTAAGAGCGCATAATGGTCTTGCCTGGTATCCTGTATTCGGTGACAAAAATGAACTGGAATTTAAGCCGAATGAAAAATATGACCAGTCTGAAATTATCGTAAAAACACCGAATGATTACAGCTTTCTCGGAATAAAAAAAGGGATGCCGATATATACTCAATTTGAGGAGAACCACAGCCTGTTTGAGTTCGTTTCAAATCCTCAAATTAAGAAAGAGGAGTGGGATCATTTTATTCCATAGACAAGAAGCAACCGACTATCAAAAGGAGCGAGATGTTGTAAAGCAGGTTCTTAGGAACTACCAACAGACAGGATCAGGTCCTGCGGTTCGAGGCGAAACCGGTACCTTTCAGGGTGACAATAACCCCGTCCCCTTGGTACATCCGTCCCCTTGGTACATCCGTCCCCCGAGGAAAATGTTCGAGCTTGCTGAGCAGCATGCGTGTTAAAGGTATAAGAGGTATAAAACACCTGCCGTACGGGAATTGTTTTAGTTAGCTGAAGGGAAGGTTTGATATGAACCTTCTCCCGTATTATTTTTGGCTTGCACCAGCATATTCCTTTGCCTTCCGGATAGTAATCATAAATTCCAGCTTATTATGGTTTTAAAATAACCTTGATACAATTATCCTTCTTTTCGTCGAATATTTCATAACCATACTGGCCTTTATCCAATGGCAACACGTGGGTGATTATATCTGTAGCGTCAAATTTTCCTTCCTTTATAAGTTTTAGTATAGGCTCGACATAAGAATGCGCCGGACACTGGCCCATTTTCAGTGTTATATTTCTTGCAAAGAAGTCTCCTAAAGGAAACATATTGTATCTGGCACCGTATACTCCTACCAGAGCGACAGTCCCGCCTTTCCTGACTGCCTGGGTAGCTATTTCAATTGCAGACTTTGACCCACCCTGCAGTTTTAAGGCGGACTCAATCATTTCAACGACTGTCATTTTCCCATCCATGCCGACACAGTCGATCACTGCATCTGCGCCTCCGTGGGTAATATCCTTAATATATTCACCGGTGTTGTCATACCTATCGAAGTTTAAAACCTCAACACCGTTGAATTTCCGGGCGTGTTCAAGCCTGTAATCGATATAATCTACCGCAATGATTCTTTTTGCTCCTTTTAGTGCAGCCCACTTTTGGGTAAGTAGTCCGACAGGGCCGCATCCCAGGACTACAACTGTATCACCGGGTTTGACACCAGCAATGTCAACACCCCAACAGGAGGTTGGTAGGATGTCAGTTAAAAATAAGACCTGCTCATCTGTAAGTTCTTCAGGGACAATTGCTGGACCGACATTTGCATAGGGCACCCTCAAGTATTCCGCCTGTCCTCCATCATAGCCTCCGTAGGTTTTGCTGTAGCCAAAATAACCGCCAACCTCTCCATTGGCATTTGAATTATCGCACTGGCTCCATAAATCATGTTCACAATACCAGCAATGACCACAAGACACCGGAAAAGGCACTATAACTCTATCGCCCTTTTTAACTCTGTGAACGTCCTTGCCTGCTTCCTCCACTATGCCCATAGTTTCATGCCCTAAAATAAAGCCTTTCGGCATATTGGGAACAAAGCCGTGAATCAGGTGTAAATCTGAGCCACATATAGCTGTTGATGTAACTCTTACAATAATATCATCAGAGTTTTTAATTTCAGGATCTCCTACATTTTTAATTTTTACATCTTTTATATTTTCATATACTATTGCTTTCATTTATTCCTCCCAGAGGCTTAAGTAAAAATTAAGGACATACCTCTATAATGTTCAAGTTACTATCTAATGAATCGGATAAGCTAATTTTACTCCGGTAATTTGTGCCATATCCTGAGTCATTGCAACCAGGTCTTCTTTTGACAGTTTTTGTATGGAATCCTTGCCTAGACACCGTAAAGCGATATCCATTTCCTCTGCTAGTGCCTTTAAGAAGTTACCTGCACAGTCAGCCCCCTCTTTTACGTCGAATAGCTCCGTATGCTTACCGTCATACAGATATAAATCGGTAGGGCTGGAACCTGGGGGCAGACGGTTAAACTGTGTGTAAGCAGCAGCAATATCTACCGGGTAACCTAAATAAAAGGCATCAGCTCCGAGCGCAATAGCTTTCAACATGTCGGCAGAGTCCCGGAAGCCGCCTGTCATTATAAGAGATACACTGTCTCTAGCACCTCTCTTTTCAAGGTATTCAACTGCTCTTACAAGAGCATATAATGTGGGAATACCGAAGTCATTGATGGTAATCTCCGCACTTCCTGCAGTTTCTCCTTGGGCACCGTCTAATACAATAGCATCTACTCCGGCATAAAGCAGTTTTTCCAAGTCGGCTTCAATATTTCCTGCTGCTATTTTTACGGCAATTGGCACACCACCTGTTAATTCACGAAGGTGGCTTACTTTGTTCTTAAGGTCCTCTTCATTGTTTATATCTGAAAAGCGGGTGGGCATTACAGCGTCCTGCCCCTCTTCAAGTTTTAAATGTTTTCTAAGTTCGTCCCCTATAAGTTCGTGCCCTATACTATACCCGTCTCCGGCGCTGGCCCCCTGGCTTATTCTAATCTCAATCATATCGGCTTGTTTCAATTGTTCAGGGGCATTTCCCCAGCCGGCGCGGTTATATTGAACTACATAAAGCTTTGCGATTTCTCTTTCTTCCGTCAAGAAACCGCTTTCCCCTGAGTTAGTCGCTGTACCTACAGCTAAGGATGCTTTTGCCAACGCTAGTTTAACCTTCATACTAACAGATGACCCATAAGCCATAGCAGCTATCATAAATGGTACTGGGAGCTCCATTGGTTTTTTTGCTCTCTTGCCTATGGTTACTTTCTTATTAAGCGGTGTACCATCAGGAAGTGGAAAAATGTTAGGTAGGAACATGAGGTCCTGAAAGTCCCTAAAATTTAGAGTGGAACCGAGGGGTTCACTTAAAGGTTTCCCGTTTTTTGCTCTTTCAGCAATTCCCATAAACTTAATAAAGGAATAGTTGTCAACAGAAGTCGGCAGTTTCACCATTTTCATGTCAGCTAACTTCTCCAACATTTGATCTGCTAACCGGCTATATAAATATCGCATCAAAGACATAAAATCATCCTTTCGTGTATAAGACTACTGCATCTATAATTACAACTCCCGTTTTTATCCATTATGTTACACTCTTCCCAAATAGTATTTCTAGAGGTCGATACAAATATTCTATACTAAGGGAGCAAACAACATATATTACAATTGACAGAACCAGGCGCAGGGAATTGGTTTGATAACAATACCTGCATTATATAACGTTTTATTCATCAAGCGAATCCTCGACAGGTGGTATCTGGAATGAGCATACAACGAGATCGTGATGCGTTTTCACTGTATGCATTATTCCCGCGGGTACAATAAATGTCCTGCCAGGTTCCAACTGGACTTCCACATCTTCCAATATGCCAAGCCCCTCACCTCTGATGCAGTAGAATACTTCATCATGTTTAGGGTGATTGTGCATAGGAACTTCCCTCTGGGGATCCATATGATAAACGTTTGTGATGATTTTATTTTTAAAGGTATTTAAATCCATATTACTTTTCCTTTCTCCTTTTATTTATTATCATTTGTCCTGGCCACTCTCTTGTATGGAACAGGTATATACTGGACTGACGGCCTTCGTTGCTCAAGTTGAGGATAAAGCTCCATCAACTCGTAGATTTCCCTAAAAAGTCCTACAGAAACAGGAAGCCCCATGTTTATTAATTCCTCATATGTTATTGGATAATCATGAGTCCAGCGTCCTTCGGTCAGCACTTTGGAAAGTTCCAATGCTTTTTCCGGATTATTCGGGAACTTATCTTTTAATATATTATAAATATTTTCCCTCACTTGGTTTGTAGCCTTTTCAGCAATATTTGCTAAAATCACTGTTTCGTCGTCTACCTTCTCAATAGGTTTTTTATTTACTACATCAATAATAGATGCTGCAGGGTATCCCCCTACTTGAGGGTCTACGGGACCTAGTACGGCATTTTCATCCATGACTATTTCATCAGCGGAAAGGGCAATAAACGTACCTCCAGACATTGCGTAGTGCGGCACGAAAACAGTTACTTTGCCCGAATGCTTCTGTATAGCATGAGCTATTTGCTCGGATGCAAGTACTAACCCTCCTGGGGTATGAAGAATAATATCTATAGGCATATCATCAGGAGTTAATCTTATAGCCCTTAGAATATGCTCGGAATCCTCAATGTTAATATACCTTGAGATAGGAAGCCCAAGTAGACTTATTGACTCTTGCCTATGAATCATGGCAATTACCCTGGACTTTCTTATCAACTCAATTTCTTTGATTTTCTTAATTCTTGCCTGAGTTACATTTCTTTGTTTAAAAAGAGGTAATAGCGTAAAAACTATAAATAGTATCCATATGATATTTAAAATGCTTCCAGTCATTGGTAAACCTCTCCTAAAAGGTATTATTTTCTCCAATTACTTCTTTTGTATATACGTATTTTCTAAAGAAATGCGTAATAATATTCATATTAGACTAAAGATATTACGAAAAATACTATACTAAGTAGGAAGCCATATCCAGGCAGGACTGGACACATCAGGCAACCTGTACATATCAATTAGAAATAGAACCTATAAAAAAGAAAGTTAATGTGGGATAGAGTAGTTGTAAAATACTGAACGTTAAATAAAAACTATGAATTGATAATCACAACTATTTTTATTTACTCTAGTATTCAAGCCCTTTGAGATTAAGACCATAAAGTTAAGTTTGTGCAAATACGGATAGTAACGTTTGGAGTGAACATATAGAAGCTCTATATAAGACTGTGTAAAGTCTTATATAGAGCTTCTATATGTTCAGTATATCCGTATCAAGCGGTAACAAAGTTAATTGTTATAAACTTGAATCTCGTTTATTGTAGGTACATCACTGGATGAATTGATATAAAGACGTATGTATTTGGCAGTTACAGGAGAAAAAGAAATCGTTTTATTAGCGCCGATACTGGAGCCGGAAGTACCCGCTATATCCGTATAGGTGGATCCATCATTGGAATACTGGAGTTTGTAAGATGTAACTCTCTGATAATTTATTTCTTTAATAATTACTCTCCCCACCGATACGCTGGAACCCAAATTTACAGAAATCCATTGATTTGCGGTATTTCCGGATGCTGCAGACCAGCGGGTGCTGTCACTGCCATCAAAGGCTTTGGGGGCATCATAACTGCTGCTCCAGGTGGTGGATGCACTGGCTGTTTTGTTCAAAGCAAGATTAGGATTGGCAGTATAAATGTCGCCGCCTTCACCGGACCAAGTCATCTCGCTGAAGGTAGATGGGTCTGCGGTTGTTGCCGTATTGGAACCGGAATTATATAACCCTCCTGAAACACTGGTCATGGAATAATCCGTATACAATGTGTTGGAAGTAAAACTAGTGTGAATAAGTGCTCCTGCCAAATTGACGCCGGATACCTGCTTTAATTCCAGATTGCTTCCATAGGTGTTTCCGTCGGAGGCAGTTGTTTTGTTGCCACGGAAAGCTTGGCCGGTACCGGCATTATTTTTTACTGTAGTATTGATGACTTGAATATCGTTTGCCCGGATATACATCCCTGTATTTCCGAGGGTTGATTCTGGAACTGTGTTTTGAAAATCAACGGTACAGCCAATGACCTTGATATGATGCGAGCCTTCCTTGAAGTCGAAACCGTCATTTTTTGGCTGAATGGCTGTACAGTTAAGAAAAGTGATGTAACCCGTCTTGTCCGCAGCGGGTGCAGTTGTCCAGTTTTGATCGGCATCGCTTAGGTAGAAGCCCTCCCCATACTTGCCACTCTGACCGGGGTACTGAGCAGAACAGTTCTGGAGCAGCCAGTATTGACTGTTTTTTCGAATCTTAAAGGCTTCTGCTAATGTATTCTTTACGGTTACATTGGTTAAATACCCGTGAGAGGCTTCGATAAGAATACCTTTATTCGAATTTGAATTGGAGTTTATCGTAATGTTCTCGAGTTTATAGTAGTTGTTTTTGAGATAGAAGCAGGAGTTGCCGGCAGAAGCGGTAAAATTCAATGTAGCACCGCTTCCGGTACCCCGAAGGGTAATGTAATTTCCGGAAGTGCCGCTGATAGAAGTGGAAATTGTGCCGTCGGAGACGTTGTAGGTTCCTGAAATCTCAATAATATCTCCAGGCTGAGCGTTTGCAAGGTAGCTTCGAAGAGTGGCAACATCTCCTGCGGGGACGGTTTTTGTAGCAGCGTAGGCTGGGGTGCCCACGAATAATGTGGCCAACAAAGTAAGGCAAACCGTAAATAAGGATAGTTTACTGATAAAAACCTTTTTTAACATATGTGAAATCCCCTTTCCTTTTTATATCTAACATACCCAATCGTTATTTTATTGCAATGCCTATTTCCATTTATGTATAAGCATTTTATCAACTGCGTGTAGGATATAATTGAGTAGAAAACTGATACGGATATAAATATTTTTTGGTTACCTCCTCTCCTTCTTACAGTGATTAAATTGTACAAACAGGCTAGCTGATATTGAGATGGGTAGTTAGTAAAGTCAAAAATAAATCTCTGTAGTTCAAGAACTATTATTTATCTGGGAAATTATACCGCGTGAACTTCACGAATTAAATGGTATATAAAAATACCAGTCCGGTAAAGGTTCTCTTTTAATAAAAGGTACATTATTTAAGATTTACCTGAAAGCTGTTCTCGCCTATATAACGGAAATGGCGGAAAAGGATGGTTGGTCCGGTTGCCTTATAGTAGTAAACTGCTGTATAAAAATTTTGAAGCATTTAGTGCAAATCATACCGGAGGTTTGGCTTTGAGGTTTTAAAGGAACCATGGAACTGTTCTCAGACTCTCCCAGTAAGGAATGTACCTTTGATATAAAAGGGCCCCATATTCTTAAATAATATATCAAAAAAAACAAGTATACCTTTACATGCAGGCAGGTGGGGCATATAATCAAACCGTAGCAGGGCACAGCGTGAACCCTGTGATTCATGGAGCACTTCCGAATGCCAGGTTGCTTTACCTGCTGTGAGCAGTCAAAAATTCTGTTGGAGGTAAAAAAATGAGCACAGATGTTAAGACAACAACCCCGCATATTCCAATAAAAGCGATCAGAAAAAAGAAGATTGGTATAATTCATGAAATAAAGAGCAAATGGCAGTTATACCTATTACTCCTGATACCGGTGGTTTATGTGCTTATCTTTCATTACGGCCCCATGTATGGTATTCAAATTGCGTTTAGGAACTATAACCCTGTGCTGGGTATAAGTAAAAGCAAGTGGATGGGATTTGCCCACTTTGAAAGGTTTTTTAAGTCCTATCAGTTCTGGCTGCTGATGAAAAATACTTTAGGCATCAGCCTGTATAATCTTTTAGTGTCTACACCCATTCCCATCATGCTGGCAATATGCTTGAACTATCTGAATCATAAGTTTTATAAAAAGACAGTCCAGATGGTGACCTACGCACCTCACTTTATTTCCACGGTGGTTGTAGTTGGCATACTGGCCCAGATCTTATCGCTTAGAAGCGGGTTCGTAAACAATTTCATAGAACTTCTTGGCGGGGAAAGAGTCAATTTTATGGGGATACCAGGGTATTTCAAGTCCCTGTATGTGTGGTCCGGCGTATGGCAGGAGGTCGGCTGGGGGTCGATCATATATTTGGCTGCACTTGCAGGTGTTGATCCACAGCTCCATGAGGCTGCAATTATGGACGGGGCGAGTAAGATAAAAAGAATATGGCACATCGATATTCCCGGGATTTTGCCGACATTTATCATTCTACTGATATTACATGTTGGAAAGATCATGAATGTGGGGTTCCAGAAGATCTATCTGATGCAGAACCCCATGAACCTGGAGGCCTCGGAGGTCATAGACACGTATGTATATACCGTTGGACTAAATTCAGGAATCCCGAACTATTCCTATTCAACGGCAATAGGACTTTTTAAATCCGTGATTGCTTTGATTCTGATTGTGTCGGTAAACAAGATCGCTAAAAAGGTCAGCGAGACCAGTTTATGGTAGGAAAGAGGGATGAAATTGGAAAATAACAAACTTATCAAAGATTCCTTAGGGGATAGGGTATTCACTATCGTTAATATACTATTTTCAATTATGTTTCTGATTGTTTGCAGCTATCCGCTGATCTATGTATTCAGCGCTTCCATCAGTTCTCCGCAGGCACTTATTTCGGGGAAAGTCTGGCTATTCCCGGTGGATCTCAGCCTGGAGGGGTATAAGGCTGTAGTGCAGTATTCAAAAGTGTGGACCGGATATGGAAACAGTTTGTTTTATACCATCGTTGGAACAGCCATCAATCTGGTGTTAACCATCGCTGCCGCCTATCCTCTTTCAAGGAAAGATCTCAAAGGCAAGAATTTCATCATGCTGATGTTTACGTTCACAATGATCTTTTCCGGGGGGATGATCCCTTCGTATCTCCTTGTTAACAATCTGGGGCTTATCAATAGCCGGTGGGCTCTTTTGATTCCCAACGCCATGAGCGTATATAACGTAATTGTAACCACTACATTTTTCAAAAGCAATATACCGGATGAGCTCCTGGAATCTGCAAAACTTGACGGATGCACCGACCTGAGATTTTTATCAAGCATAGTTCTCCCGCTTTCCGGAGCAATTATCGCGGTCATGACGCTTTTTTATTCCGTTTCACACTGGAATAGTTACTTTGATGCAATGATGTATATATCCGATCCAAAGAAGTTTCCGCTTCAAATCGTTCTGCGTGAAATACTTCTCTTAAACACAGCAAGTGAGCTGACAACGGGACTTCAGGATGAAAATGCAAGGCTTTATTTGAACGAACTGTTAAAGTATTCTCTGATCATTGTAGCAAGTGTACCGCTGCTGCTCCTGTATCCTTTTGTTCAGAAATACTTCGTGAAAGGTGTCATGATAGGATCCATCAAGGGGTAAGGGAAGTTATTTATACGAATGCCATGCCTCTATTTATGGGGGAAGGTTGTAACTGTTACCGGTTAAAATGGAATGGGAAAGACTGCTCATGTTTCCGGAAAAAAGGAGTAGCGGCTTCTTTCTCTTTCCTTAACAAAAATAAGTACCAATAAACAAAATCATCAAAAAGGAGGAATTGTATTTTATGAAGAAAAAGCTGTCAGTATTTCTATGCACCCTGATGTGCGTTGCATTGGCATCTACGGGCTGCAGTAGCGGAGAAGCGGAAAAAAAAGCCGATAAAAGCGGGCAACAGTTGGCCAACGCAACAGTTTCAGCACCAAAGACATTTCCCATCGTGAAAGAAAAGAAAACCCTGAAGATTCTGAGTACAGGTGAGGATTTCGAAAAAAATGAGTTTCTTAAATGGTATGAAGATTATACAAATGTCCATGTGGAGTGGGAGTTGGTTCCAGCTACTGCTGCCCAGGAAAAACTGCAGGTAAAGGTTGCATCATCGGATTTGCCCGATGTTTTCAATAACATGGGTATTGGCAATGCCCAGGCTGTTACCTATGGAGGCCAGGGAATTATCATTCCGCTGAACGACTTGATTGAGAAATATGGTCCCAATATAAAGAGAATGTTTGAAAAAGCCCCAATTGCCAAGCGGTATGCCTATACGCCGGATGGGAATGCCTATACGCTGCCAATGGTGAATGAAAGTACGACAGAGTCTATACCTAAGAAAGCATGGGTATATAAGCCCTGGTTGGATAAACTGGGAATATCAATGCCGACAACGCTGGATGAATACTACGATATGCTTGTAGCTTTCAAAACCAAAGATCCAAATGGCAACGGAAAAGCGGATGAAGTTCCTATGGCAGGAGCGAACCCCGAGAAGAATGCCAACAATGAAATAGAATCCTTCCTCATGCAGTCATTCCTGTTTTATGACAGAGGTACGTTTCTCTCCATGAATGGGGATAAGGTAGAATTTGATGGAGATAAGCCTGCCTATAAGGAAGGCCTCAGGTATTTGAGAAAGCTGTTCAGTGCAGACCTCATTGCAAAGGACTCCTTCATTCAGGATCGGAAAGCCCTCACGGCCCTGACGGAAAATGAAGAGAATAGCAGGCTGGGTGTGGCCATGGCCTTCTATGTCGGGCACTTTACAGTTGAAAACGGACCGAAAGGAAGGTTTAAAGAATTTACAACCATACCGCCGCTGAAAGGTCCGGATGGAACCAGAAGAGCATTTGACAGAGGTACACAGGTGCTGGCAGGTAAGTTTGCAATATCGAGGAATTGTAAGATTCCCGAGGTTGCCATCCGATGGGTGGATTGGTTCTATAATAATGAAGAAATGCTTGCTTCCGGATTCCACGCAGGATTGGGAAAAGAAGGAGAGGGCTGGAAGAAGGCAACGGCAGACCAGAAGGGTATCGATGGAAGGCCCGCAACCTATGAGCGTTTGATACCATTGGATGTTAAGACGGATAAACACTTTGGACTCAAGTACCCTGCATATGAAAATCTAGATTTCATATTTGCCCAGGCTGCATCGGAAGCTACCTCCTATAAAGAAGTCGTCGGGAGCAGGGAAACAAAGGAAAAATATCTTCCTTACGCAGTAAACAAGGTGATTCCTAATCTTTTCTACAGCGAAGACCAGCTTGCAAAATCGGGGGATCTGAAAACAAATGTTAAGAAGGTCACGGATACCTTCTTTGTAAAATTCGTTACAGGTACTCTGGATATCGACAAGGATTGGGATACATACGTCAAGGAGCTTAAAAACGCTAAAGTAGATGAGTATGTAAAGGTAACGCAAGAAGCCTATGATCTGAACAACAAGAAGAAATAACTTTTCAGTTGAATACTGTGTAAACACAAATATTCAGAAAGCGTATTGTGATCTGAATATTTGTGTTTATAAAACTTATGAAATTTTCATTCATCGAAATACAAACGCACAAAGTTTTATATTTTTTCTTTTGTGCGTTTGTATTTCCTTGCTTGCTCATCGCCTGAAATATGTACGTTATTTAAAACTGGACTTCCAATTCCTTTAAGAAGGTACCTTTTTTTAAGAACTGTACGTTTACTCATTGCATTACTTTTGCTAAATTTAAAACATACAAATCAGGTGGATATGAACTTGTTTTGATTCTAAGAATGTGCACTGATAGAAGCATTAAGTCTTGATAACTCCTGATATATATTGTATCTTTGTTAAAGTGCGGGAGCATTTTGCATTGAAAGAAGGATTACTTTGGAGGTGGTCGGTCATTGAAGCTGGTAAATAGGGTTCAGAAAAAACGCTTGCTCTTTCGCTTCATGATTTCTTATATCATTATTTTGAGCATCCCATTGCTTGTTACCATTCTTGTTTACCAGCAGAGTGCCAGTATTGTAAAAAAGGATGCGCTGGAAGCAAACCTCAGTCTCCTGGAACAGAGCAAGTATATCATAGACAAGGGCTTGAACCAGGTGAATTCACTGTTTATCGATCTAACGTTGGATACAAAACTAAAGATGATGCTGTACAAAAAAGGGGATATGAGTGGAAGCGATGTAAATACAGTGTATGAATTATGGCGTGACCTACCCTCAAAAGCAAAGAATGGAGATTTGGTCAGTAACTACTTTATCATTTTGCCGGAAATCGATAGGGTCATTAACAGTGAGAGCTCCTACAACTTGAAGGACTTCTACAGCTCGATTGTCAGTTATGAAGATATGACTTTTGAGGAATGGAAACAGCTTTTCATAATGCAATATCACAGGAGGCAAATTTTGCCTGCGGTAAATGTTGTAATGAATAACAACCTGAAAAAAAGCGTAATTACATGCCTTCAATCCATGCCGGTAGAGGGGTATAAAAAGCCTCTTGGCGTTATGATGATATTGATTGATAAGGAGGAGCTGATCAAATCCCTTGAAAAAGTTAATGTCCGCGGAGGCGGTAATGTATCTATTGTTGATGCCGATGGAAAAGTGATCGCTTCAAAGAATGGGAACATGGAAGTGGAAAATGTCCAGGATTTCATTGCATCAAAGACTGCCGGGTACCGCGAACGGAAGGTCAATGGAAGAGATATGCTTTACTCGTATACTACCTCATCCTTTTACGGATGGACCTATGTGGCTGAATTGCCGTCCCATGTTGTTCTGGAAAGGGTAAATTACATACGAAATATTACAGTGATTGCTATTGTGCTATGTTTGATCATTGTAATGATCGCTGCCTATTTTTTGTCATACAAGAATATCAAACCCATCAAAGACATTATCAAAATACTTTCTACCAGAATCAGCGGAATTTACTCGGAAGAGTTGGAGGATTACAATTACCTGCGTTCAGCAGTATCCAGACTGGTTGAAAATGATATTGAACTGAGCCGAATGGTGGAACAAAATTTACCGCTGGCTCAAACCGTTTTCCTTCAGAGATTGATCAGAGGGGAACTGATCAGCCAGGAGGAGCTGGATACAAACATGCAGCAGGTGGGCATTGATCTCAAAGGTAAAAACTATAATATACTCATCGTGCACATCAGAGGCTATTTCGGAATCATTTCAAAGGAAACTCTGCATGAACTGAACGTAATAAAAGAGATGGTCAGGAATTTCGTTTGGGGTACAGAAATAAGTGGATATGCTGTTGACATCGATGAATCCTCCTTTGCTTTTATCATGACGTACCAACATAGCAGCGATGAGGAATGTAAACATATTTTGGAAAAGTCCATACGGGAAATGATCGAAACTGTAACCGGGCAATACGGCATAAAGCTTGATTTTGCATCCGGCAGCTATTATAGAAATATTGCTGAGATATATTATTCTTTAGGAGAGGCAAGATATGCTCTTGAATACGGAAATCCCAGCAGTGATAATGAAATCGTATGGTATACCGACATAAGCCATAGTAACGAGTGGATATACTATTTTCCCATCGATATTGAACAGAGAATAATTCATCTTTTAAAGGCCGGTAACAGGGAAGAGATCGAAAAAATCCTGGATGTGATCTATAGAGAAAACTTTATAAATAATAAAATATCCTGTGATATGGCAAAGAACCTGTACAACGAGATGCGGGGAACCATTTATAAAGCGTTACGGCAGGTCTCCGTCACAGACCGTTCGGAAATGTTTCATATCTATGATCTGATGCAGGAACTGAAGCACAGTAATAAAGTATCGGAGACCCATGAGTTGATGAAAAAAACGTTTTTGTATATGTGTGATACGGTGCATCATGCAAAACGCAGCCAGAACAAAAAGCTGATGGATGAAATTGTGGGCTTTATTGTGCAGAACTTTACCAGGTCTGAAATGTGCCTGGCTTTTGTAGCACAGGCATTTGACCTTTCGGAGGTTTATCTTTCAAGCTTTTTTAAGGAGCAGATGGGGCAGAATTTTACGGAATATGTTGAGAAACTAAGAATAAGCACAGCTTGCGACCTGTTGACCCGGAGCAAGCTGTCCATAGAAGATATCGCGGCTAAAGTTGGTTATAACAGTCCGCATGTCTTCCGGCGGGCCTTTAAAAAATGCAAGGGAGTTTTGCCTACGGACCTCCGCAAGACAAAGTAAGGAAACTTATTTTTCACTTTATAACAGGGAAATACAAATATTCATACAGCTTTATGGGGTCTGATATTTGTACTTTATAAATTTTGAAATATTAAATAATATGTATGGGATGAGGGAATCGGCATGAAGAATGAATTAAGAATGAATTATCCTGCCTCCTGGTGGAAATCAAAGTGGAGGGAGGCTTTGCCATCAGGAAACGGAAGGATCGGTGCTAGTGTCTATGGAAGTATTCATGAAGAAACGGTATTGCTGACCCATGAAGATCTGTGGTGGAAGAGCCGGACACCGGAGCTGCCGGATGTAAGCGGCAAATTGCCGGAAGTCCGTCACTTGCTTATGGAAGGAAATGCGCATAAAGCGGACAGAATACTTTCAGATTCACTCAAGGAGCAGGGCTATAACCCCCAAATTGCATGCCCGCTGCCATTGGGTAACTTAAGAGTCAGAATGCCCGTTAACAATGGATTTAAAAACTACAGCAGAAGGCTGAACATGGAGACTGGAGAAGTGAGTGTAGAGTGGCTGGACGGGCAAACGGCATACAAAAGAGCCTTATTTGTATCCAGAAGCCATGATATGGTGATCCTTGAAGTATCCCAAAAAGGGCCTGACAGGGTTGAGGCTGCCTTCAGATTGGGCCTTCATGATTTTTCCAATGTGAGAAAACCGCAGTTCCTGGAGGGATATGACCTGAATGAAAGGTTGGAGGTGTCTTCAGAGGAAGGAATGATATATTATGCTGCACAAAATGATGACGGAAAGGATTTCGGTGCTGTCGCGCGCATTATTGCTGAAGGCGGAGCCATGGAGTATGAAGGGGAAGGGATAAAAGTCACCGGCTCCGAACGGGTCTTGGTTTACATAAAACTTTTTGTCAAAGGAGAAAGAAAAGCTGCATGGAACAGATTGTCGGAAGAGCTTTTAAAAATAAATTCTGATTATGCGACTTTACTAAAAGCGCACAGCAAGGAACATGCCAGGCTGTTTGGTTCCATGCAGTTTGATTTGTTCACGGATGAGGAGAAATCCTCCAATGAGGAACTGCTGATGAAAGCATACAGGGGAGAAGCGCCGGATGAAATGATGGAGAAAATGTGGGCTTATGGCAGATATCTTCTGGTCTCCAGTACCAGAAAAGATGGGCTGCCCTGTCATCTTTACGGACTGTGGTGTGGAGATTATGACGGAATGTGGGCTTTTAACATGTGCAACGAAAATCTACAGATGATATACTGGCAGGCGCTTCAAGGAAATATACCCGAGTTGATGCTTCCTGTTTTCAATTATTGCGAGGATAAGATGGAAGATTTTCGCCATAATGCCAAGAAGCTCTTCGGATGCCGGGGTATCTATATTCCCGCCCCATTCGCACCGGATTCGGGACGGTTAAAGCATACTTCGCCGCATATTATTCACTGGACCGGGGGAGCTGGATGGATTGCCAGCCACTATTATGATTATTACTTATATACAGGGGATGTAAAGTTTTTTAAGGAGCGTGCGCTGCCCTTCATGAGAGAAGTTGCACTTTTTTACGAAGACTTTTTTATCGTAGGTGAGGATGGTTTATTTATAAGCTGTCCATCCAATTCTCCGGAGAATACCCCTGGAAACTATCTGGATAAAAATGGGGAAGGCGCAGTGATGGAAACAACCATCAATGCTACGATGGATTTTGCAATCGCCAAGGAACTGCTTCAAAACCTCATTGAAGGCTGTGAAGCTGCCAATGTGGCATGGGATGAAATAGGGAAGTGGAAAGAAATGCTAAAGCGTATTCCCCCTTATCAAATCAATGAAGACGGTGCAGTAAAGGAATGGATGCACCCATTTTTTAAGGATAACTATCACCACAGGCATCAGTCGCATATATATCCGGTTTTCCCCGGAAGGGAAGTGACGAAGGAAAAAAATCCGGGGTTTTTTAACGCATTTGTTACAGCACTTAAAAAACGACTTACCATTGGATTGCGGGAGCAGACAGGATGGTCGCTTGCGCATATGGCAAACAGTTATGCCAGGATGGGCGAAGGCGAACTTGCTGTTGAGTGTCTGGACCTGTTGAGCCGCTCCTGTGTAGTCAGTAATTTCTTTACACTACATAACGATTGGAGGAATATGGGGATCAGTGTGGAATCACCCTGGTCACCGTTTCAGATTGATGCAAATATGGGCTGGACTTCGGCGATCCAGGAGATGCTTCTTTTCTCGCTGCCGGGAGAAGTAAAGATACTTCCTGCGCTTCCACAGCGCTGGCGCAAAGGCAAAATCGGCCCTATGCTGGCACGGGGCGGAATCGAGGTGACGCTGGATTGGAACCTGGATGAAGGTGCAGTCAATGTAGATCTTCTTTCTCCAAAGCTTGAGAGGACAGTAACGGTAATACTTCCGGAAAAAATGCATAGGGAAGATGAATTCGGCAGTGAAGGTATAACGACGCATAAAATAGATCTTGAGGCTGATAAGCCCTATAAACTAAAATACAGGGCACGGCCAAAAAATTGATATGAAAGGGACATTCGTTCCTTTCACCCTGGTCAATGATGTTTTAGCTAAAGGAAAAGCCACCGCGCAAGCATGGATGGACCATAACCCTGCCGGTGGTTTTTCAGATGCTGGGTTAGGTTTACACCTGTGTGTATGAAATAAAGAGGTGTCTTAAACCCATCGTAACTTAACCGGCCCAAGTAACCCGGAGGCAAGATTTGCACCGCTTAATTTGTTTGCGAGGCTATTGGTCACTTCAGCCCGGATCGTATTACGTCCGGCCTTTACATAGAGTGTAATGTCGAAAGAATAAGGCCCCCACATTTTAAAGCCTGCATCTATTCCGTTTACATACAGGTGGACCATCTCACAGACCTGCCCTAAATCAAGCACTAGAGCTTTTACCTTTAATAAATCTTCCAACTCAAAATCAGTCTCATAGGTTAATGTTCCTGAGAATTCCGCCATTCCGTCCCATTGGGTCCATGACGCAAGTCTTGTGGTGGTTATCGGCTCTAAGAAGAGATTGCCGCTTATTCTCCAGGCGTTTTGCAATTCCATTTCCTTATGTACGCCTTGCATTTTACTTTTACAAGGACGTAACTCAGGTTCTTTAGACGGGTCCAAGCATAAGATTATACTTTCCCTTCTTTGGATACATACGGGAAGTACCAGGTAATGATCCTCTGAATATATTTCATCCGGCTTTTCAAACTTCCCATGCCATGCATCCCAGATTTCAACGCCTCCATAGTTTGCGACATGCAGATTCCCTTCAATTGCATTTTCTCCTTCATTTACAAGTAAGAAAAAGTGGACATGGTCCTTTATTACATGACTTAACCGGAGATCCTTATGAGGAGGGCATATATAAATGTCCCTATCAGTAAATTTTACTATATCATCGGCAATAGTATCGATGCGCTCTATTTCATAGGCACCCTGTAATAAAAGTTCGTGTCTGCTATTATTATAGACGATAACACAGCCTCCGTCATTTATAAAACCCTGAAGCTTTTTACACAGTGGCGCAGTCAGCATATTTGCTTCCTCAACCACCAGAATCCTATACTTTTGCTTTTGAACCGATATACAACCGTCAGCTATTTTACAGGCATCCGATAATATCATAGTATCTTCAATGTAGTTAAATTCAATCTGATTCAGGTATAGCGGCCTCACAATAGCCCAGGGTAACCGGTCCTCTTGACAAAGAACTGCAATCCGTGCAGTATTTACGGAGTCGGTCATGAGCCAGCTCATGCGTTTGATGTAGCTTGAAACATGACGATAATATTTCCACCATATATTGTTGGGTCCAACATCGGGAGGTCTTTCCCCATACCTTCCTTTTCCATCAATGGAGTAATAAAATGCATGTGGGTATAGTAAATTTACTCCACGCACAAAAAGCCAGTCAAGGTACCATTTCATATCATCGGCAGAAAACGCCCAGTGAATACCCTCCGGACCGCAGCAGCCGAAGCATTCATTGGAGTTTCTGCGCCTTCCCATATGCCTTGCAGCGTCTGATGAGCACTTTGCCATTGTGCTGTGAGCACCTTCAATACCTTTGTTGTTCTCGGGCGCTACCCATCTCCATACCAGATCCTGGCCGGGAATGTGAAAGTGTTTTAGAAAACCGATTTCATCGCTTTCGTGTGGATGACCGGTTAATGCAATGCCGTGATTTTCACACCAATGGGATATCTTACTGTAGTAAGCATGCTCCAGCCTCTTGTTTACAGCCCTTTTATATGTATTTCTGACGATAGCAGCTTTATCTGCATCAAACCACAGTAAAGGCAGATCACATTCGTCGCCGCCGTGTTGTTTATACCAGTCTAAAAAGCCTGAGGTCCAGGCCTTGATCCCTGGTTTTGCACATCGACCCATCACATCAGGCTCATCTGTAAACATGGCAATAACAGTACTGCCGAAATATTCCTTTAAAACTTCATAATAACGGTCGTACGTCAGCTGTATGAACTTTTCCATGGCAGCAGGATTCATAAGGTCTCCGGAAGGAGGTGCATCAGGTTCTCCATCATCTTCACCGAAATGAATCCCCCGGATTGTCCCATTGGTGAAGGTTTCAATAAAAAGCAGCACACTCCATTGCCCGGTTTGAGGAGCTTCAAAGCGGATTTTACCTTCCTGGATCCCTAGCTGTAAGATACTGTTAGGAATTAAAGTGGTTGAAGATGTTTTTTGAACAGCCTGAACAGAAATAATGGTTTCACCCGCAGATATTTCCGGAACTATTTCGTAGGAACCGTTACAAGGATATTCCTGCATTCGTATGCCCCGTGTGGCATATTCCGGGTTGTCTTTTACAACCAGGCCATGGGCTGAACCAGAAGGATACATGGCTTCATCGTAGAGTACAACCTTCATTCCAAGTCTTGATGCTTCCATAACTGCATGTTTTACAAGAGCCATGAACCTGTCGGATAAATACTGTATATCTTTCGGTATCCCGATGCGGGGGTGTATTACAAAACCCATGACTCCTTTTTCCATGAAGTCATGAATTTGCCTGGATATTTCGGTTTCCTCCAGTGTATCGTTCCAAAACCAGAAAGGGATGGGGGTGAATTCGTCAGATGGATTCAGAAATTGATTTTTCAGACTTTCCAGCATGTCAACCGCTCCTTAAACAATGTAGGACTCATAATGTTTACTATGACCTATACAAATTCGGATGGAACTTAGCTGATTCGTGCCTCGTAAAGCCCCAGAACCATTGGCTGTATGAGGCCCAAATCAGCAGTTGCCAATCTGATTGTATTTAGATTATACTTTATATCCCGGAACATGTATTTATAGAATCCAAACATTATTTTATATTTTTCAACTTTTCACAATAGAATTATCCTTCCATCAATAATCTGATATAATAAATATATTCTTTACCTGCTATACGGAGGAGGAGCTGGAAATATGATCCACAAGGAACTTCAAGACATTAATCCATATGTAAGGATTTGTGTCTGTACAAAAACCCATCCCGGGTGGTCCCTGGTCAACCGGATCATTTATGACCATCAACTGGTTCTAACCTCCACCGGACGAGGTACGGTAACCATTGGCGGTAAAATATATGATGCCTCCAGGGGCGATCTTTTTTTGATTAAGCCGGGCGTGGTTCATGGCTTTGTGGCGGATGACGAAGCACCCTTTGAGATGCTGGTCGTTCATTTTGACTTTTTTTATGAGCGTGACCGGAACTTTTGGCCGCATAAGAAATTCCACCTTTCCGATGGAGAAGTAGCGGCAAATATACCGGAAAAACATCTTTTAAGGGATATACCGGTATTTGAAAAAAATATGATTTTCCCGGATTACGTGCGATTGAAAAATTATACTTCCGTTGAAGTACTGATGAGAAAGTTGATCGATGTAAATACTGCAATCATTCCGGGTAAGGAACTGATTGCCAAGTCATATTTTTTTGAGGTACTTTATCTTATATACAACGAAATTATTGCAGATAAAACGGCAGACAATACGGCCAATGGCTTTGAAAAGATAAAAAAGGCTTTTGATTTTATAAATGAAAGGTACATGGACCCGGTAAAGGTAGAAGACCTGGCTTCCCTATGCAACCTCAGTACCAATTATTTCAGTAAACTGTTTAAACAGCATACATCCTATTCCCCCAAAGAATATATCATAAGGATACGTATAGAAAAAGCAAAAACTTTACTGGCACAAAGCAGTGGGCCGATTAGCGAGATCTGTGATCAGGTAGGTTTTAATGACATACACTATTTCAGCTTTTACTTTAAAAAATTCGAAGGGCTTTCGCCTTCACAGTACCGTTCGACGGTAACAGGCGGCTTTTTTATTGTTTAGTAAACTCATGGACAGGAAGGAATAAGAGGGTAGCTATATGTTGATATGGATCAATGGCGCTTTTGGTGCCGGTAAAACGCAGACTGCATTTGAATTAAATCGGAGAATACCGAACTCTTTTGTTTATGATCCCGAAAATTTGGGGCTCTTCATTTCGAGGAATATTCCATCGAGTATAAAAGAAAGCGATTTTCAAGACTATGAAATGTGGAGAAAACTTAATTGCTCTCTTATAAAAGATATTCGAGATAAATACGAGGGTGTTTTGATCATTCCAATGACAATAGTAAATCCGCAGTACTTTAATGAAGTAGTAGGTTCTTTACGTAACTGCGGAATCGATGTAAAGCATTATACATTAATGGCCTCAAAGGAAACATTACTTAAAAGATTAAAAAGCAGGGGTGATGGAGCGCATTCATGGGGTGCCAGGCAAATTGACAGATGCCTGGAAGGATTATCGAATGAACTATTCCAATATCATATCGATACAGAAAGCATATCCATTGAAGAGGTAGCAGAAAAGATTGCTTTCATGTCCAATATTAATCTATCACCGGACAATACAGGGAAGGTAAGGAAAAAGTTAAATCGCATGATTACTCAACTGAAACACATAAGACTATTTTCCTGGAGGATTTAGATATTAGGTTCATACGTGCTGAATCCAAGCTTAAAGAGGCGGATGTAAAAAATAGAATTTGCATCCGCCTCTTTTCGTTATGTGCAGATGCAACTGTAATTAATAACATATTAAAAAGATATAGTAATACTCACAGTTGTATTGTAATTTTAATCTCAAAATATTATACTTATTAATATAACTTTATAAACAATTTTCTCTATTATCATTATCAGGACATATAAAAACCATATGGGGGATTACGATGGTAAGTATGATGATTGCAGATGATGAGCTGATGATCCGGCAGGGTTTGATGACCATTCCGTGGAACGAATACGGTATTGAAGTAATAGGCGCTGCATCCAATGGAGAGGAAGCTTTACACCTGGCTAAAGCTGCGAAGCCGCAAATTCTTCTGACGGATATTCGAATGCCTGGTATGGATGGCCTTACGCTGATTGAGGCTATGAAAAGGGAGGTACCCGATCTCAAGGCAATTCTGCTTACAGGGTATCAGGATTTTGCATATGCGCACTCTGCCATTCAATTAGGCGCCATGGGGTATGTCCTGAAGCCTTCTGACCCGGACGAGATTATCAATATTGTACTAAAAGCAAAGAAGCAAATAGAAGAAGAAATTGAGGCCAGGCTTGAGAAGCAGCAGATACTGCAGAAGGTGGACCGTGTAATGCCGGCAGTATTCAATTCCTTTTTGCAGGACCTTCTGTTCGGAAGAATTACAGACCGGCAGAAGATCGCAGAAAAATGCAGGGAATTCAATCAAACCTTTGATAATTATGTAGTCATGTTGATCGAACTCAAATCAGATACCAAGAAATCGAACGTTGAATCCGTGAATAAAATAAAAGAGGAAATCAGCAGTACAGCTTCTGCTTTTAGTAAGAGCATTGTGCTTGATATTCAAAAGTCAACCTGCTGCATTATAAATGACTTATCCTCCGACGAAGAGACTGTAAAAGATAAAATGCTTGCATTGGCAATGGAAATAAGGAATACACTCAAAAGTGAATTCGACATTTATGTTTCCATCGGTATCAGCAGGCGCTGTCACAGCGCTGCTGACATGCACGTGGCATTCAATCAGGCTGTGAACTGCCTGAAAATGAAGTTTTCACTGGGGAAGGGTGCAATTATACATATAGAGGACCTGAAAGACAGCTTGCAAAGGCAAAATCTTGAGGTTTTGAAGATGACCGGTGAAATCTTTGAAAATATCAGAACAGGCAATTACAGGATGGTTGAAAAAACGACCAGAGAGATGCTTTTTCGACTGTCAAAGGAGCAGAAGGCAGAGGAGCAGATTATAAAAAGTGTCTGTTTTGATATCCTGGTATCTTCTTACAGGATTTTAAAGGAAGAAAAAACGGCGGAGAATATGGATATCAATGAGCAGCAGCTGCTTTCCAGGCTCACAGCATGTACGGATGTGGAGGAACTGGAGGAGTATGTGATTCATGTGCTTATGAATATCATGGATTCAATGTGTGCAAAAGTACCTTCTGCAAGGAATAAGGTCGTCATTGAGAGCATTGATTATATCGAAAAGTTCTATATGGAGGATATTTCGCTTCTAACTCTTTCCGAGCATGTCCATATGAACCATATCTATATCAGCCGCCTCATCAAGCGGGAAACAGGGGAAACGTTTTTGGATATTCTGACCAATACCAGAATGAAGAAAGCAAGTGAGCTGCTTGCCAATAGTGATTACAAGACCTACGAGATTTCATACAGGGTAGGGATCAAGGATTCGGGCTACTTCAGCCAGGTTTTTAAAAAATATTATGGAGTGACGCCGTCGGAATACAGAGAAAACTTGCATTCGAGATCCAGGGAGAGAGCGAAGAGGAAAGGGTATGAGGATGAGCGGAGTAGTGAATAGTTTGAGAAGAATGTTTCGGGATATACCCATAAGAAGAAAACTGACCTTATCCTTTCTGAGCTTGATTGTTTTTCCCGTCACGCTCATTGGCCTGTTTTCCTTTTCCAGATCCAGCGAGCTTTTAGAGCATAAAACACAGCAGTACACCAAAGACATACTGATGGAAACGGGCAACAATATTGAGGTAAAGCTAAGAGAAGTAGAAAGGCTTTCCTTTCAGGTCGTTTACAGCACGGAGATACAGAACGCATTGAAGGTAGCCAATAGAGGCTTCATGGATGAATATGAGAGAATCGCTACGGAAAAAGTGATTGATTCACAGTTAAGAGGCTTCATATCTTCAGACACGGATATTGCAGCCATACAGATTGTAACCGGTTCCGGTATAACCTACTATGTCAACCCCGGCTCCATTACCATGAATATGGAGGAAGCAGATAAAAAAATCCTGGAGGAAGGCGGCGGAAGCACCTTTTGGTTTGATACGGACCAGGGGACACAGACAATCGCCGTCGGGAGGGTCATCAATAGTCTTATCAACCAGGAGAAGGTAGGATATGTATTCCTCTATCTCAGGGAGAGCAGTATTTACAATTTTTATAAAAAGACGGAACTCTTTAAGAATGGAGAGTTTTTTGTAATCAACAGGGAAGGCAGGGTGATATCCTATAAAGATAAAGAAGTCCTCGGAAGTATGAGCGGGCTGCCCATGAACGGACTTGAACTGTATGAACTGAAAGAAAACTTTATTACTTCAAAAGTGAATGGAAGGAATTATTATATCACATTCAGGGCTATCGAAGGAACGAACTGGAGGATCATTAGCTTCATTCCGGCAGTGGAATACGAAAGGGATATTATATGGCTGCGCAACTGGACCCTCTTACTATGTGTCTCTTGCTGCTTTCTGGCGCTCATTTTTTCGATTGTACTTTCTGACAGCATTTCCAAGCCGGTAAGAAGGCTCTCCGCCATGATGCTGAAGGTGGGAGGCGGGGACTTCAACGTACTCAGCACCTACGAATCAAAGGACGAGATCGGTATATTAAGCAGTCATTTCAACAAGATGGTTTCACAGGTTCAACAGTTGATACAGGAGGTCTATCAGGAACAGCTCCTGAAACAAAAAGCGGAATTGAAATCCTTACGAATGCAAATTAATCCTCATTTCCTGTATAACACCCTTGAATCTATCAATTGGATGGCCAGAATCAAAGGAGCCCCGGAAATCGGTAAAATGGTGAAGGCTCTGGGAGACCTCATGCGCGCAAGCATCAGCGGCGATGATTTTGTACCGCTGGAAGAGGAAATAAAGAGTATCAATAATTATCTGACCATTCAAAAGTTCAGGTATGGAGACCGGTTTGAGGTTGACATGGATATTGATCCTGCTATTGTATCGCTCAGAATTCCCAAACTGATTTTACAGCCCATTGTGGAAAATGCCATTGTCCATGGAATTGAAAATATGGTGGGTAATGGGAGGATAGAGATTACGGGAACTTCTGAAAACGGGAAGCTGGTCATCCGGGTGAAGGACAATGGGGTAGGAATGGACGAAGGTCAGGCAATGGCGCTCCTTGAAGAAAAAAGCAATATACAGCCAACCGAGGGACATACCCATATAGGGCTTCGTAATGTGGACCGCAGGATAAAGATGTATTACGGGAAGGAGTATGGAGTCGGGATTGAAAGCGGCACGGGCCGCGGGACCTGCGTGACCGTAAGAATACCTGTCGAGGATTCTGGTAACAGCCTTTGATAAAGTTAATATTTTAAAGAATGAAGTTTATTCTGTCTGATGTGTATTTTAGGCTTTCGATTTATAATTTAGCCATGGACAGCAAAACGGCTGTAAATAGTAAAGGAGGAATAACCGGAAATGAAAAGAATGACTGTTTTATTACTAAGCTTTTGTCTGGCATTTTCCATGATCTTTGCGGGATGTGGCAGCAAGACAGAGACTCCTAAGCAGGCGGAATCCGGCAGTAAGGCTGAAGACACTGCAAAAAACCAGCAGAGTGGGCAAAAGGTCAGTTTGAAAGTATCTTGCTGGGGAATTGAAACGGACCCCAATTCAAAACTCATTAAGGAAGCCGTTGAACTCTTTAACAAAAATAACACAAAAAATGCTACTGCGACAGTAGAATTTACAGAACAGGAACAATACAAGACGAAGATCGCGGCCCTATTGGCGGCAAATGAGGCACCGGATTTATTCAATACCTGGGCTTCAGGCTTTTTAAAGCCCTTTGTAACGGCAGGAAAAGTATACAGCCTCAGTGAAGGTCTGGATAAGGACAGCGAATGGAAGGGACGTTATGTAAATGGTATTTTCGCTCCCCTTACCTTCAATGGGAAGATTTATGCAGCACCTACCACGCAGACGGTCGTATGCTTGTTCTATAACAAGGAAATTTTTGAAAAGTACGGTCTGAAAGCACCGCAGAATTATGCAGAGCTTAAAACAGTAATAGAGACGCTGAACAAGAACAGCATTACACCTTTCGCCCTGGGCAACAAGGCACCCTGGGTAGGTGCAATGATGAGTGAATTGATTGCCAACCGCATTGGCGGAAGTGAACCCTTCAACAAGGTTTATGACGGATCAGGCACCTGGGAAGATCCTTCCTTTATTGAAGCAGGAAAGGTGATGGCAGAGCTGGTAAAACTCGATGCTTTCCCAAAGGGCTTCAATGCACTGGATAATGACCCTGCACAAGCTCTTTTCAAACAAGGAAAGGCAGCGATGCTCGTAATGGGAAGCTGGGCGATCCAGCAGCTCACCAATGAGGAAAGCGCCATTAAGGGTAAGCTGGATGTAGCGAAATTCCCTGCAATGAATAACGGCAAGGGCAGTGTTGACAATTGGCTCGGACAGCCCGACCAGAGCTTTGCAGTCAGCAGCAGCTGCAAGAACAAGGAAGCGGCGCTCGAACTGCTGAAAACCTTTTCAGACCCGGCCATCCAGGCAAAATTTGCTGAAGCGGGAAATCTTGTAGCGACCAATGTAAAGATCGATCCGGCCAAATCCAATCCGCTGGCATTAAAAGTAGCAGAGCTCCAGAAAGACATGAAAGAGCTGCTGATATTCTATGATGTTGGCCTAGGCGCTACCATAGGAAATGAGTACAACAATACAATCCAGGCAATAACAGCCGGGAAAGCCCCGGAAGAAGCATTCAAGAAGCTTCAGCAGTTTACACAGCAAAATAAGGAAAAATAATAAAACTGTCTGGTTTTATAGCGGTCAGGAGGAATAAGCTCCTGACCGTTCATCATAAAAGACAAAGTGGGAGAATCGGTTATGGAACAAATGCTCAGAAATAAGAAAACCATACTTGCTTTTTTACTGCCTGCCTTATTGATCTACCTGGCCATTGTAATAGTGCCCATCCTGAATTCAAGCTATTACAGTGTCTTTAAATGGAATATCCTCGATGCAAAAAAGTTTGTAGGGCTGCAAAATTACATTCAGTTGTTTACACAGGACGAAATATTCAAGACAGGAATAAAAAATACCTTTGTGCTGCTGGGAGTATCCCTTGTGGTACAGATTCCGCTGGCCGTACTGCTGGCTATTGCATTAAGCGGCGAGATAAGAGGGAAAAGGTATTTCAAAACGGTATTCTTTTTACCGAATATTCTGTCCAGTGTTGCCGTCGGACTACTGTGGACATTCATATACAACCCGGACTTCGGTATAGTGAACAAGGTGCTTTCAGCCATAGGGCTTGAAAGCCTCACGAGATTATGGCTTGCGGAAGAAAAAACAGTGCTTCCTTCCATTATTGTAACCATTTGCTGGCAGTTCGTGGGTTATCATATGATTCTATACCTTGCGGCAATAGAGAATATTCCTTCAAGCATGAATGAGGCGGCGGTGATTGATGGAGCTGACGCATGGAAAACCATCCGGTATATAACACTCCCATTAATAAGACCCATCATAGGAATTGATGCTGTCCTTATAGCGACAGGTTCTCTTCGCTTCTTCGACCTCATCTATGTGATGTCCAACGGCGGGCCCAATCACGCAAGCGAGGTGATGGCTTCCTATATGTACATTAAGTCCTTCCGGGATATGCAGTACGGGTATGGAAGTTCGATTTCCGTAGTGCTGCTGGTGCTTTGTCTGGGTGTAACATATGTTTTGAACAGGGTTTTCAAATCGGAGGATATACAGTATTAATAAAGGAGAAGTGAAATCGGATGAAATACGGTTCATTACAAGGAAATAAATTATCCATAGGGAAAATAATCAAATACAGCTTGCTTATAATCCTTTCATTCACCTGTCTGTATCCTTTGCTATGGTTGGTTATCAATTCACTGAAGACCAATACGGAGCTGTTTGACAATCCGTGGCTGCCGGGAGAGACCCTTCAGGTGAAAAATTATGTAACGGCATGGGTATCGGGGAAAATAGGAACGAGCTTTTTAAATTCCCTGTTTGTTGCGCTGGTTTCGGTTGCCGTCACGATCCTGGTCGGGAGTATGGCCGCTTTTGCAATTAAAAGATTGAAGTGGAAGCTGTCAGGTTTTGTGTTGGGAATATTTTTGCTGGGAGTCATGATCCCCATTCATTCAACCCTGATTCCGCTGTTCATTCTATTCAATAAAGTCGGGCTTACCAACAACCATATAGCACTGATACTCCCCTATATCGCATTTGCACTTCCCACCTCGGTATTCATACTGACGGGTTTTATGGGGTCTTTCCCGAAAGAAATAGAGGAAGCGGCCGTGATGGACGGCTGCAGCATGGCAGGGGTGTTTTGGAGGATGATCATCCCCTTGTCCAAATCAGCCATTGCAACCATTACGATTTTTAACTTTGTAAGCATGTGGAATGAATTAATGTTTGCGCTGATATTTATGTCAGACCCGAAAAAAATGACGCTGCCTGTGAGCCTTACACGCTTTAAGGGGCAGTACTCCACCGATTGGACAATTCAACTGACGGCTACCGTGATCATGGTAGTACCCAGTATTCTTGTATATATGTTTTTAAGTGACAATATTATAAAAAGTATGACAGTTGGCGCGGTAAAAGGATAAATAAAGGGTGTTGCGGGCTCGTTTTGTGTAAAAGCAGGGTTGCAACACCCTTTTAGTAATGGTTAAAACCAGTAGAGCAAAATTTGCTATGAATATAGCAATAAATGAAATGATGCCTGAAGTGGATTCCTCTATAATAAAAGCATGTATGGATATCATTTGAACATATGGGCTATTATGGATAGTTATTAAGCGGTCGTTGCCATTTCTATTAGCAACAAGGAAACAAGGGGTTCACCAATGGGCTTGAACAACCTCTTGCTTCGCCTTTTGAACCCTTTCCTTACGAACAACCAGGTCTAATAAAGTCGGTGGGAAGGTGCAGATGTATGTATAAGGTATTGTTTGTGGATGACGAGCCCCATATCATTGAGGGGTTGAAGATTATGCTTGATTGGGCGGCACATGGCTTCAGAATCTGCGGTGAAGCCTCCAACGGAGAAGATGCGCTTAAAATCGTGAGAAGCAGTAATCCGGACCTGATCATTACGGACATAAAAATGCCGGGAATGAATGGACTGGAACTTATAAGGCGGGTAGGGGATGAGCTTCATTCCAGGGCGAAATTTGTGATCCTGAGCGGATATGACGAGTTTGCCTTTGTGCAAAAAGCCATGTTATACCGTGTCACTGACTATCTGCTGAAGCCCCTGGATGACACGGAGCTCGGCGAAGTAGTGTCAAAGCTTGCCACGCAGATCCGTGACGAACGGAAAAAAGAGGAGGATACAACGCGCAAGCTTTGCTTTATAGCAAACCAATCCATCCGCCGCATCATCAAAGGAGAGAAAAAAGCTTCCCTCACAAGCAGGGCAGGCATATTATTAAACCTGGGACAGCAGGAAGAAGTCCGATGCCTGCTTTTTGAAACAGCAGCGCATAGAAGCCCGGCGAAAGCCGACAATGAAGCAGGTACCAGGGAAAAAAGGAATCATACAAGGCAAATGCTGGCTGAAGCACTGGGGCCGGAATTCCAGCTTCATTTGTTTGAAGATGAGGAAAACAGGCTGGGGATTATGGCCAGCGAAAAAATGCCTTTTTATCCTTCCCTTGAAAGTTTTGCTTTGAGCTTAATATCACAGCTTAAGGAAAGCACAGGAGATTCGGTGTCTGCTTCCGTCAGCGCGCCTTTAAAAGGTCCCGACGCGCTGTATGAGGTATACAGGCAGGGACGATTTGCGCTCGGTTTCAGGTTCTTCCGGGGGGATGGCTGCTTTGTCCGGTATGAAGCTGTAAAGGATGTGGATCTGGACAGTGAATTCTACATGGAAAATAACCACAGTCTGCTGGAATCCATCCAATCAAACCGAACGGATGAGATTCAGCAGAAGGTACGGCAGCTCTTCGATGAATTCCATAAAAAGCTGAAGACCCTGGAGTCCATCCGGATGTACATCTGGAATTTTGAATTGGGAGTCGTGAGGCTCTGGGCGGAACTTCATGGCGATGCGGAGGAATTTTTACAGCAAGCGGTTGAATTCAACAAAACGTTGGAACGGCTTACCATAACCAGCCTGCAGGATTCCTTCCTGGAACTGTGTCTGCAGATTGCAGCAGGCATGGAGGTTTTGAGACAAGGCAACCCCATGGAGATTACGGACAAAGTGAGGGACTATATCCGGCATAATTATTCCAGGGATATCAAGTTGAAGAACATCGCACGTGAACTATACATAAACCCGGTCTACCTGGGGCAGTTGTTCAAAAAAGCTACAGGCATGCAGTTTAATGAATATCTGCATGCAGTACGTGTACAAGAGGCCAAAAAGCTTCTTAAAATAACCGGTATGAAGATCTCGGACATTGCACGCACTGTGGGCTACAACGAACCTAAATATTTTATACAGAAATTCAAATCAGTTACCCAGATGTCACCCTCAGCTTACAAAAATATGAAATAAGGATTTTTGTCCGGAGGAGATGAAGGGATTATGATAAAGATTGGACTTTTCAATAAAGTGAACGATATCCCGCTGAATTTTAAGTTTTTGATCATCTATGTCGTCTGCCTGCTGATGCCGATACTCTGTATCCATGCCATCTTTCTTGACCGGTTTACAAAAATTGTGCGGGAAAGGGAGGAAAACAACTACAAAATATCCATGGATCGTACAAAGGCGGACATCAATGCTTTAGTCGAGGGCTGTATTGCAGTCAGCCATTCCATTTTAACCGACAGAATCCTGTACGACCTGCTGGACAAACCCTATGAAACCAGCTCGGAGTACTATGAAGTGTATGACAGTGTACTGCGGAACCGGCTTATTATATATACTGCGGCCTATAACTACATCCGGAACATCGGCATCTATGTGGACAATCCCTCCATCAGAACGGGTGGAACCTATTACAGTACGGATGCAGCGGTGAAAAACATGTGCTGGTATAAGGCCATCGTCTCCTCCGAGGAAAGCGTATTGATCGAGGCATACATTGGCCCTTCACAAAGCATTCCTACAAGGTCTCTTCAATATCTCAGCATTCTGAGAAACTCCCGCGAATATCCGGCACAGGGCACCGGGGATAAAATCCTGAAAGTGGATATGGATGTGGAAAAGCTTTACAGCATTTTAAAAAGAGAGAAAGATTATCTGAGCTTTTATCTAATTAACCGGGACGGCAATATTGTGTGCTCCTCCGATGATCTTTACAAATCTGACATGGATAACGGATTACCTAAGTTCAGTCCCGATATGCTGCCCCAGGATGGTCTGCTGTTTCAGAGTGACCTGGGTGATGCCCTGTATTTGAAAGGGTGGAAGCTGATCGGCTCGGCAAACAGGGAACGTCTATCCAAATCCATCAAGGAAACTACGCGGTTTGTCTTTTTACTGGCTTTCGCCAGCATCCCGGTTTCCTTTTTACTGATGTTTATCATTGTGCGTTCCTATAACTACCGTCTTAAAAAACTTTCCAGGCACATGCTCAAGTTCAGGGACGAACAGTTCGACCTCATCGAGATCAACGAAGGGAAGGATGAGATCGGAGGTGTGATCCGGAACTTCAACCTTATGGCGGCAAAGATCAACCGGTTAATCAATGATGTATATAAGCTGGAGCTTCAAAAGAAAGATCTGGAGCTGGAAAGGGTGCGTGCTGAAATCAACTTCTTGCAGAGCCAGATGAATCCCCATTTTCTCTTCAATACCCTCAATGCATTACTTGTGGTGTGTATAAAAAATAACTATGCGGATGTCATTGAGATTATCAAATGCATGTCGAAGACACTCCGGAGACTTTTAAGCTGGAAGGAAGACCTCGTGACCATGGAAGAGGAATTATCCTTTACGGAAATGTACTTGAAAATCGAGAAGTTCCGGTTTTGTGACAAATTCGAATATTCCGTCAGCATCGACGAAAAACTTCTCCATTATAAAGTACCCAAGATGAGCCTGCAGCCGCTGGTAGAAAACGCCTGCAAGCATGGGATGCAGACCATCAGGGATATGGGTGCGGTGCATATTTGCATCGCCATGGTGGAAGAAGGTCTGCGTGTCCAGGTAGAGGATAACGGAACCGGTATGGATGGCTTGAAGCTGGATGAAGTTGTTCAAAATATTACCGGCCGGGAAGAACTTAACGCCGGCATCGGCATACGCAATGTATACAGGCGGCTGAAACTCTATTACGGAGAAGAGGTCCTGTTTCATATTGAAAGCTGTTTGAACGCAGGTACGAGGATTTATTTTATCATACCCCGGGAAAAGCTTTAGCCTGAGCAGGATTGTTTGGGCCATATCGATGCGTACGGAAAAGAGAGGGATGGTTTGATGTTCAAGGTATTACTGGTGGACGACGAGCCCATGGCCATGGAAGCCCTCAGACTGGCAGCCGACTGGGAAAAATCCGGTTTTTATATATGCGGAGAGTGCAGCAATGGGGAGGAAGCGCTGCGGGTGGTGGAAGAGCTGCACCCGGACCTGGTGGTTACCGATATCAAAATGCCTGTAATGGACGGACTTGAGCTTGTCAGCCGGGTAGTGGAGGATATAGGGCCGGGAACCAGGTTTATGATGGTTAGCGGTTATGATGAGTTTGATTATGCCAAAAGAGCAATGAAATTCGGTATAGAGCATTTTGTTTTGAAGCCGGTATTCAAGGAGGAGTTCTCCAACCTGCTGGCTCAAATATATGCACAGCTTGACAAGCAGGTGAAGATGAAAAAGTTCCATGATGAGAGTCAGGAAGCTGACATCGAAATATTCTTTGAAGGGCTTCTAGCCGGTGAATTCACGGAGGAGATGATGAAGGGCGAGCCGCTTGCGGGCCGGCTGCCTGCCAATGCAGTATGGGGGTATGCGGTGCTGGATATTCCGTTTCCCCAGATGGCGGAGAACAGTGGGGACGAAACCGGCTTCGGTGTGGGTATTGACGAACTGGAAAAGGAGCTTTCCAGCTCTGGGCTTCCACACGGTAAGGTGTTTGTGGTTTCCTATATTCCAGGAGTATACGGGTTGGTGTTGTGTGGTGATAGTGAAAATGCCCTGGACGGAATGATTACGGACATAACTTTCAGACTGGTCCAATTTTATGCCGACGGCTTTTACCTGGCAGTAGGGAATCCTGTAAGGACCTTGACGCTGCTTCCCAATTCCATGGAAGAGGCGGAGACCGCATTGGGTTATCGTTTTTTCGACCCGGGCAGGCGTGTGCTTTATTATCGGGATTTTATATCCTGTTCCTTTAGCTACAGCCTCGATAACCTTCATCAGGTGGAAGATGTATTGGACGCCCTCCAGCATATCGACAGCCAAAGGCTTGCGGATACGCTGGAATCGGTTTTCGGGTCCTTTCGCAGTTCGTTTGTCGCACCAGAGATAGTAAAAATGTATGTGATCCATATGATCAGTACAAGCCACAGTATCATCAACAATATGGGTGGGAAGGCCGAAGTTCTGCTGGCGGAAAACGGAATCCATCGGCTTCATGGTTCACGGCTGTCTCTCGACGAACTGGAAAGGATACTCAGAGAGTATTGTATAAGTTTCTGCAAATATGTACAAAGCTTCCGGGATAAAGCTTCTCTGGCGGACCGGGTAAAAGTGGAAGAGTATATCCATCAAAACTATAAAAGAAGCCTTACTATCCGGGAGATCTCCCGCAAGCTGTACATTCACCCCAACTATCTCGGACATCAGATACGCAAGTGGTTTGGGTGCAGCTTCAATGAATACCTGCACAGGCTGCGCATTGAAGAGGCGAAGCGGCTTCTCGCCGGAACCGATCTTAAAGCCTGTGAAATAGCTATTCATGTGGGTTACAACATATATAGCAGCTTTTTGCAGCAGTTTGAAAAATACACTTCAATGAAACCATGTGATTACAGAAACCGTTCTAAAAAACTAAACTTTTTATGAAGTGATTCTTTACTTTCACAAATTGAATCGGACGCAGAAAAAAATATAATGAAAGAAACGGGCTTGCAGTTGCGATATAAAGAGTCTGTACAAAGAATCGTAAGGAGGATAAAAAAATGTTGGCAAGAAAGAGAAGTGTAACAGCATGGCTTTTGACGGCGATGTTTGCCGTCAGTCTGGCGCTTTCAGGCTGTAGTGCAGATGCCACGAAAAAAAAGGATGCTTCTACGGCATCGGGTGAGGGTACTACATCCGGTTCAGGGACGGAAAAATCTTCAAAAACACTGGAATTAAGTTTTTTCATTTCCGACCCGGGACAGTCTCCTACCCCCGACAACAAGATTTACAAGCTGATCAAGGAAAAACTGGGCGTGACGTTAAAGTATGAGTTCCTTGTAGGTGATAAGAATCAGAAAATCGGTGTTATGGTTGCAAGTGGTGATTATCCCGATATTGTGTTTGTTGACTCGGACAGTGTCGGAAAATTTACAGGAGCTGGTGTATTGCTTCCGCTGGAAGAACTGATAGCGAAGAATGCTCCAAACCTCCAGAAGCATTATGAACCCTATGCAAATATGGTGAAGGATACCAAGGACGGACATTTCTATGTTATGCCCAACTACGGCAGAAATTATGGAGAATATAAAGCGAATGTATGGGAGGGTCCCGCATTCTGGATACAAAAGGCGGTCCTGAAGGAATTCGGGTATCCGAAGGTAAAAACGCTGGACCAGTATTTTGGCCTGATTGAAAAATACAAGGCAAAATATCCTACCATCGACGGACAGCCTACTATCGGCTTCGAAATACTGAGCGAGGGGTGGCGGGATTTCTGTTTGAAGAATCCTCCGGAACACCTGATCGGTCACCCCAATGATGGTGGTGTTGTTGTAGATCACAAGACCAACGTTGCAGAATTTTTCTGGGATAAGGATTATGCAAAGAGATACTACAAAAAGCTGAATGATATGAATGCCAAAGGGCTCATAGACCCGGAAACCTTTACTCTAAACTATGACCAGTATATGGCGAAACTGTCCAGCGGCAGAGTTCTGGGAATGTTCGACCAGCACTGGAATTATTCCAATGCGGAAAAAACCCTCATCCAGCAGAACAAGATCGAAAGAACCTATGCTCCCTGCCCTGTTGTATTTGATGAAGGTACAAAGGATTACTACCTGGATCGTACCGTTTTAAATATAAACACAGGCTTTGCCCTGACGAAAAAATGTAAAGACCCGGCTGCAGCCATCAAGTTCTTCGATGCCTTAATGACGGAAGAATGGCAGAAGCTCCTCGGTTGGGGAATTAAAGACCAGGACTATAAAGTGGACGACACAGGAAGATTCTATAGGACGCAGGAGCAGCGTGACCATGCCAACGACCAGTCCTGGATCCTTGCGAACCAGGCATATACCTTGTGGTATTACGGACCCAAGATGGAAGGAACCTTCAGTGACGGGAATGCCTGCACCCCCGGCTTCCAGCCGCAGGAATTCTATGATTCGCTGAAACCGTATGATAAGGAATTCCTAAGCGCGTATAAATTCAAGACCTGGACGGAATTCTTCAGTCCGGCACCGGAAAACCGCATCTCCTATCCGGCCTGGCAGATCGACCTGGTAGACGGTTCCGCGGCCAGCATAGCGAATAAGAAGTTTGGTGAAACCGCCACAAAATACCTCCCCCGGGCAATCCTTTCAAAGCCCGATAAGTTTGACAGTGTTTGGGATGAGTATGTAAAGGAACTCCACAAGTCGGACATCAATGCGTATATCAGTAGAATCAACGAGCAGCTCAAATGGAGAGCGGATAACTGGAGTAAGAAATAAATCTTAACTACATCCTGCAGGCAATCCAAGGATGTTTGCACATGCTTCGGTTGCCTGCAGGGATGGAATTTGTAGAAGTACTGCAATCTTTATTCATGCGGGGGGCATTATGACGAATCAAGAAACAGGTTTAATTCATTACAAAACTTCAGGTACGAAGACCTCGGGGCCCAAGATGTTCTGGAAGACGCTTCTTAACCAGAAACAGCTTGTCCTCATGTCGGTGCCCATGCTCCTATACATACTGGTATTTTCTTATGCTCCTATTTGGGGCTGGCTCATGGCATTCCAGGATTTTAAACCGGCGAAACCATTTTTTGAACAGGAATGGGTTGGCTTCCGGCAGTTCCGGTTTCTCTTCGCGGATGAAAATTTCCTGCGCGATTTTAGGAATACCATCTGCATGAGCTTTATCAATCTGATCCTGAGTTATTTGACGGCGGTTCTGCTTGCATTACTGCTCAATGAAATAAAAAGCAGTTTCTTCAAACGGACTGTACAGACCATATCCTATTTGCCGCACTTTCTGTCCTGGGTCATTGTGACGGGCATTGTAGCGACCTGCCTTTCTACGGAAGGCGGAATCGTAAATATAGTTCTGATGAAGCTGGGCTTTATTGATTCTCCGGTTTTATGGCTGAGTGAAGGAAAGTACTTCTGGGGAATTGTCGGCATTACAAACGTATGGAAGGAAGTCGGGTGGAACACGATTATATACCTCGCAGCAATCGCAGCAATAGACCCTGCGCTATACGAAGCTGCAAAGATCGATGGCGCCAGTCGATTTCAAAAAATGCGGTATGTTACGCTGCCGGGAATCAAGGCAACCTTTATGGTGCTTTTGATCATGTCCATCGGCCATGTGATGGACGCGGGGTTTGAAATCCAGTACCTGCTCGGCAACGGACTGGTGGTGGACTGGTCGGAAACCATCGACATTTACGTTTTAAAATACGGCATCACACAGTCCAATTTCTCTCTTGCGACTGCCGCGGGTATGTTCAAGAGTGTCATCAACATCCTGATGCTGTTTACCGCTAATTTCATTGCGCAAAAAATCGGCGAAGATAAGCTTATATAGGGGGTACCATGAAAAACAGATTGAATGCCAGCCGGATAGAAGACTTTATATTCAACACCTTCAATATAGCCTTCATGCTGATATTGATAACGGTTACGCTCTATCCGTTTTTAAATACTATTGCCGTATCCTTCAATAATGGGCTGGATACCATCCGGGGCGGCATTTACCTTTGGCCCAGGATGTTTACGCTTCAGAACTATAAGGCAGTGTTCATTACGGGAACGGTTTTTAATGCCTTCCTTATCTCGGTGGCCAGAACCGTACTCTCCACAGTTTTAAACATATTCCTGACCACCATGCTGTCCTATACCTTAAGCAGGAAGGAATATGTTTTACGGAAACCCATCACGGTTCTATTCGTATTGACCATGTATTTCAATGCCGGTTTGATACCGAACTATTTTCTGATAAAAGGGCTTGGATTGACCAACAACTTCCTGGTATATGTGGTCCCGACACTCATTGCCGCATTTAATATGATTGTCATCCGGACCTATATAAAAACCATACCCGAGAGTCTTGTGGAGTCTTCCAGAATCGACGGGGCGGGTGATTTCCGGATATTCATCCAGGTAATATTTCCGCTTTGCAAGCCTGTGCTGGCCACGGTGGCCCTGTTTGTTGCCGTAGGCTCATGGAATACCTGGTTTGATACCTATATCTACTGCTCGTCCAAACAGGAACTCAGTACGCTGCAGTATGAGCTGATGAAGCTGCTGGCCTCAACAGCCAACACCAACAGTAATCCCGCTATGGCGGCCGGGATCGGAGCAAGCTCCCAAACATCACAAAACATGGTAACCCCGGTATCTATCCGGGCGGCCATAACAATTGTTGCAGCTGTCCCGATTCTTGTAGTATATCCCTTCCTGCAGAAGTATTTTGTTGTAGGCTTAAACGTCGGTAGTGTTAAGGAGTAAAACAGGAGTAGGGGTGAAACTTTTGTATTTTATTCTTTTTTGTTAATTATAGGTTCTCTGTAGATCTAAAGGTAATTAGATAGGCTAAAAACAACACTTTGTTTTTATTTTTGAAGGAAAATTTTTTCTCAGAAAGGAGGTGGGAGGCAGATGTTCACGAAATCTGACACAGGATAAGTTATGTACTGCAAAGAGAAACAACCGACAAAAAAATGAAAGGGAGTGATTTATAAAAGATAATATTCAAATCGTATGTAGGTAAATGGTAACTAATAAAAATATATTTTGGAGGTATATAGTATGAGTAAATTTAATAAGAAAGCAATGATGTTATTTTTGGCACTTTCAATGATTTTTACCAGCATGTTTGCAGGAACCGCATATGCAGCGACAGACTACTGGCAAAATTGGACCGATGGTGGCGGGACAGTAAATGCTACCAATGGATCTGGTGGCAATTACAGTGTTTCATGGACAAATTGCGGGAATTTTGTTGTCGGTAAAGGTTGGAATAGCGGATCGGCATCCAGGGTAGTAAACTACAATGCCGGCGTCTTTTCGCCGTCCGGCAATGGGTATTTGACTTTCTATGGGTGGACGAGAAACTCACTCATAGAATATTACGTCGTTGATTCCTGGGGCACTTATAGACCTACTGGAACGCATAAGGGCACTGTGAGCAGTGATGGGGGTACGTATGACATCTATACGACGATGCGATACAACGCACCTTCCATTGACGGCACTCAAACTTTCCAGCAGTTCTGGAGTGTTAGACAGTCGAAGAGACCCACCGGGAGCAACGTCCAAATCACTTTCAGCAACCATGTTAACGCATGGAGGAGTAAAGGAATGAATCTGGGGAGTAGTTGGGCTTACCAGGTAATGGCGGTAGAGGGATATCAAAGTAGTGGAAACGCTAACGTAACGGTGTGGTAACAGGTCACCTGCGCAAGCAGGGCAACTGACGGGCGCCGACCGTTTCCGAAATATTGAGAAAGTCTTTTAAACATTTATATTACTAAGGCCTGCCGGTCTCACAGCCGGCAGCCTTATATATTTCAAAAAACGATTCAGAAGAGTGAAGAGGCGCGGGCGACGAACGGCCTTCGACGTTGCCGGAGGCTAATTGCAGGCTGTCACGGCCTATAACTTTTCCTATCAGTTTAAAGGAGATATATCAATGAGAAAGCTATTAATTTTCCTTTTAATGGCGGTAATGGTTGTTATCAGTGCTTGTTCGCAGGAAAAGCCCGATCGCTTTGTATTAGTCAAAGGCGGGACTTTTATGAACACAAAGTCCAACCACTATGGAAAAAGTGTAACAATATCGAACTTTTATATCGGCAAATATGAGGTAACTCAAAAAGAATGGATTGGGATAATGGGAAGCAATCCCTCAAAATTCAAAGACGACAATTTGCCGGTAGAAATGGTAAGCTGGTATGACTGTGTCGAGTACTGTAATAAAAGGAGTATAAAAGAGGGCTTACAACCGTATTACAATATAGACAGGAATAAAAAAGACCCGAATAATAAGAGTGATAACGATGATATAAAATGGACGGTAACGATCAATGCAGGAGCTAACGGTTACCGATTGCCGACAGAAGCGGAGTGGGAATATGCTGCAGGTGGAGGTCAGATGAGCGAGAGTTACACATATAGCGGAAGCAATAATGTAGAAGAAGTAGCATGGTATTGGAAAAACGCTGGAAATAAATACTTATCAGGAGATTGGAGCTGGCCTGCAATAGAAGGCAACAATACTAAAACAAAATCTATCGGTGTTAAGAAACCTAACGAGTTAGGACTTTACGATATGTCAGGTAATGTAAGGGAATGGTGCTGGGACTGGTACGGAGACTTTGGTAGTAATAGCGGCTCTCTCCGGGTTTGGAAGGGCGGCGGTTGGATCGGCGACGTCAGAGGCTGCGAGTCGTCTTACCGGGGCAAGTTCGAGGCGAATGGCAGGGGCCCCGATCAAGGTTTTCGTGTATGTCGCGGTGAGTAAACGGGAACAAGATATACCAAGTATAATCGAAAAAATCTACTGAGAATAGGTTTGGAAACTCTTAAGTAAATATGCAGTTATCTTGTGATATACAGTGCACCGGTGCCAGCGCCGGTATTGACGCACTCCATCGCCTCCCCCTCCAGCGCAGCCTGGATCATATACCGGAAATATGTGCTCTCCTTACCCTTATACCGACAGGAACGTGATTTCCGAAGGATGGGTGCGGCACTGAAAAGGGATACCATGGCAAACTGGGTCATACGAAGCGCGGAGGATTGGCTGGAACCGCTATATGACCGGATGCACCGGCAGTGCTAGAGCAGTACATGGTACTTTTATTCGAAGAACAAGAGTTTTGAAGTAGGGTAACAAATAATTTATTTCTGCCGTTTTATTCAGAATCCACCATGTACTGATCATTTTAATCAACATTGCGTTTTTTGGGCTAAGTATAAGTATTTAATGATACATGTTGAGCCTTATCACAAGTAAGTACAAAATACATAAAAAGGATAACATACACCTGACGGTAAATGATATCCTTTTATGGTATTTTATAAACTATATGCTTTTACCGGGATATTAGCTTTGGTCTTCTTCTCTATCCTAGCATATTGTTTTGCAGTTCTTCAGGCTTCATCAATTCTTCATTGCCTTTCTGTGGTACTATGCGCAGGCTTTTTATTATTTTTTCAGTATCTTCATTTGGAGCTACATTAAAGTAAAGTTGAAATACTCCACCTTGACCGTCCTCAATCAGATAAATTTTCGTGTTACCATTAGATACAAGTATACTAGATTTCAGGCTTATATCGGTAGGCTTCCTTTCACAATTCCCATTCCCCGCCAGCATAAGCTCTTCTGCCGCTTTTTCTATATCCTTGCCGTAAAAGTGACCGATAGAAAGGATTCCAGGATCAAATGTTGTGGCATTTACCGGACTCAAATAGGAATACTGCTCGCCTCGAACTTTTACCAGTTTGTATTTGCTATGGTCGTAATCAAATACAAGAAGATTGGGGCCTTGGTCCATGTATTTTTTGGTGTTTTCATTAACGATTATAATATCATGATATAACTTGGTTAAACGCGATGATGTATCTACATCACTGACATTATATTTATAAGATATACTGACGGTACCGATACCCTTGAGTTCAGCTACGCTGCAAAACTCATAAAACGAATCCTTTTTCAAATCCCCTTTTGCACTCTTTTGTTCAAAATCATATGCCTGTATATTGATCCCCTCAAGCGGATTGAACAGGTAGGAGTAATTCTTTTTATCACTCTTATCTGTGACTATGACATCGGAATGATACTGTTTGAACTTTTTTGCAACAGCATCAGCGGCCTCTTGAACTGTCGCGTTTTTAATGAGCTTCACTTCAAAGAAGGACTGGCTGGAGCCTTTTCCATTGTCTGTCTTGGGTACAAATCTGTCCATTTCATCAGTTTTTGCCACATCGAAATACTGGTTGTCATAGTAGGTTATGTATCCCAGACTACTTTCATAAATTGGCGCATCGATTCTTGTGCTTCCCTTTTGACCGGAATAATAATCCTGACTGTTATAGGATCCAAAAAAGCTAATAATCTCACTGATCACTGCCTTTGCCGGTGTTGTTGTCAGTGAAAATACAACGAGGAAAACAGCTGCAATACCTGTAGATAACTGAGTAATAAACCGCCTTTTTGACCGGGTTTTATTTTCATTTCGTTTCATCTTCTCCACTCCTATTACCATCTTTCTATCAAAATCAATTCTATTTTCTATACCTGCCCAAATAGTGTCCAAGGTTTCATCAGAAGGTGCAGGCATTTCATTAAGAGTCTTGTTAATCTTTTTATCAAAATCATCTTCCATTTATATCACCTCTCCATAGAATCCAGTTAATAATTTTCGCAGCTTTCCCTTGCCGAAATTCAGTCTGGATTTAATCGTATTTATGTTTATATCCATGATTTCTGATATTTCCTGTGCTGTGAAACCGTGTATGTATTTCAGGATCAATGGAACCCTGATTTTATTGTCCAGTTTTACCAGAGCGTTGCAGACCTCCCGGTTTTCTACCGCGCTTTCCATATGCCCGGATTGGCTCATGACATTTTCAGAACAATCCTCAATATATAAAACCCTTTTGCTTTTTGACATGATCCTATTGCATTCATTGATCAATATTTTATAGAACCATGGTTTAAAAGGTTTCTCGCGATTAAACTTTGGAAGATTTAAATATACTCTTACAAAGGTTTCCTGGACAATATCTGCTGCCAAATGCTGATTTCCTGTTACCAACAGAGCAACTTTGAATGCATAGGGTGCATAGCCGCGATAGAGCTTTTCAAAGTCATCTTTGTCTCCGGAAAAGGTGTATTCATTTCTTTCTTCAATTATGCTTTCATCCCCTTTCTAACGTTCATTAAGTCAAATTGTTGTTTTGAAGTACTTCTATTATTAATACCCTGTGAATGGTTAAAAAGGTTGATTAAATAAAAATAATTTTTCGGTAACATTTATTAATATAGCATAAGTGGGTGAGAAGAGAAGTAAATTATAAAATACGAAGGGACATTTTTTTGCACAAAATTTTGAAGAAAAAACGAGGTTTTTAGACTTCGACATGGAACATTTTATCGGATATGTCGTCCAATATAAGAAGATATACTGGGTAAAACGGCTAAATTCCGATTTTCCCATTTTCAACAGAGAAAGAGTTCTGTTGTAAACTTTAACAGCGTCATGACTTAGTAAGGATAGAAAGGAATGTTTACTATAATGGAAAAGCAAACGGTAGTCCGCATAACGGCAATTCGGGTCAACAGTTCCTGCCCGATTTTCAGAACAGGTGATGTATTTTATATTCGGAAGCACTGCTTTGATTTGAGCGAAAACTCCCTTACTAAATATTGCTATCATTCTCTACGTGACTTATATGAAGTTTTTGCCAGAGTACGCAAAGGAGCGGTAGGAAATAAGGAAGTATTTAAATGCAGGGACAATGGTATTGTTGAATTTGAGGTGGAAAGATTGCCGGATGAATATTATTCCTATGAGCGTTAGTATCAGCCATACAATTTGTTTGGGAGTCCGAAGTAAAAATTATATTCGTGCAGGGGCAGGTTTCAGGGTTTGTAGTATAGGGGCTTTATCGTACAAAGGAATGAGGAGGAATTAAATTGAGTGATTTACTACAGCAGGAGCCAGGGATGAATAAAGACTTGGTTTCATACAATTCTTATGAAGAAATGGCGGAATACTATTTTAAATATGTGGACACAAAACCATTCAATGCCTATTATGAAAGGCCTGCAACCATATCACTGCTTCCAAATGTAAAAGGGAAGAGGGTATTGGATGCAGGATGTGCAGCAGGCTGGTATACCAAATGGTTATCGGATAAAGGTGCGAGTGTAACAGCGGTGGATTTCAGTCCCAATATGATCGAGATGACGAAAAAAAGAGTTGGGAGTATGGCTGAAGTCATGAGGGCTGACTTAAATGAGCCCTTAGATTTTATCCAGGAAGGGGCGATGGATATTGTTCTATCCTCTTTGACACTTCATTATCTTAAGGATTGGAATCCTGTAATGAGGGAATTTAACAGAATACTGAAAAAGGAAGGAGAACTTGTTTTTTCAGTCCATCATCCGTTTATGGATTTTACGGTATTTAAAAGAGAAAATTACTTTATGACAGAATTACTGGACGATGAATGGGATACCCATAATGGAAAGGTAAAAGTACAATTTTATAGAAGGCCTTTAAGTAAAATCATCGCATCTGTGATTGAAGCAGGCTTCGTGATAGAAAAATTATTGGAACCGATGCCAACAGAACAATTTAAAATGGAACAACCCAAAGTATACGACCGATTAACAAAGAACCCGCAGTTTCTTTTTATAAAAGCAAGAAAATCAACGGAGTAAGCTGTTATAGGAGCATTTATAGTATTTGTATGGTGTGCACCGGTGTACTAATGCCAATAACAATGTATAGGGGGAAGGAACGAAATGAATGTAATCGAAACAAAAAGATTAATTATGAGAGAGTATTCACATAATGACGTCTCAAAACTATATAAAATCCTTTCTAGCCCGATAACAATGAGTTTTTGGCCTGCTCCATTCACTTTGGAGCAGACTGAAAATTGGGTGCAGAATAATAGTAAAAGGTATAAGGAGTTAGGGTTTGGAAGATGGTCTGTCCTTTTAAAGGAAACCGGTGAGGTCATTGGGGATTGTGGAATTATGATTTCAGAGATCGATGGCAAACAGGAAAATGATTTAGGATATATTATTCATTACCCATATTGGCATAACGGGTTTGCTATAGAAGCGGCAGAGGCATGTAAAGACTATGCTTTTAAGGATTTAGGACTAAAAAGGCTGTGTGCAAATATGCCCTTGGACCATGAAGCATCGAGAAGGGTTGCTGAAAGAATCGGAATGGAAAAAGAAAGGGAGTTTCTCAACAGTAGAAATAGAAACATACCGACCTACCTGTATTCTATCTCTAAGAAATGAATATCCTGACTAGTATAACCATATAGAGTACTTTAATGGAGATCGATTGAATGGAAAAATTAAAATATTATTAGTTCAAAACGTAAAGTGGGAAACAGGAGTTTTCAACATTAAGGATAAAAGAGGAAAACATAAAGTTAAATAAAAAGGATAGAAGCAATTTGTCTGATGTATTGATAAATTGCTTTTATCTTTTTTCAGTAATATGGGCATATCGGGTTATAAATTCTTGGTTATTGATAGAGATTTGCTATATATCAAGATATTTGATTCACTTTTTAAGTTGTAAAAAACCGTTAAAGAAAACAAACAAAGTTTGTAAAATACTTTATTCATGTAAAAAGGCAAAAAAGCTATAATAAACCCATGAATCAACCAATTGTGTGTCAAAGATTTAGGGAGAGGTCACGAGTATGAATGTATCTACACAAACGCAGAATCAAACGGCTTTAAAAAGCAGGTATAAAAAGCTGGTGAAGAACAGCGAAGCGTATCTTCCGTATTTGCTGATTGCACCAACTGTAATCCTCATCTTTGCAATTATGTTTTACCCAATCCTTAATGTTTTTAACCTGAGCTTGCAAAATTACTCCTTAACAAAGATTTATGCCAAGGGCTTTATCGGACTGGAAAACTTTAAAAGCATATTCTCCGGGGATAAGATTTTTTACTCTTCTTTGTGGATAACAGCAAAATGGGTAGTACTGGAGGTTGGTTTCCAACTTGTGTTTGGACTCATGGTTGCACTTTTACTCAACCAGACCTTCAGGGGAAGAGGGCTGGTACGGTCTTTGGTATTAGTTCCATGGGCAGTATCGGGGGTACTTACTACCATGTTATGGATACTAATGTACAACCAGCACATCGGAATTATCAACGATATTCTACTCAAGATGGGGATCATAAAGAGTAATATCGCATGGCTTTCCAATACCCAGACAGTATTCGGGTCCATTGTAGTGGCAGAGCTGTGGAGAGGAATCCCGTTCTTTGCCATCACTTTACTGGCTTCTTTGCAATCCATACCGGCGGATATATATGAATCCTGCGACGTGGATGGATGTGGGAAAGTTAGAAGGCTCGTCTACATCATATTACCTTATTTGAAGGAAAGCATCATTCTATCCACTTTATTAAGAGCCATCTGGGAATTCAACTCCATCGACATGATTTTTACCATGACCAATGGCGGGCCGATGAATATGACAACAACGCTTCCCATTTATATGATGAGAACTTCCATCATAGAGGGCGATTATGGATACGGTGCAGCATTAGGAGTTATAACCTTTATTATTTTGCTTGTTTTTGCAGTCTTCTACCTTAAGTTAAACGGATTTGGGAGGGAAATCGATGAATAAACTAAAAAAGCTTGCAGCAAAACTGGTACTATTTTATTTGCCGCTTGCAGCAACCCTGGTATTTGTTTTGGTTCCTTTCCTATGGGCAGTGTCTACTTCCCTGAAAAGGCCGCAGGATGTTCTAAGTTCGACCATTAAATACATCCCGGACCCAATCACTTTTGAAAATTTCATTACGGTATGGAAATTAAACAAGTTTTCCGTGTATTTTGGCAACAGCTTATTTAATTCGATTGCAGCCGTATTGTTTATACTGGTTTTATCGGTAGCCAATGGGTATGCACTGAGCAGGTTTAAATTTAAGGGCAAAAACGGTTTTATGATCATCTTATTGTGTACTCAGCTTCTACCTGCGGTTTTGTTTGTTATTCCCTTATTCCTGATCTTTAAGAATGTGGGGCTGATAAACACACCGTACTCTCTCATTCTGTTTTATATTGTTTCCCAGGTCCCCTTCAATACCCTTCTGATGAAAGGGTTTATAGGGAATATACCCAAACAGATTGATGAGGCAGCGATGGTGGATGGAGCGAATCGATTCAGGGTGATATTTACCATTATAACACCGATTATATTACCGGGTATTGTTGCAACCAGTGCCTTTGCTTTTATCGGCTGCTGGAATGAGTTTTTGGTCGCATTTTCTTTTATAACCTCTGCAAAAAGATTTACCATCCCCATCGGGCTAAAATTTATGATCGGCCAATACAGCGTAGATTACTCATCGCTTGCTGCCGGCAGCATCATCGGCTTGATACCGCCGGTCCTGTTATTTGCTTATATTCAAAAATATTTGATCCAGGGGTTGAGCAGTGGTTCGGTAAAAGGATAGGTTGGAAATGTTTTGAGAACCACATATGCCATATTCTGGCGCAATGAATAAAGTATTTGACACTTGTATATAGATAGCGCTATGATACTAGAAAATTCAACTTTCGATTTTGCTGCCTATATGCGATGTGTTTAGATAGAAGTACAATTTATACAATGAGAATCAGGAGGAGAAGTATATGTCAAAGAGGTTTTTTACTACGATGACAGCCATGGCACTTTCACTCAGTTTTGTTTTATCCGGTTGCGGCGGCAGCACTGCGAAGGAAAATGCATCCAATACTACATCGGGTGCAAAGGATGACCCGGCGAAAAAGTCCACCGTCAGCTTTTGGGCTGCAGCAGTTACACCGGAAAGAGATGCTTTCTTCCAAGACTTTGCAAAGAAAGTTCAAGCACAGTACCCCAATATAACGGTGGATTATCTGGGAGTACCGGGTGACTTGAACGCTTACAGACAGAAGCTCGATATGGCGATTGCGGCTGGACAGGCTCCGGATATTACGAATGACTTTAAATCGGATCTTATTTCCAGAGGCTACTACCAGGCTCTGGATGAGTACTTTGATAAATGGTCCGAAAAGGATAAAATTAACCCTGCCATCGTGAAAAGTAACAGGGGTGTAGACCAAAAAGACGGTAAGCTCTATGCTTTACCCTATAGCTCCCAACCATGGGTATTGTGGATCCGTCCTGATTGGTTCAAGGAAGCAAACATTCCTGTTCCGGAGACCTGGGATCAATTGTTTGATGCTGCGAAGAAGCTGACCGATAAGTCAAAAGGCCGGTATGGCTTAAGCATCCGCGGCGGCGGTGGAAGTGCGAACACCCTTGAAATGCTGATGTATTCCTACTCGGGAGTACAGGAGTACTTTACAGCGGACGGAAAGTCTACCATCAATAACCCATTAAATGTTGAATTTGTAGAAAAGTATTTAGGCATGTACAATGTATACACGCCGGAAGATGACCTCGGAAAAGGTTGGACGGAGTTGGCGGCAACCTTCCAGTCCGGTAAGGCAGCCATCGTGGCACATAACCTGGGATCCGCAAGCTCTCATGAAAAAGCCTTTGGCGGTGACAGAAGCAAATTTATGGCGATACCGTTCCCTAAAAATACAAAAGGCTTCACGCAGCATCCGGGTTTAACTCCGCTGGGACTTTCCATGGCAACAACTACAAAGGATAAGGCCGCTGCATGGACTGTAATGACCTACTATGTATCCAAGGATATTAACAGTTCCTACGGAAAGCTGTACGGAGAAATACCTGCTAATAAAGATGCAGCCGCAGATTCATGGGTACAGGAGATTCCCTACATGAAAACCGGAGCAGAGCTGTTGAATTCTGCAAATACCAAATTCGGACAGAATCCATACTATTTGCCGGGATATTCCAATGTGCAGTCAAAGACAGTAGAACCAATGATTCAGCAGGTTATGGCCAAGAAAATGACAGCGAAGGAAATGCTGGACCAATGGGCAAAGGCACTGGAAAAGGAAAGAGCAGATTTCCAGGCTGCCAATAAAAAATAAGAGGGTGTCTATGAGGCTGCAAAGTGTATTCTTTGCGGCCTCAAATGCGTTCCGTACTTCCTGGTTTATGTACCATTATTTATGATCTTCACTAACATTATGTAAAGCGCTATAATTAAGGCATAAAAGGTGGTGATTAGTATCTTTACAAAATATTTGATGCATAAACCTCTTAAAACAAAGGTAATCATGATGTTTCTTCCGGTCATCATCCTATCGGTTATAATAACGGGTGTATTTTCTTATATTGTTGCGGTCCGGCAATTAAGAGAGAACGCTTACTATATGTTAAAAGATACAGTATACCAGACCAGCACATTTGTTAACGATAAATTCTCTACCATGTTTGAACAGTTGGTATACCTGGAAGGAGATAAGGCCCTGCAGAATTTGATATTGAACCGGTACGATGACAGTAACAAATCGGATAAATACGATGATATCATAACGATGAATAAGAAGTTTGAGAGCATTTATCTCAGTTACTACCAGATACTGGATTCCATTTATCTCTATACCAGAAACGGCACGGAATTAAAGCTCCTGAAGGATACGGTGCCCATGCGTATCGGTATTGATTTGAATGAATGGAATGAACGGTACACCTCGTCCGAAAAGGGATACTACTGGCTGAACGACCATGAGGACACCGTATTCAATACGGTGGATAAACGGCAGGTCATCAGCACCTTTAAGATCTTCGGACGTAAGGATACGGAAGCAAACGGCATTGTTTTGTTTAATATCAAGAGCCAATATATTACCAACATTCTAAACAATGTCCGGCTCAGTTCCAATGGTTATATCATGCTAGTCAACAATGAAGGGATCATGACCTCGAAAGCGATATCACCCAGGTTTGACATTGCGGCACCGGGTGCCGAGCTTTTACGGAAAAATATGGGCAGCAGCGGCAGTTTTACCATAAAGAGTGCCCAAGGCGAAAAAATGCTTGTAGTATACGATACACTGAAAATAAATAATTGGACCCTTGCTGCAGTGGTTCCTGAAAAAGACATCCTTAAAGATGCGTCCCAGATAAAATATATTTCGCTGGTTGTCATCATACTGCTTGTTTTTATTTCGTCCATTATAGCAGCGGTTTTTGCCGCAAGCATTTCAAAATCCATCATCTATCTTTCCAGGCAGGTTCGGCGGTTTGAAGAAGGTGATTTTACTGTGGAATTTGATACAACGGATACGAACGAAATTGGAATCCTTGCCAATGGGCTTTCCAGCATGGTCAGAACGGTAAAGAGTCTCTTGCAGGGAATTAAGGATGAACAGGAGAAAAAGAGGAAGGTGGAGCTTTTAGCTCTCCAAACCCAGATAAATCCACATTTCCTGTATAATACCCTGGCCTCCATCAAACATCTTGTGGATATGAACGACAATGATCGGGCCAGCAAAATGGTGAGTGCGCTGACCAAATTTTTCATGATCGGAATCAGTAAAGGAAAGGAAATCATTACACTAAGGGAAGAACTTGAGCATGTAAAAAGCTATCTGTTGATACAAAAAATGAGATACCAAAAGGATTTTGATTTTAGCATTGCTGTGAGCGAGGATATTTTGGATTGCAAAATGATCAAGCTAACGCTTCAGCCATTGATTGAAAACTCCATTTACCATGGGATGAAACAAAAGGTTGGGCCGGGAGAAATCAAAATATCAGGCTGGAGAGAGGAACAGGAAGTTGTACTTGAGATCTATGATGATGGGGTCGGAATGGACAGTGAGAAGCTAAATCAACTGGTAAAAGTGATCAATACGCCGGAAATCGATGAGAATCCCATTACTTTCGGTCTGAAAAATGTACATCAGAGAATCCTGCTCCATTTTGGTCCGGAGTATGGCCTTACTATTGAAAGTAAGGAAGATGAGTTTACAAGAGTAAGAGTTAGAGTACCCTATAGGAAAATGTGAAAAACATAGGTATTCCTTTGTACGGGCCGCTTGCAGAGAGTTGTACGCGGTGTCACGCAACCTATAGAATACCGATGTTCACAGCCTGCTGCACCGGCAGTTAAATAGAAGGGAGTCGAAATGCATAGATTACTGATTGTAGATGATGACGAGATTATCCGGGAAGGCCTGGAAAAGAATATTCCGTGGGAGAAAAACGGTTTTACGGTGGTTGCCAGTGCTCGTAACGGGCAAGAGGGGCTGGAATTTGTAAAAACATATAAGCCCCATATTGTTTTATCGGATATTCGTATGCCCTTTATGGATGGTTTACAAATGACAGAAAAAATAAGGGAGCTTTCTCCATCAACAAAAGTTGTTTTCCTGACAGGATATGATGATTTTGATTATGCTAAAAAGGCCTTGAATCTTAAGGCAATACAATATGTATTAAAATACGAGGAAAATGAAGAAATATTGAAGGCTGTAATCAAAGCAAGGGATGAATTTGCCCTGGAGCGGAAAGAGCAGGAGAAAACCCAAAGGAGCAAATCCTTACTAAAAAACAAATTCTTTGCGGATCTTCTTGCGGGCATCGGAAGTGACGAACTGGTGCAAAACGAGGCGGCCTTACTGGATATATCCTTTACAGCAAAAAAGTTTTGTGTTGCGGTGATCAGCATTGATAACTATAATTTGTTTTCCCGGAAGGATAATGCCTCTAGTATAGAACTAGCGCTATTCTCCATTCAAAATATATGTGAGGAAATACTGGAAGGTGAAACCAGCGATATATACTGCATCAACTATAACCAAAAGATTAACCTGCTCTTTGACCTGTCCAGCGGGGACCGGGAAATAAGGGGGTATTTATCTTCGATCCTCACACAAGTGATGGAGAGTGTCAAGGAATACCTGAATATTGAAGTTACAATAGGGGTAGGTAATATCTACGAAGGCTATAAAAATGTGCAGATATCCTATAACGAGGCAGTAATAGCAACCGAGATGAGGGATGTTTTAGGAAAGAACTGCGTCTGGTTCAGTGAAGACATTAAAAATGGGGAAGGCTCGCATAAGGCGTTGCTGGATCGAATTACCCAATATATTAATAACAATTATCATAAGGAAAGTTTATCCCTGACCGAAATCGCCTATGAGGTTCACATTACACCTGCATATATCAGTACCTTATTCAAAAAGTATAAGGAAATCAATTTCAGTGATTATTTGACCGATATCCGAATGGAAAAAGCAAAGGAATTGATCGCCAATACCGATATGAAGGCGTATGAAGTGGCAGAAAAGGTAGGCTACACAAATTCCCAGTATTTTAGCGTTCTTTTTAAAAAAGTGACTGGTTATTCACCGATGGAGTTTAGAAACAGGAAAGGCTAATGATTATACGATACCGAACGCTAAAGAAGTAATCGAAAAATTATTATAAAGGAAGTACCGCGTATGAGTAAACAGAAGGATGCTGTAAAAAACAATGTATGGGTTCCCGACTTAGGGGATGGAACCTTTAAAAATCCCATTATCTATGCAGATTATTCGGACCCTGATGTAATCCGGGTAGGAAGCGACTTTTATATGGTGGCCTCCAGCTTTTGCAATACCCCGGCGATCCCCCTCCTTCATTCGAAGGACCTGGTGAATTGGAAGCTGGTAAATTATGTACTGGACAAGATCCCTTTTGCGGATTATGAAGCTCCGGCCCATGGCAGAGGTGTATGGGCACCCAGCATCAGGTACCATGATAACAAATTCTGGGTATTTTTCCCCATGCCGGATGAAGGAATCTTTATGTGTACTGCCACGGACCCACTGGGGAAATGGTCTGAACCTGTTGCTGTGAGAGAGGGGAAAGGATGGATTGACCCATGTCCTTTTTGGGATGATGATGGGAATGCCTACCTTGTAAATGCTTTTGCAAAAAGCAGAATCGGGTTTAAGAGCATACTGCACGTAAGCCGTATGAAACCGGATGGTACGGGATTGCTGGATGAGGGACAGCATGTGTTCGATGGAAATTTGAACCATGAAACCATTGAAGGTCCAAAATTCTATAAGAGAAATGGATACTATTACATTTTTGCACCGGCGGGTGGTGTTGCTACAGGCTGGCAAACCATACTGCGCTCCAAGAATATTTTTGGTCCCTATGAAGATAAAGTTGTGCTGCACCAGGGAAATACAGCAGTGAATGGACCGCACCAGGGAGCGTGGGTTGAGCTGGAATCGGGGGAATCATGGTTTCTCCACTTTCAGGATGTAGGCGCATGCGGGCGTATCGTACACCTCCAGCCCATGCGGTGGGAGGATGATTGGCCCGTGATGGGAGAAGATATCGATGGGGATGGTATCGGGGAGCCCGTATCGGTATATAAAAAGCCCGATGTGGGGGAGAGCTACCCTGTTGAAGTACCGGCTACCAGTGATGAATTTGATGCTCCGGCATTGGGGCTGCAGTGGCAGTGGAATGCAAACTATAAAAACGAATGGTATTCACTGACGGACAAAAAAGGGCATATGAGATTGTATGCAGTAGAGAGCAAAGCAAATCTTTGCGACCTGCCTCATTTATTGCTGAAGAAGTTTCCGGCGCCTGATTTTATGGCAACCATGAAGCTGGAGTTTCATGCAGAGTCAGTGGGTGAAATGGCGGGAATGGTTGTACTTGGCGGTGAGTATTCGGCTGTTTCTCTGGTGAAAGCGGAGGAGGGGTATGAACTCATCCAGATCATGGGCCATAATACAGGAAAGGAATCAACGGAGAAGCGGGTAGCAAGTCGGAAAACCAACACCAATCGCCTGTATATCCGCCTTACGGTGAAGGAGGGAGCTCGATGCTGCTTTAGCTGCAGTGATGATGGAGAGAACTTCACCGCTTTCGGCGAAAAGTTTACAACCCGTGAGGGCATCTGGGTTGGGGCCAAGGTAGGTACGTTTTGCTTGAAAACAGCGGAGGCCGGCGGTTCCGGCAGCGTAGATGTGGATTGGTTCAGGATTGAAGATATAAGTTCACAATAAGCAAAACCATGTACCCCACGCAGGAAATAATGCTTTCGTGGCGGGGAAGTTCAGGGGCTGATACAGGATTAACCGGATAGGTTAATCCTGTATCAGCCCCAACAATTTTAACTATTCACCCATCCCTTATCTTTTATGTTGACATTCAAATTCCAAGTATATACAATCATTTATATAAAGATCGGCAGATTGAAAGAGAGAATCCTTGCGACCTGGTAATATTTAGAGTATAGTACAAAGGCATGTATAAAAGCTATGTATAAAAGTATTGACCAGGGTTCGGGTATTTAGTTGCTGTTATGCTATTGAATATATTTTCTCATAAGAACGATCTTAAAACATCAAATTTCTAAAAATTTGCCCGATATATGGTCTACTAAACAATATCATGAAGAAAATATATAGCAGGAGGAAGGATCTTTTTGAAAATAAGTTGCAGTGTACAAAAACGGCGTTTACTTATACGTTTCATGGTATCATACATAGCAGTTTTAAGTATACCCTTGGTGGTTACCCTCTATGTTTACTATCAAAGCGTCAGTATAGTTAAAAATGATGCTCTGGAAGAAAACCTCCGTTTGCTGGAGCAGAGTCAATATATGATTGAAACCAGCGTGAATGAAGTTGATAGACTATCCATCGGTTTAGGCTTGAATGAAGGAATAAAGAATCTGCTTTATAAGAACGGACCGATTGAAATGAAGGAAATAGACTCACTGTTTGAAACCTGGAAAAGCCTTGATTCCTACGCCTCAGCAGGAAATTTTATCAAAAGAGTTTATATTGTGTTTCCTGAGTCCAATACGGTAATGAGCAATACAAGTGTATATAATTTGAATGATTTTTACGGCTTTATATACAGATATAAGGATATGAGCTTTGAGAATTGGCGAAAGCAATTTCTAAGCGATTATCATAAAAGAGATATTCTGCCTTCCTCGCAAACCTATTTGATGGATGGACCGGTACAGGTACTTACTTACGTTCAATCAATGCCCATTCAAATTACAACGAAGACGCCCCTCGGTACCGTGATTATTCTCATAAACAAGGAGGAAGTTATAAAACCGCTTTCCCGTATTAATACAGGAGAAGAAGGCAATGTTTACATTATTGACGGTAAAGGGAATATGATTGCATCAAAAAACAGTTCTTCGATTGAGGATATTCCCCAGGATATAAAGTTTGCAAAGGCAAGAGGGTACAGTGAAAGAAAAGTGGATGGCAAGGGCAAGCTGTATTCATATTCCTATTCAAAAATTAATGATTGGACATTTGTCGCAGTTCTGCCCTCCGATGCTGTTTTGGAAAAGGTGAATTATATAAAAGGGACTACGCTTTTTGCATTGTTTTTTTGCCTCATCGTCGGAATTGCTGCGGCTTATATCCTTTCCTACAGAAATGTAAAGCCCATAAGGAAAGTTATTAAGATTCTTTCTACACGGAGCTCTGGAACTTATGTAGATGGATCCGATGAATATGGGTACCTGCAATCCGCAGTTTCAAAGATTATTGAGGACGATATGGCTTTAAACCGGATGCTTGAGGAAAATATACCGATAGCAAGGGGAGCCTTTTTTCAGCGCCTTATAAGAGGGGAATTGAACAACAATGAAGCAATATACTCGAACATGATGCAGGTGCAGCTTGAGATGTCCGGAAGATGGTTTAATGTATTGTTGGTATACGTCGAAGGATATTCGGGTCTGCTATCAAAAGAGGCGCTTCAGGAATTGAATGCCATAAAGGCATATATTAAAAATATTCAAGGAAATCAATCGATGGAGTGGTATTCTATTGATATAGATGAATCGTCCATCGCATTTGTTTTAGCGTATCAATATGAAACGAGTGAGGAGTGCTTGAAGGAGCTGGAGAAGATTGTAAAGGAAAAGAGCAATTATTTTAAGAAGGACTATGATGTACAATTATCTTTTGCTGCAGGGAATTACTATAATACCCTTTCGGACATGTATTACTCCTTCAATGAGGCAAAGCAGGCTCTTAAATACGGGAAGGCACGATATGACGGCGGAATCTCCTGGCATGGCGATGTAAAACATATAGAATGGGTTTACTATTATCCGGTGGATTTGGAACAAAGAATAATAAACATGGTTAAGGCAGGAAATAAGGAGGAAGTAGCGAAGATTTTAGAAATTATTAAAAGGGAAAATTTTGAGAAGAATAAAATTACCTATGATACGGTTAACAACCTTTATAATGAAATGAAAGGATCGATCTTAAAAATTGTTCAGCAAGGATCAATTCTGGATAATGACCAAACATATGATATCAACAGCTTGCTTGGCAAATTGCAGTACAGTAATACCGGCTTTGAGGCTTATGAGATTATAAAAGGGATTTTCATGAACTTATGTGATATCATTGAGGGAAAGAAACGCAGCCAGAACGTGAGTTTAAGAGAAAGCGTTATAAAATTCGTTGACGAAAATTATATGCACTATGAAATGTGCCTAAGTTATGTAGCACAGAGGTTTAACCTTTCAGAAGTATATCTTTCAAATTTCTTTAAGGAACAAACAGGGGAGAATTTTTCGGACTATGTCGAAAGAATTCGGATAGAAACTGCATGTGAATTAATACTGAATGGTAAAAATTCAATTGAGGAAATCGCTTATATGGTAGGCTATAGCAGCTCACACGCATTCAGAAGGGTTTTTAAACGTACAAAGGGAGTCATTCCTTCCCGTTTTAAGGAAAATCAAAATAGCCAAGTGCAGAAACTGAGCTGATTCAAGTGTTTCAAAAAAAGGTGTATTACAATTATTAAGTAATGTACCTTTTTTTAAAAGTGTACCTTTTGCATTCTTAATAGTTGTACATATCAATTCAAGTGTACCTTTGTTTTTCCTTTGGCTAAATGTAAATTCTATTTGAGAGAGATTTTTTCGAACTTTTCTCAATTCGATATCTTGGATTCACGGACTATATAAATCGCGAAAATGGTTTTACAAGGAATGAATCTGATTTTCGCGATGGGCAAGCAAGGAAATACAAGCGCACAAAAGAAGAAATGTAAAATCTTTTGTGCGTTGTATATAGTATAGAGTATCGATTTTCTGTAACTTTTAATAAAAATGAATCCTTTTACAAATTCAGTTGGGAAAAGGACTGTATATAGCTAAGATGAAATGTGTTTTCACACGGTTTACCGTCCCTTGCCGAAAAGGTAAAATATAAACAGAAAACAACAAGATTTATCATGGAGTTCGAGGCAAAACGAATTAAAATAGAAGCTATATAAATCGCGAAAATGATTTTACGAGGAATGAATCTGATTTTCACGATGGGCAAGCAAGGAAATACAAGCGCACGGAAGAAGAAATGTAAAAACTTTTGTGCGTTGTATATAGTATCAATGGATGAAGTGATAATGATTCATCGTATGAATAGTATAGATTTATACCGGATGGAGGAACATGGGATGAATATAATTGCCAACGGAGTCTGGAAAATCCGGTTAGGAGAGCCGGAAAAGCTTACTCCGATGACTTTCAAGGAAGAGGGGACACTACTGGAAGTACTGGATCAGCTCCCCTGTCAGGATGAAAGCCCTTTAAAAATCGAAGATATACGTTTTAAGACAACAGCCCGGGGATGCGTCATTGAACTGCCTCTGCAAGCGACTGAAAAAATCTATGGTTTTGGGTTGCAGTTGAAGGGCGTCAATCATACGGGAAAGAAAAAACAACTGCGTGTAAACAGTGATCCCGTCTATGATACAGGGGACAGTCATGCTCCGGTTCCCTTCTATGTATCTACCGGTGGATACGGAATTCTGGTAGACACGGCACGCTATGTAACCTTTTACTGCGGAGGCAGCCGGAAGGTGGTACAAAGAGAGTTTGACCGGTATGGAAGGAAGAAAGAAATTGCTGACGACACCTTTGACCTGTATAGAGTACAGAAGCTAAAGGAAGATGCGAATGTGGTTATCGAAATCCCTCATGCACAGGGTGCGGATATCTATGTATTCTCCGGCCCGGACATGCAGACGGCTGTACAGCGCTATAACCTTTTTTCCGGTGGCGGCTGCATGCCCCCCTACTGGGGTTTGGGCATATGGTACCGCATTTATGGGAAATCCGACAGGGCTCTGGCAATGAAAATCGCCGAAGGGATGCGAGAGGCCCGGATTCCTTGTGATGTTTTCGGGCTGGAACCCGGCTGGCAGACCCGCTCCTATTCCTGTTCCTACCGGTGGGATGATGAGCGGTTTCCAAACCATCCGGAAATCCTTGAAAGATTGTCCGGAATGGGGTATAAAATCAATCTGTGGGAGCATGCCTTTGTTCACCCCTCCGCTTCCATCTATAATGATCTGAAGGCATATTCCGGAGATTATGAAGTGTGGGGAGGACTGGTTCCCGACTTCTCCCTGGAAAAGGCAAGAGGGATCTTTGCCAAATACCATGGAGAAGAACTGGTAGACAAAGGAATCACCAGCTTTAAGCTGGATGAATGCGACAGCTCCGATTACAATCCTGCCAATTGGTCCTTTCCGAATTGCTCGGAGTTTCCTTCCGGGCTGGATGGAGAACAGATGCACAGCCTTTTCGGGATTTTGTACCAAAAGACTGTACAAAGCGTTTTTGAAGAACGGAATCAGCGAACCTACTGTTCGGTTCGGTCTTCCTATGCCTTTGCAGCACCTATGCCTTTTGTACTCTACAGTGACTTGTATGACCACCGGGACTTTGTACGGGGCGTGGTGAATATGGGTTTCTCCGGGCTGCTGTGGTCGCCGGAGGTACGGCAGTGTGCTTCGGTAGAGGATTTGGTCCGACGTTTGCAGTCGGTGGTATTCTCTCCCCAGGCCTTGGTCAATGCCTGGACCTTCCCGAATCCCCCCTGGCTGCAGTTTGACCGGGAGAAAAACCGGGCCGGGGAGCTTCTGGAAAACTATGAAGAGGTTCGGGACCTCTGCCGGAAGATTTTTGAGGTGAGGATGCAGTTGATTCCCTACCTGTATTCCAGCTTTGCCCGGTACGCTTTCGAAGGAATCCCACCCTTCCGTGCCCTGGTTATGGATTACCCGGAAGATGAGAATACCTACGACATAGACGATGAATACATGATGGGGGAAGCCCTTCTGGTGGCGCCGGTTTTTGCCGGGCAGAGCGGTAGAAGCGTCTATCTGCCGGAAGGAAATTGGTATTGCTTCTGGACGGGGAAAAAGTATGAAGGAAAGCAAACCGTTTCCATGGAGACGGAACTGGACACTATTCCGGTTTTTGTTAAAGAGGGAACCTTGCTTCCGCTGGCAAAGCCCGTTGAATACATTACGCCGGAGACCTGCTTTGAAGTTGCTGTCCGCTGCTATGGTGAAAACTGCCGCAGTGCCGCCTTGTTCGAAGACGATGGGCAGACCTATGATTTTAAAAAGGGGCGCTACAACCTTGTACATCTGGAGTGGAGCCAGGACGGTAAGCATAAGGCCACCCGGAAAGGAAACTATCCGGGAGAAAAATACAGGGTGACAGGCTGGGAAAGTTATAAATAAGGCATAAGATGCCCTGGACTTCATTGCTTTACTGTAGAAAACAACTGTATTACTAAAAGAGAGGCTGCCTCAAAAATACACGGACGCGCAATGCGCGCCCCTACATAGTGGGTTGATATTTAGCAACCCATTTGTAGGGGTTGCCCATAGGACAATCCGCGCTTTGAAGCAGCCTCTTTTTTTAGTGAAAATATAGACAGAAAAGAACAAGAATTATCATGGAAGGGAAGGCATCCATCCACTACAATAAAAGCTAACTTATCGAAGACATATCGAAAAATCGAATCGTTATGGAGGCGAATGCAGTGCTGGTTGTACCAATTAATGAAGCGGAAGCAATCATAGAGCCCTATTGGGATGGAGGAACGGTGGACCATGTGACCCCGAAACGGTGCCTCCTGGAAGAATATATAGTCGCAGTGCCGCCATCGGCTGCAGCAACAGTAAAACAAACCTGGTCCGGTGTGCGGATCAGTATTGAAAAGGCACTGCCGGGGGAAACTGCGGTAGTGATGGAACGGGAATGCGACATCTCCATCGAAGGCTATGATATTTTCCGGGTTTTTGCTCCCATACCGCAGTGGGCTGTACTTACGGTTACCGCTGTAATTGATGGAGAGGGACAAACCATTCTGGATCATGTACCAGGAAAAGGCGTGAATGATGAATATGATGGGACTTTACAGGGAAAACACCTGACCTATTTAAGACTGCAATTTGCGGTATCAGAGGAAAAGTCCGCCGGAATTGATTTGTTTTGGCTGGGTCTGTCCAATAGGGAAGCCCAGAAACGAATGGAAGCAAGAAGGAGCCCCTATAATGCAGAATGGAAAGGGCTTCTGAATGATGAAATAGAAAACTTTACCCCGGAAATCGGAATTTTTTTTGATCGTGAAGAGCTGAAAAGAATCCGGGAAAAGGTTACACACGGGCATTTGCAGGAAGCCTTCCGGCAAATCCGGGAGAAAGCTCTGGAGGATATGAAGGTAAACCCGGAAGCGGAAGTTGGAGAATTTGTACCCACGGAGGATCGCCGGTGGTGCCGGAACCGGGATGTAAAAAGGGTTTGTACCGCAGGGAAAATGGAGCGGCTGGCTTTTGTGGGGATGGTGGATAAAAACAGGGACATGTGCAGGATGGCTGCCCGAATGGCGCTGGCCGCCGCACATAACCGCTACTGGTGTGAAAGTGTCATGGGTACCCTGCCCGGGACCACATGGCACCATGCCTCCTTTACGGAAGAAGTGTACAGCAGGGCCTGCGCCCTCGTACTGGACTGGGGGGGCTTCTGTTTTACTCCCCATGGAAAGCAGTTCCTGCGTGATGCGATTGTAATCAAGGGCCTTTCCCGGATTGAATCGGATTTTAAACGGGCTGAGTACCTTCGTGCCATGAATCAGGGAATTGTTTTCAGTTCAGGTCGTATTATGGCATTGCTGGCTCTGGTTCACACTTTCCCCCGGTATAAGTCCCTTCTGGAAGAGGCGGAAAAGGACCTCTATGAGATGGTGGACACCTATGTGATGGAAGACGGAGGAATTCTGGAGGGTCCCCATTACTGGGACTACACCTTTGAGCATGTTTTGCCGCTGGTGTATGCTTTGGCTCGATACCATGGAAAACCATTTGAGGTGTATGCTTCCGATACCGTTAAGAGAGTGGGGGATTATCCTCTCGGTATTCTTTCCACAGTAGGGGATGGAACTGCGTACCTGGCATTGAATGACAGTTTGATGGAGGAAACCATTGCCCCCAGTCTGATGGCTGCCTACAGCCGGATTTCAGGCCGGACGGAGTGGAAAAACCTCTATGGAGCCATGATCAAATCCGGAAGCAGCCGTCATGATCTATACCATATCCTTCTTTCGCCGGAGCAGGTAGAGGAAGCCGGGCCGGCGATCCAGCCGAAGTTCGTGTTTTTGCCCAAAACAGGGGAAGTGAGCTCGGTACGCCGGGACCCTCAGCTAGGATTTGTGCACTTTCATATGAGCAGCGGACCGGTTCCCTCGCTGGGAGCACACTGCCATGGGGATAAGGGAAGCTTTATTCTGGAGGCGGCAGGGGAGCATTTGGTTGTCGATGCAGGCAGACCCCACTACGGTTCTTCCGAGGGGGCTTTTGTACATTATGCGAACCGGCATAACCTGGTATGCCCGGAAAATGATGACGGCAGTGTGATTCATCAGAATACAAGGCCGGGTGGGGGCCGGATCGCTTCTGCTGTAGAGGAAGATGGAATATTGCTGCTCTGTAGTGACCAGTTGTATGCCTGGCCGGAAGGTTTGTTTAAAACCTGCCTGCGCAGGGTGGTTTCTCCCTGGCCGGACCTCTATCTCCTTGAAGACTGGATGGAGATGGACAGTCCCAGGGCCATGAGTTTTCGCCTTAACTCGCTGTACAATATGGGACTGAAAGGGGATTCTGTTGCGATTGCCGGCAAAAAAGTAAGGCTCTGCGTTACTCCTCTAAACTGGCAGCCCGTAAAAAAGGAACTATCGGTTCAGGGAACTACCTGCCATTCAGAACCGGTGCATCATCTGAAGATGATGACGGCATGTTCCGCTGCCCATAGAATGTTGACGGTACTGCAGGTAATGCCTGTCGATGGAGAAACTCAGGAGTGCTGGAAAACCAGCCTGGGCGAAATGACCACCCTTTCCCGGGGCTCCCGTGAAGTTCGTCTGGATATTTCCCAAAAAGATGAAATAGCGGTGATAATGAAGGAACACGGGTGTGAGTTGGCTTCCGCAGTGTGCCGGAAGGACCGGTGGAGGCTCATAAGGTAAAAAAATGATAGGAAAGAACAAAAATCATCATGGAATTGGTGGCAGGGAGATGGTACGATACTAGTGTAAAACGGAGACAGAGGTTTCCGGGAACCGCAAATCCTTGGAATGTAATCGCTCTCGTAACGGTAAAGTACGCTACTCACAACAAAAGTAAAATTTATATACAAATGGATTGCTGCAATCCGTATTATACTTCAGGGGAGTTGTTTAAATGAATAAAACCGGTATTCAGGTTGAAAAAGAATCAGGGACGGGGACACTCAAAAACAGGATGGCAAACGTGAGGTTTTCCGTTGTTAAGGACAATATGTCCCTTTTATTACTTGCCCTGCCTGCAATTCTATACTTTATTGTTTTCAGTTACCTGCCCATGGTTGGGGTTATCCTTGCTTTTAAAAACTATAACTATGCAGGGGGGATTTTCGGAAGTCCCTGGAATGGACTGAAGAATTTCGAGTTCTTTTTTAAATCCCAGGATGCTTTTCGAATTACCCGCAATACCCTGTTATACAGCGGGTCCTTTATTCTGCTGGGAGCTGCCACATCAGTTGCCATTGCTTTGCTGCTCTATGAGGTTCGGAGTAAAATCGCTTTAAAGTTTTACCAGACTTCCATGATCCTTCCACGCTTTTTGTCTTGGGTTATCGTATCCTATATGGCCTATACCGTGTTGAATCCTTCTCTAGGGATTGCCAACCAAGTGTTGAAAGCAGTGGGAATGGAGCCGGCGAAGTGGTATTCGGATCCTAAATATTGGCCTTATATATTAACTATTATCCACATTTGGAAAGCAATCGGTTTGGATTGTATATTTTATTATTCTGCATTACTCGGTATAGATCAAGAGTTGTTTGAAGCCGCAAAAATTGATGGGGCAAACCGTTGGCAGCAAACTCTCTATATATCCGTACCTTCCTTGTTCTCGTTGATGACTATTTTGATGATTCTTGCCGTAGGTGGTATTTTCCGAGGAGACTTCGGACTGTTTTACCAGCTTCCTCGAGACATTGGCGTGCTCTATCCTACAACGGACATTGTAGACACTTATGTATTCCGAGGCCTGCGACAGGGTACTGTCGGAGTCACAACCGCTATAGGATTATTTCAATCCGTAGTTGGGTTTGTCATGGTCATGGGTACAAATGCCATTGTAAGGAAAATAAAACCGGAAAATGCGCTATTTTAGAGATAGAGGGGGTTCTAGGCAGTGAATACAAAAAGAACAAGGGTTTCAATATCCAATATGCTTATAAATTTATTTTTTACCCTATTCAGTCTTACATTTATCATACCGTTTCTCATGGTATTGGCAGTTTCCCTTTCCAATGAAGAGGATATTCAAAACTTTGGATATAAAATAATTCCTATGCGATTTGATATCATGGGGTATCGGTGGGTATTCAGCAATCCGCAGCAGATTATTGACTCCTATAAATTTACTGCGCTGCAGTCGATACTTGGAACCATTTTAGCTGTGGTAGTAATGGCATTGTGTGCCTATTCGCTCTCACGAAGGAATTTCAAACTCAGAGGGCCTATTACCTATATGATTTTCTTTACTATGGTTTTTAGCGGCGGTCTGATGCCGTCCTACATTTTGACCAAACAATATCTTCATCTGGACGATACTTTATGGGTGTATATTCTTCCAGTACTAGCCAGCCCCTTCCAGATTATTGTTTTCCGGACATTTTTTCAGGAGTTGCCTCCTTCTCTAATTGAATCGGCAAAAATGGATGGTGCCAGTGAATGGAGGATCTTCTTTCAAATCGTAATGCCGCTGTCAAAACCGGTTATGGCAACCATATCACTTATCTGCTTGCTGGACCGCTGGAACAACTGGAACACATCCCTTCTCTATATCAGGGAGCAGAAGCTCTATACGCTGCAGTACTTGTTGCAACGTATATTGCGGGAAGCCGACTATATCCGGAGCATTGCCCAGGACGATCCGATGGGAGCACTGGGTGCCCAGGCAAAGCAGATCCCCATGGAGACCATGATGTTCGCCATGTGTGTTGTGGCAGCAGGTCCCATGCTTCTTGTATTTCCTTTCTTTCAAAAGTATTTTGCCCGCGGGTTGACAGTGGGAGCCGTTAAGGGATAACAAATTTGGGTTGGATTAAACCGGGCATACTCCCGGATTTAATAGAATTCACCTGGTATGGAGGATAAGTTGAAATATTTTCTGTAATTTCTGCAGATTCGACCTCAGAACTGATATCCGTGCCAGGTTTGAAATTTAAAATAAGGAGGAATAGTAGAAATGTCAAAGTTTAAAAAAGGACTAAGTTTACTGGTAATTTTGAGCTTGAGTGCCACTATGGCGATGGCGGGCTGTGGCAAGACAGAAACGAAACCCGGCAGCAATGAGCCGACAAAGACGGCGGAGGCAACACCAAAGCCGGTGAAACTGAAGTGGGTTATGGTAGGACCCGCAAAACAGGCCGATGCCGATAAGGTGTATGCAGAATTTAACAAAAGGCTGCAGGAAAAACTGCCGAATACGACAGTGGACATTCAGACGCTGGAAAATGCGGAAATAGAAGAAAAGTGGAATCTTATGATTTCCTCCGGTGAAGTCATCGACCTAGCATGGACCGGTTACAAATTCAACTACAGCAGTGAAATTCAAAAGGGGGCTTATCTCCCGCTGGATGAACTGCTGAACAAATATGGACAGGACCTGAAAAAGGAAATTCCTGATTGGGCTTTTGCAAAAGCAAAGGGAAGCGACGGAAAGCTTTATTCCGTACCGAACTACCAACAGATGAATGCTATGCGGTACTGCATCTTTACGCCAAAGGAACTGGCCGATAAGTATTTGGATACCAAGAAACTCAGCGAATATGCCCAATCGCAGAAAACCATGGATGCAGGGACCTTCGACATCATTGAAGATTATTTAGCAAAATTGAAGGCGGATAATAAACTGCAAAAAGGAATCAGCGTAGAATCCTTCGCCTGGATGGCGGATAAGGGGATGGAAACCGTAAATGGAGATTTCATCAAATTCCGTATTGAAGATAAGAATGTAAAACTTTTTAACGCTGTTGAAAGTCCTGAATATAAACTGATGTACGACAAAATGGCAGACTGGTTCAAAAAAGGTTATATCCGCCAGGATGCGCTCAGCGTACAGAACATAAAGCAAGATGAAGGACGAAAAGACGGTTATGTAATATGGACCCATGGTTACTATAGTAATTCTTCCGAGACATCTTCAAAAATGAACGGGTTCCCCATTGAAGCAGTACCAATAGCAAAAGATTACTATATTGGCTATGGTAATTCCTCTTCCAATACTGCCATAGCAAGGACCTCCCAGAATCCGGAAAGAGCCATGCAGTTAATCGACCTGATGAATACGAAAAAAGGGAAAGACCTGTATAACTTCCTGGTATGGGGCTTTGAAGGCGAGCACTACAAGAAGATAAGTGAAAACAGGATTGAAACCGGTTATGGCAGCCAGGCGAAGAATGAGAACAAATACGGATTGTGGAAATGGGCTGTGGGCAATGCCTTCAATGCCTATGAAACCGAAGGGGATATGGCTGGCTGGAATGATTACATTGTGAAGGAAGTTCATGGAAAAGCCATTACTTCATCTTTGATGGGCTTTAAGCCCAATGTTTCAAACATTTCCAATGAGGTGGCACAAGTACTGGCAGTTTCAAAAGAATACCGCAAGGCGTTGGAATATGGTGTACTTCCTGATCATGAGGCAAAATACAAAGAATTCGTCGACAAGATGAAAAAAGCCGGTACCGATAAGATTATCGCAGAACTGCAAAAACAAGTAGACGAATTCCTCAAAAACAAAAAATAAAAAATACAGGGATATTAAAACAGCCGGATCGCCAGGGATCTGGCTGTTTTTTCGAATAGGCGAGTGAAATGGCCGGGAAGAGGTCAAATAAACGCAGCAAAGGTCAAAATCAGTCATGGAACCGGTAGGCGGCGCATGATACAATAAAAATGGGCAAATGACTATAACGAAGGGCTTTGCGGTGGTTGCAATTTTAAAAGTATTTTTATAATTGTATTAAAGAACAGGACAAAATGTGTTATACTGGAGGAAGTATTGTGGAGATGACGCGCACACGGGTACCGTACTTTGATCTTACCGACCGGCTTATCCAGCGGAAACAGCATCAGCGTGTCGCACCAGCATAATGAAAGACGATCCTATTGTAAGAAATCGGGGGAGTTTTATGCGTACTTCTGTAAAAGTTCTGGCTCTATTTGTAAGTGTAATGATGGCAGCATCCACTGGGCTGACCGGGTGCATTTGGAATGGCAAAAAAGATACGGAGCCAAGTCCGTCGAAGAAAGCTGCAAGCAATGAAACAAAGGCTCGAACAAAACTTTCCATTACCAACTGGGTGACAGCTCCTGTTTATGCTGACAGCTTTGTAGAAAGGGAATTGGAAAAGCTGTTTTCGGACATTGATTTTGTGTTTCTGCCCTTCGATAGGGAAAACTGGAATGATCAAATCAATACAAGGGTGGCCAGTGGAGATATCCCGGATGTAATTTACCGGGACAACAGAAACCGGATCAGTGAGTATGTGAAACAAGGCGTCCTGGCAGAAGTTCCCTATGAGGTTATCAAAAAGAATGCTCCGGGGTATTTTAAGGAAACCTTGGAATTTGGCTCAGAGGTGTGGATGGTGACCGGCATTGATGATAAAAACTATGGAATGCCCATCATGCAGCCAGACCAGACCAAACCGGGTACGGACTTTTGGCGGATGGACTGGTTGGAAGCGGTAGGAATCCATAAAGTGCCAGAGACCATCCAGGAGGTGGAAGAGGCATTTATCCGCTTTACCTTTAATGATCCCGATGGAAACGGGAAAAAGGATACCTATGGTATTTGCCCGGAAGCCAAAGGCGGAGAAGGGACCCGGCAGATCATGTCTACATTCTTCGGCGCCTATGGTGTATTTCCCCATATGTTTTGCCTGCAAAAGGATGGAAGCGTTAAAATGGGGATTGTGACGTCTCAGGCAAAGGAAGCCTTTACGCTGTTTCATCGCTGGTATTCACTGGGTGTTATCGATCCGGAATTTATTACTTCCGATCGGGATAAAATCAGAGCTAAGTTCATCAATGGAAAGATTGGCTATATCGATAGCACCTGGACCCGGAATGGTGAAGCAGGTGGGTTTTACAGCGCATTAAAAGCATTGAATCCATCGGCGAAAGGCGTGCAGGCGCCGCCGCCCAAAGGGCCGGAGGGCTATTATGGATATCATAACTGGGGAAAAATGACCTCTGCTGTCAGCTTTGGCAAGCAGATGGAAAAAGAACCGGCAAAATTGGAACGTACCATACAGATTTTTGAAAAGCTTCTGGGCGACAAGGATATTTATGCCTTGACACATTATGGACAGGAAGGCGTGCATTGGAAGCGAAGTGAGGACAATAACGCCGTTGTAAAAATAGATCCTTACATGGATGATAAGAAAAATGGAGCAGCAGGTACGAACTTTTTCGGGGCTTTTCACGGGATTCCCAGTGTTCAAGCTTATTTTTCCACCACCAACAAGGCGGAGATTTCAAAGTACGGAGCCATGGCAAACGTGATAAATGGCAGAGATTATTTCAGCTGGATTACGGACCTGCTTCCGGCGGAGGCAGACCAGAAGCTTCGTGCAGCCCAAACAGTACGGGACAAATGGACCATCGGGTTTATTACAGGAAGCAAGCCCGTGGAAAGTTTTGATCAATTTGTTCGTGAATGGGAAGCGGCTGGAGGGGCGGAAGCCACCCAGGCGGCGAATGAGGTATTTAAAAAAGGAGTATCTGAGATGAAAGATATTTTGCCTCAGATTAAATAGGGGTGGGGGAAAATCCATGCGACACATTCAGAATAAGCTGGTTGTTCTTATTATTGCACTGTCTTTGCTGCCAACCCTGGCCATAGGTTTTTTTGCATACTCTATTTCTGCCCGTGCCTTGCAGGAGAAACTCAATCGATCCTCTCTCTCCACGCTGGAGCAGATCAATCGAAATGTGGAAGTGAAGTATCAGAAGGCGGCCAAATACATGGACCAGTTTTTTGCGGGAGATAAGATATCCAAGTTTATGGATGACATGGACCTGGTGAATAAATCGGTAGAATCCTACGAATCGGCCCAGGAGATCGATAAGCTCTTTGAGTCGGCATTTTTTAAGGACGGGGACATCGATAGTGTAATCCTGCTTACCAATAAAGAGTATGGATATGTTTACAAGGGGTATGTGCCGGAATGGCAGCAGTTGAAAGAAAATGAATGGTTTAAAACCATTGTTAAGGGGAATGGAGAAAGCGTATGGGCAGGAAATGTTCCAAATCCCAATACCATCAGCAGTTCCAGCCGGGCCTTTTTAGTGGGCCGGGTGGTGAGAGACATTTCCTATAAAAAAGACTTTGAAAGTAAGGGTGTTTTCGTTCTTGTATTAAACAATAATATCTTTCTGGATATCTATCAGAATTTGGTTGAAACCCCCTATGCAGCTACAGTCATCACCGATGCGGAGGGAAAAGTTATCTCCCAGAACAAGGAAGGCTATTTCAGTGATCTGAACCGGTATCCCTTTTCTTCCCGGATTTTGAATGAGAGCAAAGGCTATTTCCGGGAAAAGATGGGGAACGAGGAAATGATGATTACCTTCTATACCTCACCGGTTACAGGCTGGAAAGTAGTGCAGGCGATCCCCTATTTCTACTTTATAGAGGAAATCCGCAGTATTCGCTGGATGACGCTGGCACTTTCGGGAATCTGTCTTTTGGTGATTCTATCCATTTCCATGGTAAGTGCCAGGACCATCTCAAAGCCCATCAAGCAATTGATGCTGGCCATGCGGAGAGTGGGTGAAAAGGATTTTGACGTTACAGTTCCGGTGAATACCAAGGATGAAATCGGTATGATTTGCTCCGGGTTTAATACCATGGTAGGCGATTTGAAGGCTCTGTTTCAGGCCGTAGTGGAAGAAGAAAAGCAAAAGAGAAAAGCACAGATCAAATCGTTACAATACCAGGTCAATCCCCATTTTCTTTACAATACCCTCAGTTCCATCCGGTTTACCGCCAGTTTGCAAAAAGCGGATAATGTAGCGGAAATGATCATGGTTCTCAGCAGACTGCTGCGCAACACCATCAATAAAGCGGATATGCTGATTCCCATATCGGAGGAGATCGGAAATCTGAAGGATTATATCTATATTCAGCAAATACGGTATAAAAACCGCATACAGGTGGAATATGATATTGACGAAGCAATTCAAAAGGTAAAAGTTCCGGGGATGCTCCTGCAGCCCCTGGTAGAGAACTCTATCAGCCATGGCCTGAGCGAAAGGCTGAATCAGGAAGGATGTATGGCCCTCATTAAGGTAAAGGCCTATGAGAGGGCGGACAAAATCTGCTTTGAAGTCTGGGACAACGGGGTGGGGATGACGGAAGAACAGATCAATAATGTTTTTGACAGCAAATACCAGTTAGAAGAGATTCCCAGAGTACATGTAGGTATAAAAAATATTCATGACCGAATCCGGTATCAATATGGAGCGGATTATGGAATCCGGATTCAAAGTGTTCCAGGGGAGTTTTCCCTTATGGAAATCAGTTTGCCGGAATTGGGAGGTGCGGTAAATGGCTAGCTCAAAGGAATTTCTTACGGTGTTGCTGGTGGATGATGAGCCTTTCATCCGGGATATGCTGAAATCAATCATTGATTGGGAAGCCAATGGGTATCAGGTCATCGGTGACTCCTATAACGGGGTGGAGGCATTGAAGATACTGGAGTCCCAACGGGTGGATATCCTGTTGACGGATTTGAAGATGCCGGTGATGGATGGTCTGGAGCTGATCCGCAGAGCCCGCTCCCTCTACCCGTCCCTTCGAATTGTTGTAGTAAGCGCCTATGACGAGTTCGGTATGGTGAGTGAGGCGTTCAAGCTGGGGGCGGAAGAGTACCTCTTAAAAGCGGAAATGACTTCCGGGCAGGTTACAGGGGTTTTAAAAGGCATTGGAGAAAAGATTTTCGAAGACAGGGAGAAGGCACGGGAAGCGGAAGAGCAGAAGCGTCTGGAACAGGACGTGAAGCTGAACAACCAGCGGATGAAGCAGCTTTTCCATCAGAATAAATGGGCCATTCGAGAGCAGCTGCTGAAGGAAGCCATCTGGGGGGAAGTGCCCGTGGATGACCGGAAAATGCAGGAGTTTCAAGAGTTTGATATCAAAATCGGTCCAGGAAGAAAAAAAGTAATGCTGGTGGAGATTGATGATTACATCCGGCTGGAGACCAATCTTTGGAAGGATAGCAGGGAGCTGCTGAACTTTGCCATCTTAAATGTCATTGAAGAGATTCTGGGAATCCATCAAATGGGAGATGCTTTCCGGAACTCACCGGGACAGTATGTAGTCATTCTCAGCTTTGACGGTATCACCAGCGAAGTAACCCTGGAAGAAAAGATGGTACGGATTTATCAGGAGATTCAGAAGGGAATCAACAGCTGCTTTACTGTCAATACGGCAGCCGGGATCAGTGAAGTCGGGAGTGGTTTCAAGAGTTTGCGGAAGCTATACCGGCAGGCTTTGGAGGCAAAGGCATACAGCTTTGTCAATGGAAAAGGAAGGCTGGTCAGCTATATAAAGCTGCCTGCCCGGTCGGGTGCATCGCAGCTCTTACTGGCGGAACGCTTGGATCATTTAAAAGAACTGTTGAGGTCCAAGGATTCGGAACGGATGATGAAGGAAATCAATGCGCTGCAGGTTATAGACAAGGACATCCTTCCGCAGCAGATTGACGGCATTAAAAATTTGTTCGGGAAGTATTATTACCTGCTCGTAGATTTTGCGGAACAGAATCATATCTCTGAGCTTCTTTCGAGTTTGCTGGAGGAGTATAGGGAATATCTGAAAGATTATGGCACTCTGGCGGAACTGAACGGCTGGCTGGAGCGGGTTTTAACACAGGTTGGTTCTGCGGCCGGTGAAGGGAGCCAGTTGATCAATAAGGCGAAAAATTTCATCCACAAGCATTACCGGGATAACATATCCCTGACGGAATTGGCGGAGGAGCTGGGGGTCAGTCCCAGTTATTTGAGCCGTACCTTTACCCGGGTGGTAGGAATGAATTTTGTTGAGTACCTGACCAATGTACGCATAAAGGTGGCGATGAATTACATGAAAAATACGGAATTAAAGGTATACGAGATCGCTGAAAAAGTGGGTTATGCCACGCCGGAACATTTCAGCCGGGCCTTTAAGAAAGTAACAGGGAAGAGTCCAAAAGAATACTTGGGATAAGTGAAAGGAGACCGTAAAGGTCTCTTTTTTTATGAAGGGCTTGAAATAGTAAAAAGCAGATAGAAAAGGTAAAGAAATATCATGGTAATTTACGAAAAGTTACGATACGATTTTTTTGTCAGGGGAGTTTTTAGACAAAAATAGACAGAATTTTTAAAAATGAGCCTGATAAATACAGAACATTCTTGTATGAAAGGAGGGAATAAAGGCCGTCCAGGTTCTACCTATATACAGGTATAAAACGTAAAGGGAAAAGTAAAATTGAGGAGGTAGTATTGTGTACAAATGTAAAAAAATCTTTGCTCTCGCCGTGTCTCTTGCTCTGGTACTGAGCATGTTCAGCGGCATTTCTTCCGTTCATGCAGCCGGTGTGCCAGTCATTTTTGAGGCGACACCGAATCCGGCAGGACCCAATGAATCGGTGCAGTTAATCGGTGAGAATTTCGACCAGAACAGTATGAAGATGTACCGTTTGCCGGATACCGATTTCAGCCAGATCGGCAGCATTATTGGCTCCAATCTCGACGAAAGCAGTATCACCCAAACGCCCAACACGGATATAACGGTATTGAAAAGATCTACCAACGCTATTAGCGGTGTGATTCCTACCGGTACTGCGTACGGAGAATACATACTGTGGGCGAACAATGCAGGTGGCCTCAGCAACCCGCTGCTGGCAAACAGGACAGAGGTATACCATGTCTTTCCTGATGTTGTAAACGTAGCAAAAAGCAGAGAAGTTACCGTTATCGGTAAAAACCTCTCCTATAACAATGGTACTGCTTTGACGGATGGACATGTATACCTGAAAAACGGTTCCAGTTATTATACTATGACCTTGAAGTCTGTCAGTCAATATGAATTGGTCTTTGACCTGCCTCAAAATTTACCCAATGCCAACTATGAAGTGTGGGTGAACAACGGTCACGGCGGTGCCTATGGTTGGGGCAAGGTATTCTCCCTCAGTGTAGTTAACGCGCCCATCCCCTCCAATACCTTCAACATCGCCAGCTATGGGGCTGTTCCCAATGACTCCGCAGCGGACACCGCAGCTATCCAAAGCGCCATTGATGCGGCTGTAACTGCGGGAGGCGGAACTGTTTTAGTTCCCGCAGGACAGTATATCATTGACAGTACGCTTTATCTGAAACATGACATCATGTTGAAGGGAGAGGGAACGGATGCTTCCGGTAACTATAAATCCATTATTAAGTATATCGATGGAGCAGCTATTGGAGGAACTCCCGGAAGCACAGGTCCTGAAATGATGAATATCGAAACCCGGGTTTCGGTGGAGGGACTAAAGATCGTGGGAAGTGTCAGTATTGACAGGGGCGTCGTTATCAATAATGGTGCCACCGATGTTGCCTTCCGGAATAACTATGTGGATAACTGGTATCCGACTACGGGGAATAAAGGATATTTTGGCGGTGTCATGATCCAGGGAGGACCCCTGGAAACCAAGAGAATCCTCATTGAAAACAACACCTTCAATGCAGGAAACAGCATAAACCTGGATGCTGCGACCCTGAGCAAGGTAGCCAACAATATGATTTACTGCCGTGACTGGACACCGGTGGCTTTAACCTGCTCCTATAACAACATCGTCAAAGGGAATACGATTGACGGTAGGAATGCAGATGGGAAAAGAGTTGCCCACAGGGGAATCACCGTCAATGTAGGTACCGGTTTTACAGACCCCGGTTACCACAGCAATGAAATGAACTATTTTGCGGAAAACGATATACAGTATGTAGGCGATGAGATAGCTCCCACCAACGATGGGGAAATCATCATATTTGACTCTATTGCAGACCTCAACTATCCCTTTATGTATTTTGGAAATGCGACATCCGCTACATTCAATACCATTTCGGCCAGCGGTACTGCATGGACCACCGACCTCTTTAAAAATTCCTATGTTCTTATTACCTATGGAAAAGGAGTAGGGCAATACAAAAAGGTTCTATCCAATACAGGTACGACACTGACGGTAGAGGGAGGGTGGAAAATAATCCCCGACACCACTTCCAAATTCACCGTAACTCGCTTCCACACAAAAAATATCGTGGCGAACAATACGGCTTCCCATAACAAAGGGATTCCTATCCGGCTCTGGGGAAACTGTTTGGCCAATACTGTGGATGGAAATCAGACCACCGAAGGCGGAGCCTGTATATCCGGACTGGACATGGGCAGAGCCACCGGGTATCATCCTTCCTACTATAACATTGTAAAAAATACCACAGGGCCTTCTGCGGATCTGGACTACAGATTCTACACAGGGTACGGGACAGTAACCAATCCGAGGCAGTCCCACCTGGTATTTGCAAACTCCATCACCAAAAACACCATTACCGGTATGCGCATGATGGAACGGCTGCACCTGGATAATCCCTCTACGCGGCTCATGCCATACAACCTGATGGAAAATAACAAGGGAATTACCTCTACCATCGATATCGTAACCTATGCGGAAGATACCATTGTAAGGAATAATCAAACCAGTGCCGCTGTGAAATATGCAGATGCAGGGCTGGATACCTTGCTCATGGAAAACGATACGGTCGTGGTTCTGCCGACACCGACACCGCTTCCCAACATCACTGCCAACACACTGCTCAATGAGGACTTCAGTGATGGAGTTGCCAATGGTTTCAGCACCTCCGGCGGGACCTGGTCTGCATCCAGTGGTAAGTATACACAAGCCAATGCAACCGGGTATAGTTTCGCTACGTATTCCGGCGGTTCCAATTGGACGGACTATACCTACAGCGGAGATGTAAAAACCTACGGTGCATTGCTGTTTCGGTTTAAAGATACCAACAACTACTATGCACTGCGGATGTGGGATGCTTCCAACATCCGGTTTTACAAAGTGGTGGGAGGAACAGCGACCTATACGAATTACGCCTATACCTTTACACCCGGCACCAGCTACAGGCTTAAAATCGCAGCCATCGGTAACAGCTTCAGCTTCTACGTAAATGACACCCTGCTGGGAACCGTTACGGATTCCACCCATGCCTCCGGTACCGTAGGCTGCTATACAGGGTACCAGACCTCGGAGTTTGATAACCTGTACGTGAATAACCCGGTGCTTTTGAATGAGAACTTCACGGATGGCGTAGCCGACGGTTTCACCACCACCAGTGGAACCTGGTCTGCAGCCGGCGGAAAGTACACCCAGACCAATGCGACAGGCTATCACTTCTCCTACTATGCGGATGGAGCAAGTTGGGTCAACTACACGGTGAGTGCCGATGTGAAAACCTACGGTACATTACTGTTCCGGTTCAAGGATACCAATAACTACTATGCCCTGCGGATGTGGGATGCATCCAATATCCGGTTCTACAAAGTAGTGGGGGGAACCCCCACCTATACCAACTATAGTTACAGCTTTACAGCCGGAAATACCTATAAATTGAAAGCGGTGGCAAACGGAAACCAATTCAGCCTGTATGTAAACGATACGCTGCTGGGCACTGTAACCGATTCTGCCCATAGTTCCGGAACCGTCGGCTGTTATACGGCATATCAAACCTCCGAGTTTGATAACATACTTGTGGTTTCTCCGACTCCCATGCTGGTGAACGAGACTTTCAGCGATGGAGTCGCAGAAGGTTTAACTACCACCAGTGGAACGTGGGCCATAACAAATGGGAAATATGCACAAACGAATGCAACGGGCTATCATTTCGCTTATTACACCGACGGAATGAACTGGACGGATTATACTGTTGCTGCCGATGTAAAGACCTACGGCACCATTGTATTCCGGTTTAAGGATCCCAATAACTACTACGCACTGCGGATGTGGGACGCTTCCAGTATCCGGTTCTATAAGGTAGTCGGAGGGGTATCAACGTATACCAATTATTCTTATAACCTCACAGCCGGAAATACCTATAAATTCAGAATTGTAGCCAATGGAAGCAATTTCAGCTTCTATGTAAACGATACGCTTCTGGGTACCGCTACCGATGCTGCTCTTGCCTCGGGTACCGTAGGCTGCTATACGCCGTACCAGACTTCGGAATTTGACAACCTATTTGTACAATAAATAGCAGCTTACTACAGTAAAGAGTGTGAAACAAAGCTGCCACTTTGTTTCACACTCTTTTGTTTTTCTGCCGAAAACCAAGGTAAAAAATCGGTAGGAAATGACATGATTCATCATGGAATGGGGGTCTGCAGGATGGTATCCTTGAAAAAGGAAAATTCCATAGTAAAATGTGGAGTGATAAATTGGAGGTTTTATGAAAAATTGTATCAATATTATAGAATTTGCAGACTCCCGTCCGGATACGCTGGACATGGCCCCGGTGGTTTTTACCGCACTGCAGAAGTGCAGGCAGGTGGAAAATCCGGTACTGACCTTCCCGAAGGGAACGTATCATTTCTGGCCTGACAAGGCCTTTGAGCAGTTTTATTTTGTATCCAATAACGACCAGGGCTTAAAACGAATCGCGTTCCCTTTGCAGGGAATACAAAATATGACCATTGACGGTAATGATTCCGAATTTATATTCCACGGACGGATTCTACCTTTTGTAGTGGATGGAGCCTGCAACATTACCATCCAAAATGTCAAAATAGACTATGAGCATCCCTTCTATAGCCAGGGTGAGATTATTGATGCCGGGTATGAATTTATCGACCTTCGAATCTCCAAGGAAGACTACCCGTACCGCATTGAAAGAGGGTCAATCATTTTCTACAGGGATACCTGGGAAAGTACTGCGGTGTTTTCTTTCCTGGAAATCGACCCCAAAACCTGTGCTCCTGCCTATAAAATAGGAGATGAATGGATTCATAACCCCGGGGATATCACCGCAGAGGAGGTCCGGGAAGGCATTGTCCGTTTCAGGGGTACTTTTACCAAGCTGCACGGAAAAGGGAACCTCATGGTCATATCCCACGAGAAACGGTTAAACCCGGGATTTTTTATCACCGGAAGCTCGGAGGTTACCCTGAAGAACATTCACATTTACCATGCGGGTTCCATGGGCGTTATCGGCCAGCTATCCCATAATATTACACTGGATGGAGTAAAGGTGCTGCCCCGGCCGGGAGCCGGGAGACTGATCTCCGCCATCTCCGATGGGGCCCATTTTGTGAACTGTACCGGCACGGTCCGGGTAGAAAACTGTATTTTTGAAAACCAGAAGGATGACCCTTTAAATGTCCATGGCATTTATACGTTGATCTCAAGGATCTATGCACCGGACACCATTGAAGTGGAATTTATCCACTACCAGCAGTTTGGCATCAATATTTATGCTGCGGGGGATCGGATTGCCTTTGTTAACAGGAAGTCACTGCTTTCCTATTATTCTGCTGCGATCAAGGAAGTGATTCCGGTGAACCAGAAGTACATCCGGCTAGTCTTGCAGGAGGCGATTCCTGATGAAGCGGCAGTAGGGGATGCCATTGAGAATCCCGGCCGCATGCCGGACCTGGTGGTTCGCAACTGCTGCGCAGGGAAAAACCGTGCCCGTGGATTCCTGATTACGACACCGGGGAAGGTCCTTGTAGAAGAGAACACCATTTATTCGGCAGGAGCCGGTATCCTCATTACAGGGGATTGCAATTTCTGGTTTGAATCGGGACCGGTAAAAGACGTGACCATACGGAAAAACCGGTTTGTGGATTGCTGCTATGGACCTTGGGGAAGGGCGGTCATTGATATCAATCCGAAAGTAGGGGAGGTGCGAGGGGATATGGAGCAGTACCACCGGAATATTTTCGTGGAGAACAACCATATCCGGGCCTTTGATCCGGCCATTCTGGCGGCACTTTCCGTGGAGGGCCTGCGGTTTGTCGATAATACCATCCAGCAGACGGCTACTTATGAACCCTACAAAGGGGCTGATGTTCTGTTGGATGTGAAGAATTGCGAGGATGTGACCATTGTAAGGAATACAGTGATTGGTTTTGAGGGGATGAAGTTAGTTTCAGGAGATGTCTGGCTGTGTGAGAATGTAAGTGCTGAAAAGTAAACCATAGTATATAGTTGGAAAAGTGCCACTGTTTTCGGGGAATGTACTTCTAGATTCCTCTGAAAATAAAATGGCACTTTTTTACATCTTATTTTGCCCATAATTTCTGATACAAAGCCTCAGTCCTGCCCTTTAAAGCCTTAAGTTTATCATTAGCTCCTTTTTCACCTGCCAGATACTCCAGCATCACTGAACCTTCCTCGAAGCACAGTTCATCATGGTAGGGCATTACCTCCCTGATGAGGAAGGATGCATATTTTACATATCTGAACGGCCCATAGGCCCTGACTGTTTCACCGGGGATGGCTTCAACCGCAACACTGTACAGGTCCTTTATGCTGCCTATAATTTCCTGCAGCTCCAGAGATGGCGAAAAAACTATTGTATAAAACCATCCGAACAATTCACCTGTTTCACAACCATGGGCATCACTTACACCTACGATAGGCACTTTTCTTCCTTTGCTTCTTTCCTCCTGATAGCGTGCAACCTGGAGTGTATTGCTTTCTTCCTCGTACTTGTGGTAGCCGCCTATCAGTTCAAGGGCATCATAGGGCTGGGTATCAAGTAAATAGGATGTTACCGTATCCGATATGTAATACCCTTCTCGAACAAGCCAGTAAGGATGACAGAAAATTCCCAGCCCTCCGCCTTCGCGGATTTTATCAAAGCACCAGATGCAGGAGGCACATTGATATCTGGAGTCTTCATCCTTTATTCCATGCAAACCGGTTTCTATTTTTCTTACTTCTTCAAGGTACTTTTCCTGGTCAGCATTCATCATTTCGTTGAGACTAAAACTGCCTCCAAAATTAATCATATGTACGGGATTTCTTGCCGGATGAACCTCTTCACCCCTGCAAATTAAGAGGTCAATATCTGCATTTTTAAATGCTTGCTGTGATTCCATGGAAGGAAAGTACTTTCCGTGATCGGTTATTGCCATAAAATCCATCCCTATTTTTCTGCAGGATGCTGTGACATATCCGGGAGACTCTCTGCCATCGGAGTGATGTGTATGCATGTGCATATCACCCTTGTAGGGCTTCCTTGAAAACAGATCCTCATGTAACGAATATATACTGAAACGCTTTCTTTTGGCAGGGTTTTCATTGCCTTTTTCCTGGATCTCAACCACATGTTCCTGCTCACTGCTAAAATACTGCTCGATTTGTAAAGTCCCATTTCGAGCCTTTACCATCTTTACATCCTGGAATTTGTATTCACTTACGTGTGAAAACCTTTCCAGTGGATAATACCTTACTTCATATTCAGTTTCATCCTGTAGGAAGGACTGCTTGTACCTGTCCCTTATGGTTATAACAGTAGTTTTATCCGATGGGACAATTTTCGGATCAACGTCGAAATACCGGTTTTCAATCTTCATATGATTTCCCCCTTTACTATGGGTCGACTGAAATATTACTTCCGATACTTTTTCGGGGTACGGGGCTCTGCTGTAGTAGCCTGAAAAAGTTTTAGCGGAAGTTATATTTTAGCGATCCCTATAATTGCACTTCCGATTGCACTTTTGTATTTGTTTTTATAATAGCACCATTTTCAGATAAATGGCTGAATGCAAGTGAAATCGTTCCGATTACGGTTACAGCCATCCAGAAAAACATGACCCCGCTCCAGTTGAATAAGTCAACAATAAGTCCTGTTATGGAAGCTGAAAATCCGGATATGAAATAGGAGCAAAAGTCCAAGGTTCCTGCAATTGCCGATACCTTATTGTATTTATCAAATTTCATAGGTATTATCCCCAGCAAAATTGCATTGGCGCCATTCATCATCGCAGATGAAAGGCCCAGAAAGGTAATACCGGCAAAAGCACTCTTGCTGCCAAGGGTATTTAATCCAAGAATCATTAATATGCCGACGATAAAAAGAATTGCAACTGTGATTTTCTCCTTGAGTTTCAACATTCTGTTCAGCCACCCTGAAAGTACGATTCCTCCGAAGCTCATAAGAGGTATTACAATGATCAGACTAGTTGCTGATTTGATATCAAGATGATGAGTTTCCATGAAGAAAGTTGGAGCCCATAGGTTTATACCGTCTTTTACAATACCTTGTGCAAAACAAGCAACAATAATAAACCAGAGTTTTGTTTTTTTAATCACTTCCAGAAGTGTATAGCTTTCATGATCTTCAATATGTGCATTATCCTTATGTATAGCTTCGGAGCTTGAAAGGCTGAAACCTACATCCTGCGGATGGTTTCTTACAAATATATACCAGATAAATGAAAATAGTAGAATCATTATTCCGGGAATAATAAATACCCATCTCCAGTTCAAATTCTCCATGATCCGGCCGGCAAGTAAAAAGGTTATAAGTGTTCCGCCAATTCCCGAAGTTGAAATAACTATAGCCGCGAAACTTCTTTTATCGGGGGGGACCCAATGGGTAATCGTTTTTGACATGGGTCCCCATAACATTGACTGGAAATAGCCATTAAAAATCCAGAGGATGCTCATCATGGCAAGACTTGATGCAAAGCCGAAAAGTATATTTGAAAGTGCAGTAACCAACAGCCCGAAAAAAATATAAATCCGGCTCGATACTTTGTCTCCTATATATCCATTGATTAATTGGCCTATTCCATAAATCCATAAAAACAGGCCTCCGATCATTCCTACCTGAGATTTGTTTATTCCAAGATAGTTCTGAATTTCCGGTATGGCGACAGAGAGGTTGTTCCGTCCCAAATAAATAGATGCATATGCACACCAACACAGAATAATTACTCTTGTTTGCCAGCTTTTGAGCGTTTTACAATTCATCGCACATTTTCCCACATTTCCAAATATTATAGATAGAAAATTTCAAAAGAGGTTTAGTGCAAAACGGCATGTATCCACAAAAGATGAGTAGTTGTCATTTGCATGTCACCAGGTTCAAGATTTTGTATCTGTAAATATCATAACAAATCATATGTGCAATTTCAAGTGTTTATGTGTAAATTTGTGTTATTATGTGCGTTTGTTACTTGTTTGCTATTTGTTTATGACTTCGATTCCGCTCTTCCGGTATCTTTCAAGAATGCTGTCCTTCAGATTTGAATCAGTTATGATCATATTAACATCATCAAAATCGCATACCTTAAGGAGTGATACGACGTCAAACTTACTGCTGTCCGCCAGGACAATATTCTCCTGCGCAATTTTCAGCATCTTCTTTTTAAGGCTTACTTCACCAAATCCATAATCCGTAAGTCCTTCCCGCAGAGATATCCCGGACATACTTATAAAAGACGTATCTACGTGGAACTTGCTTATGTTTTCTTCTGCCATTTCACCGATAAAGGAATTTTCTTCTCTTCGAAGTATTCCCCCCGGAGTAATTACCGTATAGCCCTCCATATCAGCCAATTCATTCAGGATGGAAAGGGAATTTGTTAAAATAGTAAGCCTTTGAAACTTTTTCTTTAGTACCTTTATAACCTCAAAGTTCGTTGTGCTTACATCCACTGCAATTGATTGGCCTTCCTTTATAAAACGGGCTGCAATCTCACCGATCTCAGCTTTTTGCTCCCTATATTCATTTTCTCTGCCTGCATAAGTATTCTGAAGCCCGTCGATTCTTTCCAGAACGGCTCCCCCATGTACTCGCTTCAATAAACCCTCGTTCTCCATGTATTCCAAATCTCTTCTGACTGTTTCCACAGAAACCCCAAATAGATTTGTCAGGGTGCTTACTTTAACCGAATTCTCCTTTTCAAGTATTTCGCATATTTTCTTGTACCTGTCCTGTGCCAACATTTCTATCACCCCGGTTTTATTTTCGTGTATATTTGTGGATTATTATATAATAATCCACACTGTTTTACCAGACAGCTTTTATATTTTCCTGTTGCATTTTTAAAATGTATTGTTAGCGAGACATCTTTTACGTATACTTGACCATGTATAGGTTGAAAATCCGGAATTGATGATAGACAGGTTGATAATATAGAAATGAAGGATGCTTCAAGGATAGAAAATGAGCAGGAGAACTGTGATATGCTCCCTTTATAGCGGGAAGTTCCAGATTTTGGATTATCATCCGTCTGCTTGACAGGGGGTAGTTCATTCTTCTCCTGCTCATTTTAAAAAGAATAATACTTTATTGCTCATTTACCAGAATAGTATCTTCGTATTTTGATAAAAGCTCGTTTACCATCTCTATTTCATCTGTTTTTTCAGTTTGGCTGAAATCCTTTCTGCTTTTTACCCATTCTATCTCACGGTCAGCAAGCCGGCTGTAAAAGTCATTGGCTCTGAAGGCTTCTCTTCCGTGAGCCAGGGGAAGTCCCTCTTCCATATATTCCGTGCCGTTTTCCAAATGTTCAAGCAGCATGGTGTAAAATTTCTGCCATCGCATAAAATAATACTGTCCAATGAGGCCGGACCATTCCCTCCACGAGTAGTCGAATATTGAAGGATTCTCCAGAGGCCCCCATAGGGTAACAAGCATGGATGCATTGTATTCATAGAGGTCGCTTTCCTCAAGTGTTTCCCCGTGGGCGCGGGCGTCATTGATCCACTTTTTCAAGCTGAATTCATCCCGTGAACACAATAGTTTGTCTATATCCATTAAAAGATTTAAAAAATCCCCCGATTCCTTTTTGAAGGAAGCAATATCCTTTTCTTTAAAAGCATTCGCCGCTTTACGATTTATAATTTGCCCGTGATTACTAAGTATCTGCCTCAATATGTCAACAATATCATAACGGTATGCATCAGAAGCTTCAAGCGCTTTAAAATCCTTCAGGAGCAGCTTGAGCGCTCGTAAGAGTTCCTTGTTGTCATAGGGTATATTGAAGCCCATATTAGGTCCTGACTTTTTTACCTGCACTGCAGGCCTCGCGCAGATTATGGAACTCTTTTCAGTACCGTTTGTACCCTTTTGGTAAGCTGTATCAAGGAGTATGCCCCATGCTTCTGCGGCACTTTGGGATACGGCGCCATACCTTCTGTCACAATAGCTTTTTAGCCATGAATGTATATCAATACCATCCGTTCTCAGATTTATTTCAAAAGCCAGTTCATAATAGACCGGATTTTGCATTATGCCTTCCATAAATAAGCCAGTCCCGCATACATTAGGCGCAGCAGCCTTGACCGCACTATACTGGTTGGAGGCAAGCAGCTTTAAGTCGCCGTGCAGGTTGGTTCTTCCGCCGAAATTGTGAAGATTTCCTGCAATGAAATCATATCCCCAGAAATTCTCCGTCTTTTCATATTTCGTTCCGCCCAGGTCCAGGACAAGTAGCTTTTCTTTAGGAACTACCGTTGCAATATCCTTGCGAATTGACCAGGCTTGCATCACCCATTTTGCCATAGGGTCAAATTCATTGATCAATTCAAAAATTGTGTCTCCGACTTTATTCAGATATTCCTTCCCTTCCTCTGGGGGGTGTCCTTCGTGAAAGGGGTCTGCGGCATAAAAATGATGTGCCCCGAATAGCTCCTTCTGTTCCTCGAGAAATACCTTTCCAAATTTCTTAAACAAAGGGTCTAGAGGGTCTAATTGAGCAGTGGATGGAAAACTGCACCAGGATCCTTCCAATAAAATCTTTGCATCGGGGAGTTTTTGCAGCATAGCTTTGGGAACATAGCCCGAAAAGCCTTGTTGGATGGGTTGCATTCCAAATTCCAACTGGCGCTTCATGATTTTTCTTCCAAGTTCAATTCTCTTTTCAATCCAGTTTTTCGGCAGCGGGCCTGCGTGATTTTCAATATTGGTCATCCATTGCCATGCGTGGTATGCGGGACCCACCAGGAAGGAGCGTGCTTCTTCATCGGAGAAACCAAACTTTAACAAAGTGTTATACCAGGCACCCTCGATACCTATGACGGATAAGGGCAAATTTATGCCGTTCAGGGCCATAAAATCGATTTCCCTTTCCCAGCGCTCCCAATTCCACCATGCTGCAGTATAATTCAAAGTGCAGTAGTTCAGGTAAGCCCTGTATTTTTGGTCAATTATTCTCCGGTACTTTTGGTTTGGGACAGGAAGCTTGGCAGGCAGGTTTAACTGGTCTCCGCACCAGGAAACGTGTACATTTAAGTGATATTTCAGATAATGGTTTAAAGCACAGGCAAGGCTGACAGGGTTATTTCCCCTAAGGATTATATCAGTATTGTTTCCGTCTACTTCAAAAACATCCTTACCCTCAAATGGTTCGATAGATTCAAGTTTAACCAGATCTTGAATAGAGGGTACAAGGCGGCTTATAAGGCCATGAACTACATGCATTTGAAAACTGGGGTCTTTGTGATTATTCGTCATAAACAAAACCTCTTTGTTGATTTTTATAATTTTTATGCCTGAATTATAGCATGAATACAATATAGAAGCGGTGTAAAAAACTAGTATTTATTTGTAAAAAGCTAAGTATAGGTTTAAAGGCAGATTGAGCCAGAATTATTGCTATACCGTGTGCTTTCGATCGATTATAATATTTTCATGGGGGAGAAAATTATATTTTAAATTGCGATTATATTACTTATTAAATGGTTTTTAAACTCATTAAAATTCTGATCCGTAGAATTGACACATAGTAAACATGTGAGAGATAATCATATTGATACATTATGTTTAGGAGCAGTATATGGATAAAAAAACAGATCTGTTTATAAAGAACTATCTTGATAATATTACTGTAGAAGTTATAAATGCAAATTGTTCTACATGCAGCAGAGGATGGGGTGTGTCTTCTTCTGTTTTCAGTGTTCATAAATTCTATTATCTCAACAAGGGAGAAGCGTATTTCAAGATTCAGAACGAGGAATTTAATGCAAGGCCCGGACAGCTTTTCTGTTTTCCGGCTGGAACCAGGCAGACTTTTCACACTGTGAATTCACAAAGCATTGAGCTGTACTGGTGTCATTTTTCTGTTTCACCTGTGAACAATGATTTGTTTGATAAAATCGTATTTCCATACTGTGCCGATGTAAATGACTTTGAGAACATTCAGCGGATTTTTTATGGTATGGCAGGTTATGCGAATAACGAAACGGTTACTGCCAGGATTCATTTAAAATCACTCATGCTGGAGCTTATTGCATTTTATATTGACAATCTTCCTCAAGAAATGCATCCTTCAGTGCAAAAAAGTGCTATGTACAAGCTTCTGCCTGCGTTGAACCATATTCATAATGCTTCTATATCCCAAAACATATCGGTTGATGAACTGGCAGCCATCGTAGGGTTGCATCCGAATTATTTTCTGAAGATGTTTAAGGCACATATGGGAGCAACACCGATAAAATATATTACTGAAAGGAAAATAACTGCTGCCAAAAAACTTCTAAGTGACAGTTCCAATAGCATTACAGATATTTCTATTATGCTTGGCTTTGAGGATGTGCACTACTTTTCGAATACTTTCAAGAAATATCTGGGATGTGCGCCATCGAAGTACAGATCCATGCTGCTTGGCGGTCAAACGCCATGATGCATAGGACAAAAATAAAATTGCATGTTCCTGCCCATCCCTAAAATACTGCTTTATTTGCGAAGTTCCATTTACAGCCCTTCCAACTTTCAGCTTTCTCATATAATTTTCATAACAAAAATAAGGTGCATGGCAGCAGTGGCTGAGAAGATAAAAAAGGTAGTATTGCAGTAGATAGGCTGGATATAAAGGAGCATACGGCTTATCCTTTTTGCTTCCTAAAAAGGGAAGGGGGCATGCTTGTATCTTTTTTTATAGCCTTACTTAAATAAAAAGCGTCACCATATCCCACCATTTCTGCGATGTTTTGGAGGTTGAGGTCGGTTTGCACAAGTAAATCCTTAGCCTTCTGAAGCCGGATATGCGTAAGGAACTGCGTAATGGTCATGCCTGTCTGTTTTTTAAAAACCTTGCCGACGTAGTCCTCACTCAGGCCGACCAGAGTACTTACTTCCTTTATGGATATTTTGCGGAAATAATTTCTATAAATATAACGCAAGACTTCCCTTGATACAGTGTTGTTGTCTTTGTCGCTAATGTAGGTGTGGTCTCCGCTCAATTGATGCAGGATGGAATTGAGTATTTGGAGAAGGTAAACCTTGCACTCCAGTTGCCATAATGTACCATGTTCTTCAAAACACTTTACCAGTTTTTTGAATTTCAATTCCATTTCCTCAGGATTCTCGACCTCAATATAATCGGGAAAACTGAAGCCATTTTCAAACACGATGTCTTCACGTATAAACTCCGAAAGGGGCAGTGTATCGTTAAAAAGCATACCATTATTGGAATTCATGAATTTATCCATATCATATACATCTTTCCTATAGACAAAATCAAAATGAACCCAGTATTGTTCACCGGGGATTTTTTTATCCTTCCAGAAGCTATGCGGCACATCCGGTTTAATAAGGATGAGAGACCCCGGGTTCATCTCATACTCTCTGCCATTGATCACTACATGGGCTCTGCCGCCGCAGCAGTAAATAAATTCGTGGTCGTAAATTCTCCTGTACCGGTTTTTCCAGGGTACCTGATTTTGCTTCCCTGCTTTGCAGATGTACGGGCTCAGTTCATCAAAGCTCAGCGAACGTCTTTTAGGCAATGTAACCCCTCCATGAGTATCATAATGTAAGATTTAGAAGTGCTCGATCTTATTAATAATATTTTAATACTTTTTTGCCATGTCTTCAACAAGGCATATCGGAAAAATACATGTTTGTGACTCTTTATTACATTCTTTAGTCCAGTAAGTGAATATATAATTAATTAGTGTTGTGCAGTAAAATGTAAATATTTATGCAGCTACCCCTAATTTGGCAAT
>ENA-OFCE01000042-OFCE01000042.1-metagenomes-genome-assembly--contig:-NODE-42-length-98320-cov-7.036646_pt1 | contig 98320 bp, 88 predicted proteins | sample MGYA00153388_OFCE01 | MGnify analysis MGYA00153388
AGTACAGTAATATGGTCATGGGATGCTGACCATATTACTGGGGATCACTCAGCCCTGTGGGAGAGGGTTAGGGTGAGGGGCATCACCTGAAGCATGACGCCACCTCTAGCCCTCAACCGATATAAATCACACTTCCAGATAACACATGATGCCTTCGGCAGCTTTGCGCCCTTCGGCAATCGCGGTAACCACCAGATCGGAACCGCGAACCGCATCGCCACCGGCGAAGATTTTCGGGTTGCTGGTCTGGAAGGCGTTATCGACCGATTCCGGTGCCACGATGCGGCCCTGCTTGTCCAACTGCACGTCGTGTGCGGCCAACCAGTCCATCTGGTGCGGGCGGAAGCCAAAGGCCATCACCACCGCATCGGCGTCAATCACGTGCTCGGATCCAGGTACCTGCTCGGCAATCTGGCGGCCATTGGCATCCGGGGCACCCAACTGAGTACGCACCATCTTGACGCCAGCGACGCGCCCTGCGCTATTAAGCTCAATGCTCAACGGTTGCAGGTTGAACTGGAACTCGACCCCTTCCTCGCGCGCATTCTTCACTTCGCGTTTGGAACCCGGCATGTTCGCTTCATCCCGGCGATAGGCACAGATGACCTGAGTCGCGCCTTGACGAATAGAGGTGCGTACGCAGTCCATGGCGGTGTCACCACCACCCAGTACTACCACACGCTTGCCTTCCATGCTGACATACGGCTCGTGCTGCTCTGGCTGGTAGCCCATCAGCTGCTTGGTGTTGGCGATCAGGAACGGCAGCGCATCGTACACGCCCGGTGCCTCTTCGTTCTCCAATCCACCACGCATCGATTGATAGGTACCTACGCCGAGGAACACCGCATCGTATTCGCTCAGCAGCGCATCCATGGTGATGTCTTTACCGACTTCGGTATTGAGCTGGAACTCGATACCCATCTCGCTGAAGATGCCGCGGCGTTTTACCATCACCTCTTTTTCCAGCTTAAAGGCCGGGATACCGAAGGTCAGCAAACCGCCGATCTCTGGATGACGATCGTAAACCACCGCTTTCACGCCGTTACGGGTCAATACGTCGGCACAGGCTAGGCCCGCCGGGCCTGCACCAATAACGGCCACCCGCTTACCGGTTGGGTGCACGTGGGACATATCCGGCTTCCAGCCCATCTCGATGGCTTTATCGCTGATGTAACGCTCGATATTGCCGATGGTCACTGCACCAAACTCGTCGTTCAGGGTGCAGGAGCCTTCACACAGGCGATCTTGCGGGCAAACACGGCCACACACTTCCGGCAGGCTGTTGGTCTGGTGTGCCAGATCCGCCGCCTCCATGATGCGGCCTTCATTCGCCAGTTTCAGCCAGTTCGGAATATAGTTGTGAACCGGGCATTTCCATTCGCAATAGGGGTTGCCGCAGGACAGGCAACGGTCGGCCTGTGATTTCGCCTGGGTTTCCGAAAAGGGTTCATAGATCTCTACAAACTCAATTTTGCGGATCTTCAGCGGTTTCTTTGGCGGATCAACGCGCTGCAGGTCGATAAATTGATAAACGTTCTGACTCATTCAATGACCCCTTACTGCGCCTGAACCCGCAGCTCGGCTGCGGAACGACTACGGTGACCCAACAATGCTTTGACATCACTGGACTTCGGTTTGACCAGCGCAAACTTCGGCGCCCATACCGGCCAGTTAGCCAAGATCTCTTCTGCCCGTGATGAACCGGTCAGTTGCACATGCTCGGTGATCAAACCACGCAGGTGCTCTTCATGGATCGCCAGTTGATCGACGTCCAGCACTTCCACCAGTTCCGGGTTGACGCGTTTGCGGAACTCGCCGTCTTCATCCAGTACATAGGCGAAGCCGCCGGTCATGCCCGCACCAAAGTTGATGCCGGTCTTGCCCAAGACGCAGACGATGCCACCGGTCATGTATTCACAACCGTTATCGCCAATGCCTTCAACCACGGTAATTGCCCCGGAGTTACGCACGGCGAAACGCTCCCCGGCACGGCCTGCGGCGAACAGCTTGCCGCCGGTTGCGCCGTACAGGCAGGTGTTGCCGATGATGCTGGCCTCGTGGCTGCGGAAGGCAGAGCCCACCGGAGGACGCACGGCGATACGGCCACCAGCCATCCCTTTACCGACGTAGTCGTTGGCATCGCCGGTCAGGGTCAGCTCAACGCCACCGGCATTCCATACGCCGAAGCTCTGGCCTGCGGTACCGGAGAAATGCGCCTTGATCGGATCGGCTGCCATCCCTTGGTCACCATGCAGTGTGGCAATGGCTCCTGACAAGGTCGCGCCGACGGAACGATCGGTGTTACGGATATCGAAATAGAAGGTCTTGCTGTGCTTGGCCTCGATATGCGGTTGAGCCTGCGCCATCAGATCCTTGTTCAGCACGCCCTGATCGAACGGTGGGTTGCTGCTTTCGGTACAGTGCAGGGCTTTGCCCGCGTGTGGCGTGGCGGTTTTCAGCAACGGCGACAGATCCAGCTTGTTCTGCTTGGCGGAGATCCCGTCGAGCTCGGTCAGGAACTCGGTGCGGCCAATCAGATCGACCAGTTGGCTGACACCCAACGTAGCCATGATCTCGCGGGTTTCCCGAGCGATAAACTGGAAGTAGTTGGTCACGCGTTCTGGCAGGCCGTGATAGTGATCGCGGCGCAGTTTTTCATCTTGAGTTGCTACGCCGGTCGCGCAGTTGTTCAAGTGGCAGATACGCAGGTATTTACAGCCCAGCGCCACCATCGGACCGGTGCCGAAGCCGAAGCTCTCTGCACCCAGAATGGCAGCTTTTACAATGTCGACACCGGTTTTCAGGCCACCATCCACCTGCAGGCGGATCTTGTGGCGCAGGCCGTTGGCCACCAGTGCCTGCTGAGTTTCCACCAGGCCAAGCTCCCATGGGCAGCCAGCATATTTAACTGAAGATAACGGGCTTGCACCGGTGCCGCCGTCGTAACCGGCAATGGTGATCAGGTCGGCATAGGCTTTCGCTACGCCGGTGGCAATGGTGCCCACGCCCGGCTCGGAAACCAGCTTCACCGAAATCATCGCTTTCGGGTTCACCTGTTTCAGATCGAAAATCAGCTGTGCCAGATCTTCAATCGAATAGATATCGTGATGCGGTGGAGGCGAGATTAGGGTAACGCCCGGCACCGAATAACGCAGTTTGGCGATATACGGCGTGACCTTATCGCCAGGCAACTGACCGCCTTCGCCCGGCTTGGCACCTTGGGCGACCTTAATCTGGATCACGTCGGCGTTCACCAGATAGGCTGGCGTCACGCCGAAGCGGCCAGAGGCCACCTGCTTGATACGGGACACCTTGTTGGTGCCGTAGCGCGCCGGATCTTCACCGCCTTCACCGGAGTTGGAGAAACCGCCCAGGCTGTTCATGGCAATCGCCAGCGATTCATGGGCTTCCGGGCTGAGTGCCCCGATGGACATGGCGGCGGTATCGAAGCGTTTGAACAGCGATTCGGCTGGCTCAACCTGATCGACCGGGATCGGCGTGCCTTTCGGTGTGATCGCCAGCAGATCGCGCAGTGTGGCAATCGGGCGCTCATTCACCAGCTTGGCATAAGTCTGGTAATCGCTGTATTCACCGCTGTGCACCGCTTTTTGCAGCGAGTTCACCACGTCTGGGTTATACGCATGGTATTCGCCATTGTGGACGAACTTCAGCAGGCCACCTTGATCCAGCGGCTTGCGTTTCAGCCAGGCGCGTTTGGACAGGTTTTGCAGATCCTGCTGGAAGTCGCTGAAGCTGGCACCGCCGATGCGGCTGACCACGCCCTGGAAACAGAGATCGGACAGGTCACGGTGCAGGCCGACGGCTTCAAACAGTTTGGAACAGCGGTAAGAGGCGATAGTCGAGATGCCCATTTTGGACATGATCTTGTACAGCCCTTTATTGATGCCGTTGCGGTAGTTGAGCATCACGTCGCGGTATTTCTTGTCGATCGCCTGGCTATCGACCAGCTTGGCCAGCGTTTCGTAGGCCAGATACGGGTAGACGGCGGTGGCACCAAAGCCCAGCAACACGGCGAAGTGATGCGGGTCGCGGGCGCTGGCGGTTTCAACGATGATGTTGGCATCGCAGCGCAGGTTCTTGTCCACCAGGCGGGTCTGGATTGCCCCCACCGCCATTGGCGCCGGTACCGGCAGACGCTGGTTGCTGATGGCACGGTCGGACAGGACCAGCAACACTGCGCCGTCACGGACTTTGCGTTCCGCTTCGTCGCACAGGGCATGGATGGTCTGCTCCAGATCCTGCTCCGCCGGATCGAAGGTCAGATCGAGGGTGTCGGCACGGTAATATTCGCCTTCCAGCGTCGTGAGCTGCTTGAAGTCTGAATACAGCAGGATTGGCGATTTGAAGCTCAGGCGGTGAGCCTGGCCTTCGGCTTCGCAGAATACGTTCATCTCGCGGCCGATGCTGGTGGCCAGAGACATGACGTGGGCTTCACGCAGCGGATCGATCGGCGGGTTGGTGACCTGAGCGAACTGCTGGCGGAAGTAGTCATAAATAATGCGCGGACGGCTGGAAAGCACGGCGAACGGGGTATCGTCACCCATCGAACCGGTGGCTTCCTGGCCGATCTCGCCCAGTACGCGGATCACCTGGTCTAGCTCTTCGCTGCTGTAGCCGAACTGCTTCTGGTAGGTTTCCAGCGTGGCGTCATCCAGCTCGCGGCTGCCCACCTGATCTTCCGGCAGGTCTTCGAAAGGCACCAGGCGCTTAACGTTCTTCTCCATCCACTCTTTATACGGGTGGCGGCTTTTCAGGTCGTTGTCGGTTTCGGCGGAGTGCAGGATCTTGCCGCTGCGGGTGTCGATCACCATCAGTTCGCCTGGCCCGACGCGGCCTTTTTCAATGACTTCATCCGGCTGGTAATCCCAGATGCCGACTTCTGAGGCACAGGTGATCAGCTTGTCTTTGGTGATGACGTAGCGCGCCGGACGCAGACCGTTACGGTCCAGGTTACAGGCGGCGTAGCGGCCATCGGACATCACGATGCCTGCCGGGCCGTCCCACGGCTCCATGTGCATCGAGTTGAAGTCAAAGAAGGCGCGCAGATCGGTGTCCATATCCGGGTTGTTCTGCCAGGCTGGTGGCACCAGCAAACGCATGGCACGGATCAGATCCATACCGCCTGCCAGCAACAGTTCCAGCATGTTATCCAGCGAGCTGGAGTCGGAGCCGGTTTCGTTAACGAAAGGCGCGGCGGCCTGCAAATCCGGGATAAGCGGGGTCTGGAATTTGTAGGTACGGGCACGTGCCCACTGGCGGTTACCGGTGATGGTGTTGATCTCACCGTTGTGCGCCAGATAGCGGAACGGCTGTGCCAAAGGCCAGCGCGGCACGGTATTGGTCGAGAAGCGCTGGTGGAAAAGGCAGATGGCCGATTCCAGCCGCAGGTCGGCCAGATCCAGATAGAAGCGTGGCAGATCGGCTGGCATGCACAGACCTTTGTAGATCGTCACCAGGTTGGAGAAACTGCACACATAGAAGCTGTCGTCCTGGACGCGCTTCTCGATACGGCGACGGGCCACAAACAGGCGGCGTTCCATATCACGTGGACGCCAGCCCGCAGGGGCGTTCACGAAAATCTGTTCAATACGCGGCAGGGAAGAAAGGGCGATCTCACCCAGAACGTCCGGGTTGGTAGGAACTTCGCGCCAGCCGACGATCGACAGCGTTTCGTTCTGCAGCTCTTCTTCAACAATGCGGCGGCTGGCACGGGCTTCCTCTTCGTTCTGGCTGAGGAACATCATGCCAACGGCGTAGTTCTTGGCTAAACGCCAGCCGCGCTCTTCCGCCACCATGCGGAAAAAGCGATCGGGCTTTTGCAATAACAGGCCGCAACCGTCGCCAGTCTTGCCGTCAGCAAGAATTGCACCACGGTGTTGCATACGGGCCAGTGCGTGAATAGCGGTCCTCACCACTTTGTGGCTAGGTTCGCCTTCTATGTGGGCGATCAGGCCGAAACCACAGTTGTCCCTCTCATGGGATTTATCGTACAGCATATCAGTGAACCTCCCCAGGCTCTGTGTGACTCTTACAACCCACTGCGAAGGGCCTGCTCAATTTCAGGCAGAAGTCCAATCAGCAAGGTTAATATCGCCAATCTGCTTTTCCGCCCTCCATCAATGGCCTCTCGTGACGGTTCTCACAAGTGGTAAATGACTTGTTTTAAGAGGGAGTCTTAAATTACTGCATAATTATGACGAGACGTTTGCCCGTCCAGAAAGCTTCCAGCGGACCTCCAACTTAGCGAGAAAGAATACGCAGGTCAAATATGGGCTTAACAGGGATTTCGATGGCTTGCATGAGGTTTATGATGATGAAAAATAAGTTTTTTCAGACGATTTCGGCTCAATGGAAAGGCAGGGGGAGTGCCGCAAAAATGTGAGCTGTCTCACTATAGTGCAATGCCTGAATCTCTGCACCATGCTAGTGCTGGCGGCAATGTCGGAATTTTATGCTGATAAATTTATATTTATTGTTGTTTATAACTATTTTTCATCGCTTTGTCATAAAGCTGTTAACAGTGCGCTGAGGATTAGAAACTTTCATCGAGATAAAAATGATTTTATTTGCACTAATAATGAATAGTTATGCCTGCGGCGGCCTTTGGGGAAAAGCGTTGATCCCTGTCATCGCGGGAAAAGCCGTTTCTTATTAGCATAACGGCCTTCATACACAGAGAGACACCAAGATTATGCAGTTGCCGCAATTAGTCAATATGTTTGGTAGCGATCTTCAGCGCCGTTATGGGGAGAAGATCCACAAACTCACGCTGCACGGTGGGTTTAGCTGCCCAAACCGCGACGGCACGCTGGGGCGCGGCGGCTGTACTTTCTGCAACGTGGCCTCTTTTGCCGATGAACAGATGCAGCAGCAAAGCATTGCGGAGCAACTGGCCATTCAGGCGCAGAAGGTTAACCGGGCCAAGCGCTATCTGGCCTATTTCCAGGCCTATACCAGCACCTATGCCGAAGTTGAACTGTTGGCCAACATGTACCAACAGGCGCTGACGCAGGCTGAGATGGTAGGCATCTGTGTCGGCACCCGGCCAGATTGCGTGCCGGAAGCGGCGCTCGATCTGCTGGCAGGCTATCGTGAACAGGGCTTCGAGGTGTGGCTGGAGCTGGGGCTGCAAACGGCGCACGATAAAACTCTAAAGCGCATCAACCGTGGCCACGATTTCTCCTGTTACCAGCAGACCAGCCGCCTGGCGCGGGAACGCGGCCTGAAGGTATGCAGCCATCTGATCGTTGGCCTGCCCGGAGAGACTCATCAACATCATTTGGCCACGCTGCAAGCGGTGGCTGAGAGCGGGGTAGACGGCATCAAGCTGCATCCGCTGCATATCGTCACCGGTAGCACCATGGCGCGAGCCTGGCAGGCAGGGCGTTTGCCCGAGCTGTCGCTGGAGGATTACGCATTCAGCGCCGGGGAAATGATCCGCCATACGCCGAAGGAGATTATCTACCACCGCATCTCGGCCAGCGCCCGTCGCCCCACCCTGTTGGCACCATTATGGTGCGAAAACCGTTGGAACGGCATGCAGGCCGTCGGCGGCTATCTTCAGCGGCATGGTGGCCAGGGTTCGGCTTTGGCCACAGACCAGCAATACCTGCCTTAAAACCCCGTTCTCAGGTTGCGAATTGCAACCATTCCCACAGTTCACAGTAAGGTTTCTTATCTTGACCGTATTTTACGGTATGATTTGAGAGATTATGTCTGTTGGGAATGGCTCATGAAGCAAATCCGGGTGTTAGCCCAGTACTACGTTGATTTGATGGTAAAACTGGGGCTGGTGCGCTTTTCACTGTTGCTGGCTTCAGCGCTGGTGATACTGGCGATGGTGGTGCAGATGGCGGTCACCATGCTGCTGCGTGGTGAAGTGGAAAGCATTGACGTGGTGCGCTCCATCTTCTTCGGCCTGCTGATCACGCCGTGGGCGGTTTACTTCCTTTCGGTGGTGGTGGAGCAACTGGAAGAGTCGCGCCAGCGCCTGGCTCGGCTGGTGGATAAGCTTGAGGAGATGCGCAATCGCGATCTCGCGCTGAACCAACAGATGCAAGAGAACATCAGCCAGCTCAATCAGGAAATTGCCGACCGTATCAAGGCGGAGCAAGATCGCCAACAGGTGATGGATAAGCTGACCGAAGAGATGGAGCAGCGCGAACAGGCACAGGTGGAGTTGGGCCAACAATCGGCATTGCTACGCTCTTTCCTCGATGCCTCCCCCGATCTGGTTTACTACCGCAACGAAGAAAAAGAGTTTTCCGGCTGCAACCGGGCGATGGAGCTGCTGACCGGCAAGAGTGAAAAACAGCTGATCGGCCTGACCCCCTTTGATGTCTACAGCAAAGAGATCGCCGAAAAAGTCATCGAAACCGATGAGAAAGTATTCCGCCACAACGTCTCCCTGACCTATGAACAATGGCTGGTGTACCCAGACGGTCGCAAAGCCTGTTTTGAACTGCGCAAGGTGCCGTTTTACGACCGCGTGGGCAAACGTCACGGGCTGATGGGCTTTGGCCGCGATATAACCGAGCGTAAGCGCTACCAGGACGCGCTGGAGAATGCCAGCAGAGAGAAGACCACCTTTATCTCAACGATCAGCCACGAGCTTCGTACGCCGCTTAATGGCATCGTCGGCCTGAGCCGTATTCTGCTCGATACCGAACTGAACGATGAGCAACTGAAGTATTTGAAAACCATCCACGTCAGTGCCATCACCTTGGGCAATATTTTCAACGACATCATCGAGATGGATAAACTCGAGCGGCGTAAGGTCCAGTTGGACAATCAGCCGGTCGACTTTACCAGCTTCCTGGCGGATCTGGAGAACCTCTCTGGCCTGCTGGTGCAGCCGAAAGGGCTACAGTTCGTGATGGAACCCGAGCTGCCGCTACCGGAGAAAATCATTACGGACGGCACACGCCTGCGGCAGATCCTGTGGAACCTGATCGGCAATGCGGTGAAGTTCACCCAGCAAGGCCAGATCGTGGTGCGTGTCAGGCGTGAAGAGCAGGAACAGATCGTGTTTGAGGTTGAAGACTCAGGCATGGGGATCCCTCAGGATGAGCAAGACAAGATTTTCGCCATGTATTATCAGGTCAAAGACCAGAACGGCGGGCGTCCGGCGACCGGTACCGGGATCGGCCTGGCGGTCTCCAAACGGCTGGCGCAGAGTATGGGCGGGGATATCACGGTTAACAGCGCGCAAGGGCACGGTTCTTGCTTCACCTTGACCATCAAGGCGCCAGCGGTGGAGGAAGTGGTCAATGAGGTCCAGGCGGTGGAAGAAATGCCGCTACCGGCGTTACATATCCTGCTGGTGGAAGATATTGAACTGAACGTGATCGTGGCCCGTTCGGTATTGGAGAAGCTGGGCAACAGCGTTGCGGTGGCCATGAACGGCCGTGATGCGTTAGCGATGTTCGACCCAGATGAGTTCGATCTGGCCCTGTTGGATATTCAACTGCCGGACATGAGCGGGCTGGATATCGCCCGTGAGCTGCGCGAGCGTTATGCGGGCCGCTCGTTGCCGCCGTTGATTGCGTTGACAGCTAATGTCCTGAAAGACAAGAAAGAGTATCTTGAAGCGGGTATGGACGATGTGCTGAGCAAGCCGTTGTCGGTACCGGCCTTGACCAAGATGATCAAACATTACTGGGATCATCAACCCCAACATACCACAAAGAAAACGGAGCAAAAGTCGATGCAGATTAATGAATCGTTATTGGATACCGCAATGCTGGAGCAGTACATGGATCTGGTGGGGCCGCAGCTGATCCATCAGAGCCTGGCGATGTTTGAACAGGTGATGCCGGGGTATCTGGCGGTGCTGGATTCCAACATGACCGCGAAGGATGAGAAAGGGATCACCGAAGAAGGGCACAAAATCAAGGGTGCCGCTGGTTCCGTCGGGCTAAAACATCTGCAACAACTGGCCCAGCAGATCCAGACGCCAACGTTACCAGCCTGGCAAGACAACGTGCAAGAGTGGGTCGATGAGCTGAAGCAGGAATGGCGCAATGACGTGGCGGTGCTGCGAGCTTGGGTAGAGAACGCTGAAAAAAAATGACCCCAGCCGAGGCCGGGGTGCGCGAATATTGCGCCAACACCAGGGAAATCATTAACCTGCGTATTGGTTTTTAGCGTTCTGGTAGAGCAGGTGGTACAAAATTCGTATACATCATACAGCGAACAACATAGCAAATGTAAGCGCTCTTGTTAGAAGAATCATTAAAATATGTGATGTAGTTAGTATTTGTCGCCTCTGGGCCTGCCTTTGCCGGCGGTCCTGGCTGGGAGAATGTCGATGAAACAGGTCGCTGTAGTGCTGAGTGGTTGTGGTGTTTATGACGGGGCAGAAATCCATGAGGCGGTGCTCACCTTGCTGGCTCTGGATCGTGCCGGTGCGCAGGCGGTATGCTTTGCACCCGATAAGGCACAACTGCATGTTATTAATCATTTATCCGGCGAAGAAATGCCAGAGAGTCGCAACGTTTTGCAGGAGTCGGCACGCATCGCTCGTGGCAAAATTCTGGCGCTTTCGCAGGCGGACGCCGAGCAGTTGGATGCCCTGATCGTACCCGGTGGATTTGGTGCGGCGAAGAATTTGAGCAGCTTTGCCACGCAAGGGGCGGAATGTTCCGTGGATCCCGATTTGTCTAAGCTTATTCTGGAAATGCATAAGAGAAACAAACCAATGGGTTTTATGTGCATTGCGCCCACGTTGTTGCCGAAAGTTCTCGATCAACCGTTACGATTGACCATTGGTAACGATCCCGATCTGGGTGAAGTGATTGATGCCATGGGCGGTGAGCCGGTGATCTGTCCGGTAGATGACATCGTGGTTGATATTGAAAACAAGGTTGTCACAACCCCCGCCTACATGTTGGCCCAGTCGATCGGCGAGGCGGCGCAGGGAATTGATAAGCTGGTGTCACGAGTGCTGGATCTGGTGGAATGATAAGGTTTTCTCGTAAATCGTGGATTGTTCGCCTGTGGTTTTGGTTTAAACGAGGCGTTCTTGCGGTTATTGGCCTGTGGCTGGCGGGGATCATTCTGTTCGCTTTTCTGCCGGTGCCGTTTTCTGCGGTGATGGTGGAGCGGCAGCTCGGTGCCTGGCTGAGCGGGGATTTTGGCTATGTGGCGCATTCCGACTGGGTAGCGATGGACGATATTGCCCCCTCGATGGCGCTGGCAGTGATGGCGGCAGAGGATCAGAAATTCCCCGACCACTGGGGGTTTGACGTGGCGGCCATTGAAAAGGCGCTCAGCCACAATGAAAAGCGGCCAACGCGCATCCGTGGTGCTTCTACCCTTTCTCAGCAAACGGCAAAGAACCTGTTTTTGTGGGATGGGCGCAGCTGGGTGCGCAAGGGGCTGGAGGCTGGGCTAACGGCGGGTATTGAGCTGGTTTGGACCAAGCGGCGTATTCTGACGGTGTACTTGAATATCGTCGAGTTTGGTGACGGCATCTTCGGCGTGGAAGCGGCGGCTCAGCACTTTTTCCACAAGCCGGCAAGCCGTCTGACGGCGTCTGAAGCGGCTCTGCTGGCGGCGGTGCTGCCTAATCCGCATCGTTTCAAGGCCGGTGCCCCTTCGGGGTACGTGATCCAGCGCCAGCAGTGGATTATGCGTCAGATGCGCCAGTTGGGTGGGGAAGGATTTCTTAAGGCGAACGATCTGAAATAATGACCCCTCACCCCAACCCTCTCCCACAGGGAGAGGGAGCTGAACGGATCGCGTGCTTGGGGGGGAAGTTATTATTTAACTATTTGATATAAAGCAATTTACTGTCGTTAAGTGGTGGCTCGATCGGTCCCCTCTCCCTGTGGGAGAGGGTTAGGGTGAGGGCACCAGACAACGCTGATCTCACCCCGACTCACGAGATTATTTAACGTAGGTAAACGCCGTTGTCACGTGTTTCACGCCGCTAACCTGGCTGGCAATCTGCGCCGCAGACTGGCCTTCCTGCTGTGTCACCAAACCTAACAAGAACACTTCGCCATTTTCGGTAGTGACCTTCACGTTTGAAGATTTGACGGTATCGCTGGTCAGGATCTGCGAACGTACCTTGGTGGTGATCCAGGTATCGGAAGAGGCGGTACCCAAGCTGACTGGTGTGCCCTGGCGGATCTCGTTATACACCTCAGCGGCGCCATCGACGCCAAGTGCGATCTGCTTCGCCCGGCTGGCGAGCTCGGTGGTAGGAGCCTGGCCGGTCAACAGCACTTTGCCCTGATAGGCGGTGGCTACGACACGGGCCTCTTTCTTCAGTTGCTGATCTTTGCTGATGGCATTTTCGACCCGGGCTTCCAACGTGCCGTCATCGACCTGTGTGCCTACGGTACGTGGATCGGTCGCCGTTTTGGTGGCAACTGCGGCACTGCCAACGACAACGCCCGCGACGCAACCCTGCAACAATAGGGCGCTGAACAGCACTGCAAATGTGGCTCTTAGCTTCATCTCGGTTCCTTTAATCGTCCTGGTGGGGGAACAATGTGTTATCAATCAGGTCGCATAGGCAATTGACGGTAAGCATATGCATCTCCTGAATGCGTGCACTGCGGTGAGAGGGGATACGTATCTCCACATCCTGCTGGCCGAGTAAACCCGCCAACTCTCCGCCATCGTAGCCGGTAAGCGCAACAATGGTCATATCACGCGTTACCGCAGCTTCGACCGCTTTTACAATATCACGGCTATTGCCGCGGGTGGAAATCGCCAGCAGCACGTCACCGGTGTGGCCGAGTGCCCGCACCTGTTTGGCATACATTTCATCATGCAGACGATCGTTGCCGATGGCGGTCAGCACCACGTTATCGGCGTTTAGCGCGATCGCGGGCAGGCTAGGGCGTTCGGTTTCAAAGCGGTTGATCATGCAGGCGGCAAAATGCTGAGCGTTAGCCGCCGAGGTGCCGTTGCCACAGCACAGGATCTTGTTGCCGTTCAATAACGATTGAACCAGGGTCATCGCGGCACGGGATATCGCGTCAGGTAAGGCTTCCGCCGCCGCAATCTGGGTTTGGATACTCTCGGTAAAACAGACTTTGATTCTATCCAGCACGTTGTTTTAATCCACTAGGTCAAAGGGCCGGCATACACCGGTCAACAGGGTTTAATCCGCATTGAAGGCATTGGGTATCCATTCTAACTGGCTACCGGTAATGGCTAAAACATCAAAACGGCAAGATGATGTGTCAAAACTGGCTCCTCGCCCCGCCAGCCAAACGGCGGCGGCATGCAGCAATCGCCGTTGCTTGCGGTAAGTCACGCTGGCCGCTGCGTCACCAAAGGCGTCACTGCGGCGGTAGCGGACTTCGACGAACACCCAGGTTTGACCATCACGCATGATAAGATCGAGCTCACCCCCACGTACCGCCACGTTGGCGGCGGTGAAGGTAAGCCCCGCGCGCTCCAGGTATTGGCGGGCCTGGATCTCATAGCCCGCTCCCTTGGCGCGTTGACTCAGGAGACCGGAACGACCGAGCCCTGGCGGTATTGCAGCCAAGTCAGTTTCCTGGTGATCACGCAGTTAGGTGAAGATGTCAGCACACCGGTGGTTCCTGAAATCTGGAATCCTGGCAACTGGCGCATTTGAGCAAAGTGGTTGGCCAATGTCCAGGCATCCATCCCCATGGCGTAGAGACGCACCAGGGAATAGTCGTTGCGGAATTTGGCGGTAGCTTGCTGTTGCAACTGTGGATTGGCCCCTGCCAGCAGAGGAATATCACTGAATTGCAGGCCTTCCATTTCCAGACGGAAGTCTGGACCCGCACCGGCCTGATAGCTGCGCGAGCTGGCAAACATGGCAGGTTTGCTACGAGAGCTGGTGGTCATGTCGATCATTGGCTTGATCAGCGTCAGCTGGTCTTGCGTGGCGACGATATACACCGAATCCACGCTGCCGCCGGTAGAGGCCGGGATATCGCTTGGTGGCGCTGGAATAGTCAGGCCAGCGATAGTCACAGACTGCTGCACGGGTGCCTGGGTGGCCACCGGGGTGCCACTCATGCGGATCCCGCCGCTGTTGACCATCTGGCGTAGCTCACCGGCAGAACCAATCCCTTGTTGCAGCACGGTCTGGCCACCGAGTTTTTGCCACTCTTCGGCGAAGGCTTTGGCAATGCGATCGCCAAACGCGCCGCGTGGCAGCAGCAGTAACGGCTGACGCTTTTGCTGTTCCCAGATATGGCGGGCGGCATCGCGGGCTTCATCTTCCGGTGACAGGGCGAAGTAACAGATATTCGGGCTGTCCTTCGGCTGCTCAGGCTGGTTGAGTGCCAGCACGTTCAGCGTCGTTGGGGTAGTGGCGAGCTGATCGACGTTGGCCTTCAGTAGTGGGCCTACGATCAGGGTTGCGCCATCTTGTTGGGCTTGAGCCAACAACGCTGGCAGAGGCTGGCTGGTGGTATCGTAGACCTTTACCTGCCCACCGGTTGCCGGGGATGGAGTGACTGGTGCCGGAGCAGGGGTAGCAGGTTGTACGGCGGCTACCTGAGTTGCATCTGCTTCAGGTGCTGAAGTACTGACGGCACCGTTGGCATTGTCTGGCGTTGCTGCCACGGTCTGGTCGGGATTAGTGGTTGGTTCCATTGCCTGAACAGGCGCGGTGAGTGCGATGCCACTTTGCGCAGCGTTAAAACCCTGTTGGATCGCATCGGCAAACACTTTGGCCTGGCCGTTCAGCGGCAGCAGCAGGGCGATATGCGAAGTCGAAGCCTGGGTGAAATTCAGCACCTGATTCAACTGGGCTGGCAGGTTTTTCGCCGCCGGGTTCTGCGGATAGCGGTTCTGCCAGTCTTTGATCCCGGCCTTCAGCAGATCGGGATCCTGACGGTTGTCCTGATAGACACGTAACAGATCCAGCCAGCCTTGCAGCACGTTTTCGTTGGCGTTAATCACCAGGCTGTTCATGTCGGCCGGTTTCAGGCCAAGCAGCGTTTGCCAGGTTTTATCCAGATTATCCTGATGAGCCTGGCCGCTCAGTAACGGCTCCTGGGCAATATAGGCGCGGATCAGTGGCAGTGAGGCTTGGCCCTGGTTAGCCGCGATCTGCGCCTGATACAGGCGAACCAGCTGATTTGGTGACAGCGCGCTGCTGTCTATTTTATTTAGCGCATCGCGGGCTGCGCCCAGATCCTTGTTGGCTACCTGCAGTTCTGCGCTCAAAAGCTGGCGCTCAAGCTGTTGTGTACTCGTCAGATTTTGCGGCAAGGTGCTCAGTTGCTCGTTAGCCTGTGGCAGTTTGCCTTCGCGAGTTAATGCGCGAATCGCAAGTAATTGCCAGTCAGCCTTGTTATCATCGCTGCTTTGCTGCAACTGTTGCAGATAGTAATCAGAGTTGGCACTGGCTTCGTCCTGGATATTTGAGGGCGGAGTTTGTGGAACCTGACTTGGACAACCAGCTAACAGCAAGGCTGCCAGTACAACAGGTACTAATCGCCCTGCTTTGGTACGAAGGAATGTTGAGGAAAGCATACTGTATCCAGTGATGTTTTTTTCAAGATGCTCAATATTAAATCGGCAATCCGGATGAAACAATGAATCAACACCAACAATCAGCTATTTCTGCATCGACACTGTACGTGGTGCCCACCCCCATTGGTAACCTGGGGGATATGACTCATCGGGCCATAGAGGTACTGAAAAGCGTCGATCTGATTGCGGCGGAAGATACGCGCCATACCGGGTTGCTGCTGCAACACTTTGCTATTAGCGCGCGGTTGTTTGCGCTGCACGACCATAACGAACAGCAGAAGGCGGACCAACTGCTGGCAAAACTGCAGGAAGGCCAAAGCATAGCACTGGTGAGTGACGCAGGCACGCCACTGATTAACGATCCGGGTTATCACCTGGTGCGCCGTTGCCGCGAAGCGGGGATCCGCGTCGTGCCGCTGCCGGGCGCCTGTGCTGCCACCACCGCGTTGTGTGCCGCCGGTGTGGCTTCCGATCGTTTCTGCTACGAAGGCTTCCTGCCAGCCAAAACCAAAGGCCGTAAGGATACCCTGCTGGCGCTGGCAGAGGAACCGCGAACGCTGATTTTCTATGAATCTACCCACCGTTTGTTGGAAAGTTTGCAGGACATGGTCACCGTGTGGGGGCCACAGCGCTACGTAGTGCTGGCGCGTGAACTGACCAAAACCTGGGAATCGATTCACGGTGCCCCAGTGGGGGAACTGCTGGCCTGGGTGCTGGAGGATGAGATGCGCCGCCGGGGGGAGATGGTGCTGATTGTGGAAGGCCACAAGGCGCAGGAAGACGACTTGCCGCTCGAGGCACTACGTACCTTGGCTCTGCTGCAAAAAGAGCTGCCGCTGAAAAAGGCAGCGGCGTTAACCGCAGAGATCCACGGCGTGAAGAAAAATGCGCTGTATAAACATGCGTTGGAGCAACAGGAACAGGCTAACTGAGCCCCAGCTTTGTGACTCAGCTATGCCGAATGATGTTGAACCCTTCCTGGTCATTCGGCTCAACAAAATGGCGAGTGATGAGATCAAACTGCTCATCGGTCGCGGCAAAATCATGAGTGCCCGACTGATTGCGGGCATGAAGTCTGGCCTTGCAGACATCATCGGGTACGTTGAGATAATGCAGTTGGTTATCGGCGCCCGACTCGCGGATGATATCCATCATCCATTCACGGCTGGCCACGGTATTGGCTGGAAAGTCCAGAATGAGGGTTACCCCGGCGTTAAGCAGCGCAATCAGATGGGGTTTGATGGCGTTTTTCAGCTTGGTACTACAGCGGACATAGTCTGCAACGGTCTGCATCTCATCGGCGTATAGCTGGGCAAGCCAGCGATCTTCCGCGATTATCACGCTACCAGGCTGGGTTGCCAACGTGGCTGAAAGCGTGGATTTTCCTGACGCTATTTTCCCACATAGAAGATGTAGGGTTGGTTTCTGGGGCGAACGGGTCATGGTTAACCTCACTGGAGTGATGCCGGTAAGGCCCGCCTCACCGGCGGGAACAAACTGACAAGCGTCATCCCACCTTGGTTGGTAAGCGGTAAATAATAATCTCGACGCAAATCAGAGCTGAAGGTCTTTGTTTCATATCGCCAAGCTAGCATATCCATAGGGCGCGCCTCTAGATCTGTTTTCCTTTCCCCTAAAACGGTTGACCTGCCGCAACCACAACGCTACTATCCGCGCCGGAGTTGACCAGACAGTCGCCGCTTCATTGCCGTCCTCTTCGGGGGAGACAGATGGAGGGGAGGAAAGTCCGGGCTCCATAGGGCAGGGTGCCAGGTAACGCCTGGGAGGCGCAAGCCTACGACTAGTGCAACAGAGAGCAAACCGCCGATGGCCCGCGCAAGCGGGATCAGGTAAGGGTGAAAGGGTGCGGTAAGAGCGCACCGCGCGGCTGGCAACAGTCCGTGGCACGGTAAACTCCACCCGGAGCAAGGCCAAATAGGGGTTCACATGGTACGGCCCGTACTGAACCCGGGTAGGCTGCTTGAGCCAGTGAGCGATTGCTGGCCTAGAGGAATGACTGTCCACGACAGAACCCGGCTTACCGGTCAGCTCCCTCTATACAGATAACCCCGCGTGACGAGAGTCGCGCGGGGTTTTTCTTTATCTGTACCCTACACCGGCAAATCAATCAGCAGCGCACGTAGCGGTGCTTCGGCCTGGATGGTGAGGCGGTTTTCCTCGCGGATAAACGCACCGTCGCCACAGGTCAGGCGCTGGCTCTGTTGATGGTCGCCATTGACCTCAACGGTACCGTGGATCGATTGCAGGTAGGCGCGTGGCCCATGCAGAGTAAGCGTCTGCTGTGCTCCCGCCGGTAAGTTCAAATGATGTATCCAGACCTGTTGGCGCAGTTGCAGGCTGCCTTGGGCACCATCCGGTGAGGCCAGCAGCGCATAGGGCTGATCTGGCAGGCTCAAACGCTGCACACGCTCGTTACTGCGCTCCGGACAGGCATCCAGCCACAGCTGCATCCGGGTCAGTGGCGTGCTGCTGCTGACGTTCTGTTCGCTATAGCTAAGCCCCGGTTGCGTAGCCAGCAATAACGCCTCTCCTGCCGCTGCGCGTACGGTATTGCCGTCGCTGTCCCGGTATTCGGCTTCACCCTGCAGGATCAGATTCAGGATATCTACGTTGGGATAGGTGCGTGGTTGGAAGGCGGCACCCGGTGCTAATACCTCTTGATTCAGTACCCGCAGCGACGCATAGCCCATCAGCTTGGGATCGAAGTAGTGGCCAAAGGAAAAGGTATAACGAGCCTGCAGCCAACCAAAGTCAGCTTGCCCGCATTGTTGTGCTGTTCTGCATGTGATCATGGCAATCGGCTCTCTAAATTCATTCTCTTGATGGTAAGCATCTGGACGGCGGATTGTTAGCCAGTTAATCTGGTCGGTATATTCAAATTTCCTGATAGAGAGTTTCGATGGCCAGAGATCGGGCGTTAACGCTTGAAGCGCTTAGGGTTATGGATGCGATCGACCGCCGTGGCAGCTTTGCCGCCGCCGCCGATGAGCTGGGGCGAGTGCCTTCGGCGCTCAGCTACACCATGCAAAAATTGGAAGAAGAACTGGATGTGGTGCTGTTTGACCGATCCGGGCATCGCACCAAATTTACTAATGTTGGGCGCATGTTGCTTGAGCGTGGCCGCGTACTGCTCGAGGCGGCGGACAAGCTGACGACCGATGCAGAGGCATTGGCGCGGGGGTGGGAAACCCATCTCACCATCGTCAGCGAAGCGCTATCCCCTGCCTACAAGCTGTTCCCTTTGGTTGATAAGCTGGCGCTGAAGGCCAATACCCAGGTTTCGATCTTTACCGAAGTGTTGGCCGGGGCATGGGAGCGGCTGGAGCAAGGGCGGGCCGATATCGTTATTGCGCCGGATATGCACTTTCGCGCCTCTTCTGAAATCAACACCCGCAAGCTGTATAAGGTGATGAGCGTGTACGTTGCCGCACCGGAGCATCCGATCCACCTGGAGCCGGAGCCGCTGTCGGAGCTGACGCGGGTGAAATACCGCGGTATTGCGGTTGCAGATACCGCGCGGGAGCGGCCAGTGCTGACGGTGCAATTGCTGGATAAGCAGCAGCGCCTGACGGTGAGCACCATCGAAGATAAGCGCCGCGCCTTGCTGGCCGGGCTGGGGGTTGCCACCATGCCTTATCAGATGGTGGAGAAGGATATCGAGCAGGGGCGTTTACGCGTGGTGGGGCCGGAATATAGCCGTGAGGCGGACATTATCATGGCCTGGCGGCGCGACAGCATGGGCGAGGCTAAATCCTGGTTCCTGCGTGAGATCCCACGCCTGTTTGCACGTGAGGAGAATCAGTAACTTCTTCGCACTTTCGCAATTGTTTCCCCTCACCCTAACCCTCTCCCACAGGGAGAGGGGACCGATCGAGTTCGCTAATTGCTCAGCGTTTTATCTTGCCTACTCCCTATTTTCCGAAGTTGTACGGGCTAATTACACACTCCGGGCAGCTCCCTCTCCTTTTTGGGGAGAGGGCTGGGGTGAGGGGGGAATTGCGACGACGGAATAACAGACAGCACGCTATTTTCTCGCCCAACCTATCAACCAAAGCGTACATCGCGCCCGTGGGGTTCATCCAGATCCTGCGCGGGGCCGATCGAAATAATCCCATGCGGATTGATGGTGGCATGGCTGCGATAATAGTGGTTGCGGATATGCGCCATATCGACCGTTTCGGCAATCCCTGGCATCTGGTAGATATCGCGCAGGAAGCCGTACAGGTTGAGATAGTCGCTGATGCGGCGCTGGTCACATTTGAAATGAGTGACGTAGACCGGATCGAAACGGATCAGCGTGGTCCACAGGCGCAGATCGGCCTCGGTGAGTTGATCACCGGTCAGATAACGGTGCTGGCCGAGGATCTGCTCCAGCCGCTCCAAAGAGGCAAACACGCCGTTTACCGCTTCGTCATAGGCATCCTGGCTGGTAGCAAAACCGGCCTTGTACACTCCGTTGTTTACCGAGTCGTAAATCCAGCCGTTGAGTGAATCGATCTTTTCACGCAGTTCTGCCGGGTAGTAATCTCCAGCCCGTGCGCCGACGGCGTCGAAAGCGCTGTTGAACATGCGGATAATATCGGCAGACTCATTGCTGACGATGGTCTGCTGCTGTTTATCCCACAGCACTGGCACGGTAACGCGGCCGCTGTACTGCGGATCGGCCCGTAGATAGAGCTGGTAAAGAAAATCGGAGTGATACAGCGCATCGCCGGTTGCTGCCGGGAAATCCTGGCCGAAGGTCCAGCCGTTTTCCAACATCAGCGGATGCACCACGGAAACCGGGATGGTTTGCTCCAGCCCCTTCAGCTTGCGCATCAGCAGGGTACGGTGTGCCCAAGGGCAAGCCAGGGAAACATACAGATGGTAGCGATCTTGCTCGGCTTTAAAACCCGCTTTGCCATGCTCTCCCGCAGCGCCATCTGGGGTGACCCAATTGCGAAACTGAGAGGTTGAACGCTTGAAACGGCCCCCGGTGGATTTGGTGTCATACCAGGTGTCTTGCCAAACGCCATCAACGAGTTGTCCCATGAGATCCTCCAAAATATCCGAGAGTGAAAGTCAAAAGGCCCGGCATGAAGAGCCGAGCCTTTATCCCCGTCGTCTTTCAAGCTGCAGCGTTGTTACCTGCACTTACTCACCCTAGTCACTTACCCAAAAGTAAGCTCCTAGGGATGAGTAAGCTTGTCGCCTAGCTGCAGCTTGAAATCCATAGGGTATGCTTTATAAGTTTACCACTTTTTGTTCAAAATGCGGTCAATGCTGAAGCCGCCAGGGCCTGCAACCGCCAGCACGATGAAGCCACCGGCAATGGTCAGGTTTTTCATAAACATCAGCTGGTTCACGCCTTCGGCAAAGTTGGTGTGGAACAGCAGCGCGGTCAGGATGGTGAAACCGGCAGTGAACAGCGCCACGGTACGGGTCAGGAAGCCGAACAGGATCGCCAGGCCACCGCCGAACTCCAGCAGGATGGTCAGTGGCAGCAAGAAGCCAGGTACGCCCATCGACTGCATGTATTGTTGGGTGCCGGCATAGGCATCACCCATTTTGCCGTAACCTGCAACGATAAACAGGATTGGCATCAGAATACGAGCAACCAGCAAACCTGTATCTTCTAATTTTTTCATCATTAACTCCAAAAAGTGTTGTTGCTTGCCAAACTTGGCATTGGTACCGCCAGGGGGTCTGTAGCCACCATGTCCGGTTGATGGAGTGAATGTTAGACGGGAACGCTGCAGGTTGTTAGCAAGTAAAACTGTCGTAATTTTTCAAAAAATCTGAATATCTGCCATGAGGTAAAAGAATTTTTAAATCAATGCGTTAGCGTGTTACGTTGGATTTTTGGATAGAAACCACGCAGAGGGGAGGGATTACCAACGGGATAATTGAACCTGTGGCAGCGCGGTTATTTTTTAGGAAGGGCGTTACGGATCAGGCGAACGGTGCCCCAGACGCTGAGTGCCCGTCGTGACCAACGGATCAACTTGCTTGGATGGCGGATGCCGTACAGCGCAATCACGCTGGAGCCAATAGCCATATACTTACGCAGACCATATAGGGTCTGCCAGCTGCGATCAAAGGATTCGGTCTTTTGCAGCCACTGGCTTTTGTTGGCGGCCAGATCCAGACGTTGTTGCTGGATCTGCCGGATGAGTTGCTCTTTTCTGCGTTCACGGTACTGGCGGCGATTCATGTTTCTCCTCCAGTTCAGCGCGGTCGAGTTCCAATTGCTGACGTGTTGCCCCTAACAGTGTCGAACGGCGAGCCTTGGATAGTGTCCAGACAAGCCCCACAACGGCCAGGAACAGCAGAACGGCGGTAGTCGTACCCAACGCCATCAGGCGATAAGCGGGGTCGATAGCCCAGAAGATGAGGATTAACAGGCTCATCAGGCCGAAGGCGGTAAACAGCAGGGTAAGCCCCGCCATCATCAGCAACTGGATGAGGTTGGCTTTCTCCTCTTCCAGCTCGATAACGGCCAGACGCACCCGGGTTTCCACCATGCCGACCATAATGGTGACAATCCGTTGGGCGATATCCAGGACCCCTTTACCGGGGCCCTGAGCGCGCGTTTGCGGCTGCTCTGCCATAATCAGCGGCGCGCGAGCAGAACGCCTAACACCACGCCAACCGCGGCGCCGATACCGATACCGGTCCACGGGTTTTCACGCACGTAATCATCAGCCTGGCCAGCCATCTGCTTGGTCTGGTGGGCCAGTTTGTCACTGGCATCGCTCAGACGGGCACGTGTTTCTTTCAGTGCACCTTCTGCTTTGGAGCGCAGTTTGTCCAGTTCAGCTTTAGGTTTATCGGTGGAAGAGTTCAGCACTTCTTCCAGCGTATCGGCCAGGGACTTCAGTTCAGCGCGTAAATTTTCTGCATGTGAATCATGTGCCATTTCGATAACTCCTTAACATTAACTTCGACAGACTTTTAACATAGCGGATTTATTCACTTAAGCAAAGGGCTTATCCCCGGTGGATATCACTAACCAATGTCATTATTGATTGGTAAAATCCCGCCAGATGGGGCTCTTAGCGATAAATCCGCTAATATAAAAAATTATTCGGCCTGCGCGGCTTTCAGCTCTGCCTGGGCTTCTGCCAGCTTTCTCTGTTTGTTGGCGATTTTATCTGCCTTGCCGGTTTCCTGAGCCTCTTTCAGCTCCTGCTCACGCTCGGCCACTTTCTCCTGCTTATCAGCAATCTTCTTCTGGCGATCGGCTTGTAAACCGGCCTCGGTGCAGTGGGTCTGTACTTCGCTCAGGGCTTTCTGCAGGCCTGCCACGCGGTGGCTGTTGCCGTGCTTAGTGGCATAATCGATCTGGGTCTGGATCTCCTGGGCTTTGCTGGCACAAGTCTCGACCGCTGCCTGTGAAAGCGCAGAAAAAGTGAACAGGGGGATGGCCAGTAACAATGTGTGGCGTAATTTCATGATTTCAATTCCTTAATGCTGGGAGATCACTAGGATGCTCCCGGTTTCCTGCTGCCCAAGGGGCAGTGCGACAGGTGGCCTACGCGGCTGACCCATGCTGACAATCAGCATAGTCACAAATTGCGTAGAACCCCAAATGTAGGGGCGCTGCATGCTGCGCCCGATTAGCCGGATGTAACGACAGCCAAGATAATCCCTTAAATGAGAAAGGGATTATCCCAGATTAAGTGGTGCACGTGCAAATTTACGCACCCAGCGGCTGGGGATAGGAGACTCGTTCAGGGCAATGGTATAACCGGGGGGCAGGATGTTTTCCAGGGCTTCACGGGCCAGCAGTTGCTGTTCAGGGGAATCCAGGCGGATCACCAGGCCATCGCCCTCCGGCGTAATGCTTTTGATGCGGATACCGCGTTCATCCAGGCGCTGATAGACGTAAAAACCATCTGGCAACGATAAGCCCTGCTGAACCACGTGAATACGCAGTTCGTTTTCCGTACGTAAAATGTATGGCGCCAGCACGGCGGCCAATGCCAGCAATGGCAATAAAAGCATCAGCGCGTATTGCCAGCGTGGGCGTTTGGCTTTCACGCGTCTTTGCCTGCACGGTCGGCGCGCTTTTTGCGCCACAGTACCACTAGCGAACCGACCAGCCCGGCGACCAGTAGCACCAGTGGCAGCATCATCAGGCCGAACATCAACTGGTCTTCATACTTGCGAAACATCGGGGTTTTCCCGAGGGCAAAACCGACCGATACCAGGATCAGAACCCACAGCAGGCCACTCATCCAGTTAAAGAACTGGAAGCGTGCGTTGCTCAAACCGGACAACCCGGCAATGGTAGGCAACAGCGTACGGACGAAAGCCAGGAAACGGCCAACCAGCAGGGCCGACAGGCCATGGCGGTGGAACAACTGGTGGGCACGTTGATGATAGTGGGCCGGTAGATGAGCTAGCCAACCCTGTACCGTAGGCGTATTGCCTAGCCATCGGCCTTGTATGTAGCTAACCCAGCACCCCAGGCTGGCTGCGGTGGTCAGGATAAGAATGGTCACCGGGAAATTCATGGTGCCTTTGGCGACCAGGACGCCGACCAGGATCAGCAGGCTATCACCCGGCAGGAAGGCAGCGGGCAGCAGGCCATTTTCCAGAAATAAAATCATAAACAGCAAGACGTACAGCGTCCAGACCAACGAGGGGTTGGCCAGCGTTTCAAAGTCTTGCTGCCATAAGGCATCCAACAGTTGCTTAATGATATCCATCCGGTGTTCCTAAAAACGTCATTGTTATTTTCGTTCAGCGGCTGGGGGGCGGTAAGCTCGCGGAGGGCCCTGGCTGCTGAAGATGATGAACGGTGTTGCTTTATTCTTTGGTTCTTTTGGGGCGACACCGGATCATGAGTGATACGTTAGCGAGCCACGGTAAAGTATATTGCTTTCTTTCCAACCCCCGAGCCTGCTTTGCTGCTGCGGGAAGTTCAGCGTCCAATTGACCTGCCGCAACCGGTTAGGGGCTGGGTTATCTGCCTGCCGCTGAGGCCTCAGGCGGTAGCCCAGATCTGTTGCTAAAGTATAGGTCGGAACCGACTGGGTCGGGGCCTGCAACGAGCTGGGGTAGGAATGCATCCGGGGCAAAGACAGCAGTAGTTTGCTGAGGGGCTTGCGGCGGAGTTCACTGTGCGGACGGTAATCCTGATCGTAGGGGGAAACCACATGCTCATCAAATAATGCCTGAGCACTTAACGCGGAGGCTAAGGCTGCGGTTTGTGCTGCATAGAGCTTTGGGCCGGAGACCGAACCGGTCCAGCAGGAAAGAGCAATAAGCATGGCAAACAACCAGCGCATGTATTCGCGTTCCACCCCAAAGTCAGTCGATAAAAAAGTGGGCTAACTCTACCAAAATAGCACGATTGGCAACAGGGAAATCTACGTGGTCGCTGGGGAAATATCGCGCAGTGGGCGGCTGTACCGGGATCGATTCAGCCGTTTTTACAATACCTGACATTCGGTGCGATTTCTTGACGCCAAAACCCTATTTGGTGGTGGTGGCCATGTTATCCAAATGGATCACCGGATTCTCGGCAAACAGGTAGCGATCGGCGTTGTATTCGAAATCGTCGGTGGTGGCATTGAACAGCATCTGCTTGGTGTTTTCCAGATGTTGCCACATGGCCAGTTTGGCACCGTGAGGATCTTTACGTATCAGCGCTTTAAGGATCTCATCGTGATCGTCGCACCAGCTGGCAATGGAGCGCTCATCGATATGTTCGTGCAGTTTGATCCAGTAAGGGTTGCTGACACGCTGAGCCCACATTTTTTCCACTATGGTGGCCATGGCGGTATTCTGGGTCGCCAGCGCGACCTGCACGTGGAATTTGAGATCCCATTGCGAATCGCGGAAGCGATCCTCTTTGCGCGCCTGCTCCTGGATCTCCATCAGTTGGACGATATCCTGCTTGGTCACCTGGGTGGCGGCAAACTCGGCGATGTTACTTTCGATCAACTGGCGTGCCTGTAGCAGTTCAAAAGGCCCAGAGGTAGCGAATTCGAGGCTTTCGCCCGGAACCACCAGGTGCTTCTGCTGGTTGGAGATCACATGGATGCCCGAGCCTTTGCGCACTTCGACGTAACCTTCCACCTCCAGCATGATGATCGCCTCACGCACCACGGTGCGGCTAACGTTCATCTCTTCTGCGATATAACGCTCGGCTGGCAGTTTCTCACCGACCGGGTAGACCCCGCCCTCAATGCGCCGTTTTAGCTCGGCGGCCAATTGCTGATAAAGGCGTCTGGTTTCAGTGAATTCCATAGTGAATACTCGGTGGTAGAAGGGCGTGATGCCATAGGACCTGTTATACCACTTATCCGTTGTAGCTGCTAGCGAGTCAGATACGAAAAACCCGGCACAAAGGCCGGGCTGTGGGGGGTTAGCTGCTGGCATCTGCCGTTTGTAATCGTTCCTGTTCCAGTTCGGAAACCGGCTTGTTTTGTAGCACGGTCCAGATCACGATGGCGGCCAGAATATCGAACACCGACAGGGCGGCGAACAGCGGGCTGAAGCCCATGGTGTCAGCCAATGCGCCGACCACCAGAGCGAACATGGTGCTCGCCGTCCAGGCGGCCATACCTGTCAGCCCATTGGCGGTAGCGACTTCGTTGCGGCCAAAGACGTCCGACGATAGCGTAATCAGCGCACCGGACAGTGCCTGGTGGGCAAAGCCCCCGATGCACAGTAAGGCAATGGCGACATAAGGGCTGGTGAACAAGCCGATCATGCCTGGGCCAATCATCAACACGGCGCCCAGGGTGACCACCAGTTTGCGTGAGACGATCAGGTTGACGCCGAAATGCTTTTGGAAGAATGGCGGCAGATAGCCACCCAGGATGCAGCCGAAATCGGCGAACAGCATCGGCATCCAGGCGAACATGGCAATTTCTTTCAGGTTAAAGCCGTAAGCCTTGAACATGAATAGCGGGATCCAGGCGTTGAAGGTCCCCCAGGCGGGTTCTGCCAGGAAACGCGGCAGCGCGATGCCCCAGAACTGGCGGTTACGCAGGATCTGCCAGGCGGACATCTTCTTGGCATTGCTGGTCTGGTGGTGCGCTTCCTGACCATCCAGAATGTAGCTGCGTTCTTCGGAACTGAGTTTCTTCTGGTCTTTCGGGTGCTTATAGAAGATCAGCCAGCAGATGGCCCAGATCAGGCTCAGGACACCGGTAATGATAAACGCCATTTCCCAGCTGTGGGCCACAATCGCCCAGACCACCAAAGGGGGAGCGAGCATCGCGCCCACCGAGGATCCGACGTTAAAGTAACCCACCGCGATGGAGCGCTCTTTGGCCGGGAACCATTCGCTACTGGCTTTCAACCCGGCAGGGATCATCGCCGCTTCGGCCATACCGACCGCACCACGGGCCATAGCCAGACCGACCCAGCTGTTGGCCAGCGCGGTGCCCATACAGAAGATGGCCCACAGGATGGCAAACATCGCATAGCCGATTTTAGTGCCGAGCACGTCGAGGATATAGCCTGCAACGGGCTGCATCAGGGTATAGCAGGCTGAATAGGCGGCAACAATATAGGAATACTGTTGGGTCGTGATCCCCAGTGAACCTTCCAGCGAGGGGGCTGCGACGGACATCGCATTGCGGGTCAGATAACCGAGCACGGTGCCGATAGTCACCAGGCCGATCATATACCAGCGTAAGCCTTTAATTTTACGCATCCCAAATCTCTCCCAGTCTAAAAATTTCGGCCACCGGCAAGCCTGTGGCGGTCATGGTGGTGATTCCTTTTCATCTGGTTGCCGGTATTCCGCTTACCGACGCCGTCCTGCGCGTTGCCATTGAACCGTGGTTATAAACCAGTAGCAGGGTGGCGAGAAGATAACTTGTCATACAGATTTAAAAGTTGAGTGATATCACAAAAACCATTATTTTTTTAAGTGATAATGCTGGTCATCATAAGGCATTGGTTTAATGGGAGTCGTCTGGATAGGCGCTTGGAAGCCGTAATGATGGGTTAACCAAGGTGAAATTTAGCTAGACTCTACGATGAATTGGTGTGATAACTTTCCAAAAGTTGACAGCAAGGCTAGCCAGGAAAAAGGTGAGGAACCCATATGGCCACGTTTTTGAGCGATGATTTCTTGTTAGACAGTGAATTTGCCCGCCGCCTGTATCACGACTATGCAGCGGATCAGCCTATTTTCGACTATCACTGCCATCTGCCACCGCAACAGATTGCCGAAAACACTCGTTTTAAGAACATGTACGATATCTGGTTGAAGGGCGATCACTATAAGTGGCGCGCGATGCGCACCAACGGCGTGGCTGAACGCCTGTGTACCGGCGATGCCTCTGACCGGGAAAAATTTGATGCCTGGGCGGCAACGGTGCCGCATACCATTGGCAACCCCCTGTATCACTGGACGCACCTGGAATTGCGCCGTCCGTTTGGCATCACCGGCAAGCTGCTCTCCCCGACTACCGCAGATGAAATCTGGCAGCGCGGTAATGAACTGCTGTCGCAGGAGGCTTTCAGCGCTCGCGGCATCATGAAACAGATGAAGGTCAAAATGGTGGGCACCACCGACGATCCGATCGACGATCTGCGCCACCATCAAGCCATCGCTGATGACAGCAGCTTCGATATCAAAGTATTGCCAAGCTGGCGCCCAGACAAGGCCTTCAATATTGAAGCCGCTGGGTTTAATGACTATATGCAACAGCTGGAAGCCGCCGCAGACACGTCCATCAGCCGCTTCAGCGATTTGTGCGATGCGCTGAAAAAACGTCTGGATCACTTTGCCGCTCACGGTTGTAAGGTTTCCGATCACGCGTTAGACGTGGTGATGTACGGAGAGGCCGATGAGGCCACGTTAGACAAGATCCTGGCTCAGCGCCTCAGCGGAGAGCTGCCAACGCAGCAGCAGATTGCCCAGTTCAAGACCGCCGTCCTGCTGTTCCTGGCTGCTGAATATCAGCGCCGCGAATGGGTGCAGCAATACCACATCGGCGCGCTGCGTAATAACAATAGCCGGATGTTCAAGACTATCGGCCCGGACATTGGCTTCGATTCCATTAACGATCAGCCGGTAGCCGAATCACTGTCCCGTCTGCTGGATGCTCAAGCCAAGCAGGGGGCGTTGCCGAAGACCATTCTTTACTGCCTGAATCCACGGGATAACGAAGTGATCGGCACCATGGTCGGCAACTTCCAGGGCGAAGGTACGCCGGGCAAGATCCAGTTTGGTTCAGGCTGGTGGTTTAACGATCAGAAAGACGGCATGCAGCGCCAGATGACGCAGTTGGCACAGCTTGGGCTACTTAGCCGCTTTGTGGGCATGCTGACCGACAGCCGCAGCTTCCTTTCCTACACGCGTCACGAATACTTCCGCCGCATCCTGTGCCAGATGATTGGCCGCTGGGTGGAAGATGGCGAAGCACCGGCGGACATTGCGTTGCTGGGTGAGATGGTGAAAAACATCTGCTTCGACAATGCCAAACACTATTTCGCTATCGAATTAGCGTAGTTCTAGCTCGAGGTTGGTTTATGCAAAGCATCATAAAGATCCATGCAAAAGATAATGTGGCGGTCGCACTGTGTGATTTGGCGGCTGGTGACCAGCCTGTCTGGGAAGGGCAGGCGATCGCACTGGCGCAGGACGTTGCTCGGGGGCACAAATTTGCACTTGAACCGATCGCTGCCGGTGAGATGATCGTCAAGTACGGCTTGCCGATCGGCCATGCGCTGGTGGCCATCGCTGCGGGCGAACATATTCATTCGCAAAATGCCAAAACCAACCTGAGCGATCTCGACAGCTATCAGTATCAACCGGAGTTCCAGACCTTACCGGCGCAGGCGGCAGATCGTGAGGTACAGATTTACCGCCGCAGCAACGGTGAGGTAGGGATCCGCAACGAACTGTGGATCATCCCGACCGTGGGCTGTGTGAACGGCATCGCACGTCAGATCCTGCAACGTTTTTTGAAGGAAACCGGAGAAGCAGAGGGGATCGACGGCGTGCATCTGTTCAGCCACCCCTTCGGCTGCTCACAGCTCGGACAGGATCATGAGAATACCCGCACCATGCTGCAAAATATGGTGCGTCACCCCAATGCCGGGGCGGTTCTGGTGATAGGCCTAGGCTGTGAGAACAACCAGGTGGATGCCTTCCGCACTACGCTGGGTGAATATGATGAGCAGCGCGTGCGCTTTATGGTTTGCCAGCAACAGGATGATGAAGTTGCCGACGGATTGGCACATTTGCATGCGCTATACCAGATTATGCGCGACGATCGCCGCCAGCCGGGCAAGCTCAGCGAGCTGAAGTTTGGCCTGGAATGCGGGGGATCGGACGGTTTATCGGGGATCACGGCCAACCCGTTATTGGGCTGCTTCTCGGATTATGTGATTGCTAACGGCGGCACCACGGTACTGACCGAAGTGCCAGAAATGTTTGGTGCCGAGCGCATTCTGATGAGCCGCTGCCGCGATGAAGACACCTTTGAAAAAACTGTCAGCATGGTCAACGACTTCAAACAGTATTTTATTGCCCACAACCAACCGATTTACGAGAACCCTTCACCGGGCAACAAGGCTGGGGGCATCACCACGTTAGAAGAGAAATCTTTGGGATGTACTCAAAAAGCCGGGCAGAGCCAGGTGGTGGACGTGTTGAAATACGGTGAGCGCCTGCGTCTGCCGGGGCTAAACCTGCTGAGTGCGCCGGGCAATGATGCGGTCGCTACCAGCGCGCTGGCGGGAGCAGGGTGCCATATGGTGCTGTTCAGCACCGGGCGGGGGACGCCTTACGGTGGCTTTGTGCCAACGGTGAAGCTGGCGACCAACTCGGAACTGGCGGCGAAGAAACCGCACTGGATCGATTTTGATGCAGGCCGCCTGATCCATGGCTTGCCGATGGCGCAGATGCTGGAGCAGTTTGTCGATCTGATCGTGGACATTGCCGATGGCGCTCCGGCGCGTAATGAAGTGAATGATTTCCGCGAGTTGGCGATCTTTAAAAGCGGTGTCACGTTGTAAAGCCTAGCCAGCGGGAGTAGCATAAAACGGCGTTTTGTTTTAAACGCCTTGCTACTTCCGCCCCAGGATCTCCCTAATGACGTTTTATTGGTTTGCGCAGTCCGTTGGCGTGCTGGCTTTTTTGGTAGGCATCACCAGCTTTTTTAATCGCGATGACCAGCGTTTCAAACTGCAGCTGTCGGGTTACAGCCTGATTATCGGCATCCACTTTCTCCTGATGGGGGCGAATGCTGCAGGGAGTAGCGCACTGCTCAGCGCCTGCCGCAACCTGGTCTCGATGAAGACTCGCAGCCTATGGGTAATGTGGATCTTTATCTCCCTCACGCTCATCATCGGTTTATCCCGCTTTCACCACTGGATCGAAATACTGCCGATCTGCGGTACGACCGTCAGCACCTGGGCGTTGTTCCGCACCCGGGGTTTGACCACCCGCTGCGTAATGTGGTGTTCAACGGCCTGCTGGGTTACCCACAACATCTGGCTTGGTTCGATCGGGGGTTCGCTGATTGAAGGCAGTTTCCTGCTGATGAACGGTTTCAACATTATCCGCTTCCGCCGCCTGCAACTGCGCGGCATCGATCCTTTTGCGGTCGAAAAAAAGGTGTCTGATGAAGAGCATCAGGCCCCTCACCCTAACCCTCTCCCACAGGGAGAGGGAACCGATCGAGTGGATTTGAAATTGTAGTGACTCATTGGATGAGGGGGGATCGAGTTTGCCGAGATTGTCCTTCTACTTCCAACAGAGCAGAGGCTATCAGCTCCCTCTCCCTGTAGAAGAGAGTGTCAGCCCATTAAGTAATAAAATGCAGGTTGCTGAGATTACCTCCACGCTTCCAACAGAGTAGAGGCTATCAGCTCCCTCTCCCTGTGGGAGAGGGTTGGGGTGAGGGGACTTAACGAACTTTCAGCGGATCTTCATTGGCCAAACGCTGGTCTTCCGCCTGACAGGCCGCTGCGGTAAACAGCACGTCGGTGGAGGAGTTGAGCGCGGTTTCAGCCGAGTCCTGCAGTACGCCGATGATAAAGCCGACGGCAACGACCTGCATCGCAATTTCGTTAGGAATACCGAACATGTTGCAAGCCAGCGGGATCAACAGCAGTGAACCACCGGCCACGCCGGAAGCCCCACAGGCGCAGATCGCAGCAACCACGCTCAACAGCAGTGCAGTCGGCACATCGACAGGAATACCCAGCGTATGAACCGCAGCCAGCGTCAGTACGGTGATGGTGATCGCGGCACCGGCCATGTTGATGGTCGCCCCTAACGGGATAGAAACCGAATAGGTATCTTCGTTCAGATTCAGCTTTCTGCTCAGTTCCATATTCACCGGAATGTTGGCTGCGGAGCTGCGGGTAAAGAAGGCGGTAACGCCACTTTCGCGCAGGCAGGTGAACACCAGTGGATAAGGATTACGGCGGATCTTCCAGTAAACGATCAGCGGGTTCAGCACCAACGCCACCAGCAGCATACAGCCGATCAGCACGAACAGCAGTTGGGCATAGCCCCACAGTGCGCTAAAGCCGGTATCGGCCAGGGTCGACGCTACCAGGCCAAAGATACCCAGCGGCGCACAGCGGATCACCGCACGAACCACCATGGTCACGGCATGGGACATATCGGTGATCAGCGATTTGGTGGTATCAGAGGCATGGCGTAGTGCCAGCCCCAAACCCACGGCCCAGGCCAGGATGCCGATATAGTTGGCGTTGATCAGCGCATGGAATGGGTTCGCCACCACGCTCATCAGCAAGCCTTTGAGCACTTCAACGATGCCACCCGGCGGGTTGATATCGGTGGTGCCTACAGCCAGCGCCAGCGTGGAAGGAAAAATAAAGCTGATCACCACGGCGGTAAGCGCGGCGGCAAAGGTACCCAGCAGGTAGAGGAACAGGATGGGGCGGATATTGGTTTTTTGGCCCTGCTTATGGTTGGCAATGGAGGCCATGACCAACACCAGTACCAGCAGCGGTGCCACCGCCTTCAGCGCGCCAACGAACAACGAGCCGAGCAGGCCAACGGCTGCTGCAGCGGCTGGCGAAACCAGTGCCACCACAATGCCCGCTACCAGGCCGATCAATATTTGCTTAACCAGGCTGCCCTGAGTGATGCGTAGTAAGAGTTTATTCATGATGCGCTTGCGTTTCCGCTCCCTGAGAATGTGATGTACAGATTGCTGCGCCTCGGCTGAAACGTGGCCGGGCAACTTATCGTCATATCTGTAACTAAGTATGTTTGCTATGCCAGTATTCAGTAAACGGGGGATCTTGAAAAGGGGAGATGATGAAATTACCTGCATGGATCAATGATTGATAACATGCTGTTTACATTTGTGTGATCGTCATAACATTTGGCGTTTATGGCTATTTGCCAAATAATCGCGGGGCGTCTAGCGCCCCGGATAACAGATTATGGCGGCTAACCTCAACCGACCCCGGCCAATGCCTGCTGGACGCCAAGGCTGGCGACAAAGTCCTGCAGCAACAGCTGGCTGAACGGGGTATCGCTAACCTGTTGTTGTTTAAGCCGATAAGTTTGCTGCTTGGCCGGTTCCAACTCGCTGAGCCAGCTCAGGTAGCGCTGCATGATCGCCCCGTTAAATTCCGGGTGGAACTGGGTGGTCAGGACGTTATCGCCGTAACGCAGGATTTGGCAGGCGTCCTGTTGCGAGCGGGCCAGCACTTCAGCCCCTGGCGGCGGCGTTAGTACGCTTTGCGCATGGATCAGGTTCACGTTGAAGCGAGCAGGCAGGGTGGCAAGACGCTTATCTGAGCGGGCAGCGGGTAATAACTCGATCTCGAGAGTGCCAACCTCCATTCCCTGTGGGTGGTAGCCCACTTCGCCGCCCAGCGCATAAGCCAGAAGCTGGTGGCCGTAGCACACGCCAAAGATCGGCAGATTGATTCGCATTGCCTGGCGCAACCATTCTGCCGCCCGTTCGCTCCAGGGAAGCCGTTCGGTCACCATCGCAGCTGAACCGGTGATCACCACGCCGCAGTAATCTTCCGGGGGCAGCGGTGTTTCACCGGCGAGGACGTGCACGATATGTACTCGATCGGCGTCGATATTCCCCTGTTTTAGGAACATCTGCTCAAAATTGGCCTGCTCCTGCTGGATCATCTGCGGTGCATCACCGGTTTGCATCAACAACAGCGGTTTCATTTCATTCTCCGTCAGCGGGGAACACTACGCCGGTCTGGCGGCGGATCTCCGTCAGCAGGCTGGCGACGATCAGGGAATTCTCCAGGCCCAGATGCTCGACCTGCCGTTTTTCCACCAGTTCGGCAAACACTTGTGCTTCATACAGCATGGTATTGATATGTTGCGGCTGGGTCAGTACCTGGCTATTTTCACCGCGTGGCGTCAGCACCACGCCTTGGGCTTCGGAGATTTTTTCAATCACCAGCGTGCCTTCTTCGCCCTGGATCTCGCTCGGAATGTCCGAGTTGCTGACCTTGGAATGGCTGATCACCACGTCAAAGTCACCATAGTTCAGGCACACGCTGCCGTGGGCATCCACCCCGGTATCAAGCAATGTTGCGCTAGCCAATACCGTTTGCGGCGCACCAAACAGCGCCACGGTGCTGGCCACGCAGTAATAGCCAATGTCCATGATCGAGCCGTTGGAAAAGTGCGGGTTGAAGGTATTCGGATTTTCACCGGCCAGGTAACGGGGATAGCGAGAGGAGTATTGGCAATAGTTGATAAATGCCTTACGCAGTTTGCCAATCTTCGGCAATGCCTGTTGCAGGATAAGAAAATTGGGCAAGTGGGCGCTTTTGAACGCTTCAAACAGCACCACCTGATTTTCCCGTGCGCAGGCCACCAGTTGTTCCACTTCGCGCAGATTTGACGCCAGCGGCTTCTCGCAAATCACATGCTTTTTATGGCTGAGGAATAGCAGAGATTGTTGGCAGTGCAGAGAGTTGGGGCTGGCAATATACACCGCATCAATCACGTCGGATTGCGCCAGCGCTTCCAGCGAGTCAAAGAAGTGTTCGACCGGATAGTTGGCGCCAAAGGCCTGCGCCTGTTCGAGCTTACGCGAATAGATGGCGGTCAGCCTCATCTTGCCGCTTTCGTGAGCCGCATCGATAAAACGTTCGGTGATCCAGTTGGTGCCGACAACAGCAAAGCGAATCATGGGTGACTCCAGTTTCCACAGGAAGATAGCTCAAGGAACCAGATTATCACGCCGCAGAGATTAGGCGAATATTTGCTTAAAAAGGCTGATTATTCATAGAGTTCACCGAATAAGGAGAGATGGGTCAGATACAGGCGGGTATCAAACTCCAACTGGTGATAGCTGGGTTCCATATGGCAGCACAGGCTGTAAAACGCCTTGTTGTGGTCTTTCTCTTTCAGGTGCGCCAACTCGTGGACCACGATCATGCGCAGGAAAGGCTCTGGGGCGTTTTTAAACACCGTCGCCACGCGGATCTCGGCTTTGGCCTTCAGCTTGCCACCTTGCACCCGGGAAATGGCGGTATGCAGCCCCAAGGCGTGCTTCATCACCTGGATTTTGCTGTCGTAGGCCACCTTGCTCAGCGGTTGAGCATTACGCAGATACTGATTTTTCAGATCGACGGTAAACTGATAAAGCGACTTGTCGGTGGTGCAGCCATGAACCTGCGGATAGCGTTGCAACAAAACCTCGCCCAGACGCTGTTGCTGGATGAGTTGTTGCACCTGCATTTGCAGATGATCGGGGTAGCCTTGCAGGTAGCTCAGTTCAGACATGTTATTCAGTATTCAGTGGTAAACCGGGGCGAGCATTGTATGACGTTTTCTTGCTCAAATCCCTTAAAGGGCAATTAATCCCAAAAAACATTTTACTGCCGAGCGTTTTTAGGGGATAAACAGCCCAAATTTACTATTCAGGAGGGGCAATGAGCCAACTCGATCTGGGAACACAGCAACTTGAGCTGGAGCGTTATCCCCAACAGGAAGAAGCCACCCAGCTGCAGGCGTGGGAAGCGGCGGACGAATATCTGCTGCAACAGCTGGAAAATGTCGATATCGGTGAACGCCCGGTACTGATTTTTAACGACAACTTCGGCACGCTGGCCTGTGCCCTGCATGGCTATAAGCCTTACAGCATCAGCGACTCATACATGAGCCAACTGGCGACGCGCCATAACCTCAAGCTGAATGAGCTCGATGTTGAGCAGGTCACCTTGCAAGACAGCCTGGCCGAACTGCCTGCCAACCCGGCTGTGGTGTTGATCCGTATCCCGAAAGCGTTGGCGCTTCTGGAGCAGCAATTACGTGCCCTGCGTGACGTGGTGGCACCCGATACGCTGATCGTGGCCGGTGCCAAAGCGCGTGACGTGCATACCTCGACTATGCAAGTGTTTGAGCGAGTGCTTGGCCCAACCCGCACCAGCCTGGCCTGGAAAAAGGCCCGCCTGATTTATTGCCAGGTGGCTGACATCGTGCCATCGGCAGCGCCGGAAACCACCGACTGGCTGCTTGACGGCACGGACTGGCTGATCCACAACCATGCCAACGTGTTCTCACGCGGTAGCCTGGATATTGGCGCACGCCTGTTCCTGGAAAACCTGCCGAAGGATTTGCAGGGCCATATTGTCGATCTCGGCTGTGGCAACGGTATTATCGGTATGTGTGCCTTGGTGCAGAACCCGCAAGCGCAGATGACCTTCGTCGATGAGTCTTACATGGCGGTGGCGTCCAGCGAGTTGAACGTGGCGCACAACCTGCCGCAGGAGATGGATCGCTGTCAGTTTGAAGTGAACAACTCGCTGGCGGGCATTGAGCGTGAAAGCCTGCAGGCGGTACTGTGCAACCCACCGTTCCACCAGCAGCATGCGATCACCGATCACACCGCCTGGCAGATGTTCTGCGACGCCAAGCGCTGCCTGCAAGTGGGTGGTGAGCTATGGATCGTGGGCAACCGCCATCTGGATTACTACCAGAAGCTGAGGCGTTTGTTCGGCAACTGCACCACCGTGGCCTCCAACCAGAAGTTCCTGATCCTCAAAGCGGTCAAGTCTGGCGCGCGTTATTAATGTAGAGGCGCAGCATGCTGCGCCCGTCTAATCAATAGATTACAGAGCCATGGCCAGCCGCGTGCCCTGATCGATAGCGCGGCGGGCATCCAGCTCGGCAGCCACGTCGGCACCGCCAATCAGATGCACCGTTTTCCCCATCTCCAGCAGTGGTTGCTGCAATTCACGGCGCGGTTCTTGCCCGGCACAAATCACCACCGTATCTACCGGCAAGCAGCTTTCCTGCTCGGCACGTAGGATATGCAGCCCTTCGTCGTCAATACGTTGATAGTTCACGCTATTGAGCATCTTCACGCCACGTACCGCCAGGCTGGTGCGATGGATCCAACCGGTGGTTTTACCCAGGCCTTCACCGACCTTGCTGGTTTTACGTTGCAACAGGAATATCTGGCGTAGCGAGGCTGGTACTTCCGGCCCTTGGGCGCTCAGCCCCCCGCGCTGCTCGAGCTGTGAATCGATCCCCCATTCGCGATTAAACGCTGCCGGATCCAGGCTACTGGAGGTGCCGTGCTGGCTGAGGTATTCGGCGACGTCGAAGCCAATTCCCCCGGCCCCAATGATGGCGACCCGTTGCCCAACCGGTTTTTTATCTCGTAAAACATCGAGATAGTTCATCACCTTGGCGTGCTCGATGCCCGCAATGGCTGGCATGCGCGGCACGATACCGCAGGCGAGGATCACCTCATCGAAATCCGCCAGATCCTGCGGTTGCACCTGCTGTCCCAGTTTCAGTTCCACTTCATTGAGCGCCAACTGACGGCGGAAATAGCGCAACGTCTGGTGAAACTCCTCCTTGCCGGGGATTTGCTTGGCGATATTGAATTGGCCACCGATCTGCTCGGCGGCGTCAAACAGGGTTACCTGATGCCCACGGCTGGCGGCGGTGGTGGCAAACGCCAACCCGGCAGGCCCAGCGCCCACCACGGCCAGTTTTTTAGGCGTTGCGGTGGCGATCAATGGCATTTCGGTTTCGCGGCAGGCGCGAGGGTTGACCAGGCAGGAAGTGAGTTTGTGATCGAAAATCTGATCCAGGCAGGCCTGATTGCAGCCAATGCAGGTGTTGATTTCGTCTGCACGGCCTTCAGCGGCCTTCTGCACGAACGCCGCATCCGCCAGGAACGGGCGCGCCATGGAGACCATGTCGGCACAGCCATCGGCCAAAACCTGTTCTGCCACCGCCGGATCGTTGATGCGGTTGGTAGTGATCAGCGGGATCTTCACTTTGCCCATCAGCTTGCGCGTCACCCAGCTGAACCCGGCGCGTGGCACCATGGTGGCGATGGTAGGAATGCGTGCTTCGTGCCAGCCAATGCCGGTGTTGATCAGCGTTGCGCCAGCCTGTTCGATCGCCACGGCAAGCTGTTCGATCTCCTGCCAACTGGATCCATCCTCCACCAGATCGAGCATCGACAGGCGGTAGATCAGAATAAATTTTGGCCCGGTTGCCTCGCGCACGGCTCGCACAATTTCCACGGCGAAACGCATGCGGTTGCTGAAGCTGCCGCCCCATTGGTCGGTGCGCTGGTTGGTGCGCGAGACCAGGAACTGGTTAATCAGGTAGCCCTCAGACCCCATGACTTCTACGCCGTCATAGCCAGCCTGCTGAGCCAATGCCGCGCAGTTGGCGAAATCGGCAATGGTTTGTTCAACTTCTTGGGTAGTCAGCGCTGCTGGGCTGAATGGGTTGATCGGCGCTTGCAGCGCAGAAGGGGCTACCGGCTGTGGCTGATAGCTATAGCGCCCGGTATGCAGGATTTGCAGGGCAATCTTGCCCCCAGCCTGATGGACTGCCTCGGTCACGATCCGGTGATGGGCAACCTGCTGTGGCTGGTTCAGGACCGATGCTCCGCGATACACCACGCCTTTCTCATTGGGGGCTATACCGCCGGTCACGATCAGGGCGACACCGGCAGCGGCCCGTTCGGCATAGAATGCTGCCATACGCTCGGGGCCATTAGGCAGTTCTTCCAGGCCGGTGTGCATCGAGCCCATCAGCACCCGATTTTTCAGGGTGGTGAAGCCAAGATCCAGCGGCGCAAGCAGGTTGGGGTAAGCACGCATTGCAGTCTCCACAATATTTATCGTTATAGTTTTGACGACCACTCAAGTGGTCGGATGAGATAAATCTAGCCGTTGTTGGCGCACTTGGGAAACGCGGATGTGCTGAATGTGATAGACCTCATGTTTGCAATCGGTATAAAAGATCGGCTAACATCGGCTCGCTTTATCCCTTTTCTCTCTGCGGAGCCATTACCGAAAATGAACAACCACACCTGCTGATATCTGGTCCCATGCCGAGCACGCCCGTGCCGTATGGGGATGTTTTGATTTCATTCAGGAGTGCTTATGGCTCATTTTGCGCAGTCCCCTTATTTCGTTTTACATCAATTAACCTGTCAGTTTGCCAATGGCGAAACGCTGTTTGGCCCGCTTAATCTGGCCGTTGAACAGCAGCACTGTGGCTTGGTGGGGCGTAACGGCGTGGGGAAAACTCGCCTGCTACGTCTGATTGCCGGGCTGGATCAACCCGCCTCTGGCCATATTGAGACGCAGGCAACCTTCGCCTATGTGGCGCAGCAGCCGCACTTCACCGAACAGACGACCCTGGCAACGCTGCTGGGCTACGGCGAGGTGTTTGCCGCCCAGGCCCGTCTTGAGCAAGGTTGCCCACGGCTGGACGATATCGATCGTCTTGAGGGCCAGTGGGATCTGGCGGATCGGCTGAGCACGGCTTTTGCGGCGGCGGGATTGCCTGATTTTGACCCGCAACGGCCAGCCGGTGAATTGAGTGGCGGCGAGCGTATGCGTGCGGCTTTGTGTGGCGCGTTAATGTCGAGGGCCGATTTCCTGTTGCTGGACGAACCGACCAATCACCTCGATAGCACGGGCCGTGAATGGTTGTATCAGCAATTGGCACAGTGGCGGGGTGGTCAGTTGATTGCCAGCCACGATCGACAACTGCTGGCGCGGATGCAGCGGATCGTCGAACTGACCCCCGAGGAACTGCGCAGCTACGGTGGCAATTATCACGATTACCATCGGCTGCGGGAGCAAGAGCAACAGGCGGCGCGTGCCCAACTGGAACATGCCGCGCTGGAAAGACGGCGCGTCCGCGCCCGCCAGCAGAAAGAACATGACAATTACCAGCGCCATTCCGCCCGCACGCTGAGAACCGTGGACTCGCTGAATATCGCCTCTTTTGAGAAAGCGGCCCTCAAAGGGGCTGCGCGCGACACGATGGGCACCTTGCGTAAACAGCATCAGGGGCAAAAGAACACGCTGGATGAAGCGGTGCGCGAGGCGAGGGAACGGGTTGAAGAAGATAACCCGGTGATGCTGACCTTACCGGGCAGCGCGGTGGCTGCGGGTAAGCAGGTGTTGGTACTGGAACAGTTACAGCTGCCGTTTGTCAGCTTACCGCCGCTCGACTGGCGGATGGATGGCCCGATGCGCGTCGCCATCACCGGCCCCAACGGCTGTGGCAAATCCACGCTGTTGAAGGTGATCCTGGGGCAACTGGCTGCCAGCGCTGGTCATTGCCATTGCTCGGTATCGCTGGCCTATCTCGATCAAAACCTGTCCCAACTCGATCTGACGCGTTCGGTGGTCGATCATCTGGGTTTACAGGATACCCCGCTGGCCGAAGGAGTGTTGCGTAGCCAACTAGCGCAACTGCAACTGAATGCCGACCGGGTCACGCTGCCGTTGGTGGCATTGAGTGGCGGAGAGCGGTTGAAAGCGGCGCTGGCCTGTGTGCTGTGGCGGCGTGAGCCTGCGCAGCTCCTGCTGCTGGATGAACCAACCAACCATTTGGATCTGGCCTCATCGCAGGCAATTGAAGCGGCGCTGGCGGAGTTCCCGGGGGCGATGCTGGTGGTATCGCACGATGAGGATTTCTTGCAGGCGCTGCGATTGACCCATCGTTTGGCTTGGTCGGCAGAGGGTTGGTGCTTTCAAGCAATGTAACCCCGCCTGAGGGGCCAAGCTGGGGAGTTTTTGGTATACTTAAGGTCATTTTGTGAGGTTTCGAGACAATGACTATGACTCCAGTAGCAACAGCAGCCGAGGTAATTTATTACAACGGCACTATCTTCACCGCAGATGCGGAAAATCGTGTTTGTAGTGCGTTGGCGATAGGGCAGGGATACATTCTTGCGGTAGGGGCTGATGAGCAGGTGCTTGCGCTGGCGACACCCACCACTGAACGCATCGATCTGCATGGCAAAATGATGATGCCGGGCCTGATCGACAGCCATATGCACCCATTCTGGGGTGGCAAACAGCTCAAGGGGTGCAGCCTGCACTATGCGGCGCTGACGGCAGAACAGACCTTGCAGCATATACAGGATCATCTGGATAAGTATCTGGCTGGCGATGACGAATGGCTGACGGTGCGCGCCTGGCAGCGTCAGGCGATGATCCCGGTGGGGGCGGACATGAGCCGTGCTCTGCTGGACTCTCTGAACACCCGCCGCCCGGTAGCGTTGTTCGCTAACGATTGCCACACGCTGGCGGCTAACAGCCGTGCGCTGGAGATGTTGGGCATTGATGAAAATACGCCAGTGCCGCCAGATGGCAAGATCGCCCGCGATGCCGATGGTCAACTGACCGGGATCCTGGAAGATGCTCCGGCCATGCGCGCCTTCGACAGCATTCCTTCCGGCACGGCGGAACAGAACGTGCAGGTGGCTGCCCATGTGCAGCAGGTACTGCATGAGCAGGGCGTAACCACGGTGATGGACACCCGCGTGTTTGCGGAACAGCTGGAGGCTTTCGCCGTACTGCGCGATCGCGGTGAGCTGACCTTACGCGTGCTGGGGGCTAAAGAAGTCACGCCAGATAGCGTACAAGGGCCGGAAGACGCTGCCCGTGCGGTGCAAGAGGTTGTCGCCTTTGCCGAACAGTGGAGCAGCCAGCCTTGGACGCCACAGGCCGGGATCTCTGTTGGCCATCTTAAGCTGTTCGTTGATGGTGTTTTGCAGCCACCAACTATGACAGCAGCGCTGCTGGAGCCTTACCGCGAACATCATGGGGAAGCCAAGAGTGAGCGTTATGGCGATCTCTACTTCACCACGCCGGTACTGAACGCACTGATCGTCGAATGTGGTCGTGCTGGCCTGCATCCGCATACCCATACGGTAGGCGATGGGGCAATCGAGCAGGTGTTGGATGCGGTTGAGCTGATGCGTGCGGCCTGCCCGGGCAAGGATATCCGCCCAGGGTTGGCCCATAACGAACTGGTTGCGCCGCATCAGTATGCGCGCTTTGCCTCTTTGGCCGCGACGGCGGTGCTTTCGTTCCAGTGGGCCGGTTTACCAGGCGTGCTGATCGATGAAGAGCGCGAGATGCTGGGTGAAGCTCGTTTCCCTCACCTGGAGCCCGCGGCACGCTTCCTGGATGCCGGTGCGAGGCTGGCCTATGGCAGCGACTGGCCGATCGATCGCCTGGATGAGTGGTATAACCTGCAGGTGGGGATGACCCGCCGCGCGTGGGATAGCGAAGGCAACCCTGCTGGGCCACGTCTGGATAACGATCGCGATCTGACCCTGATCGAGACGCTGCGCGCAGCCACCATCGATGCGGCCTATATGATCGCCAAAGAGCAGTACATTGGCTCACTGGAAGTGGGCAAATTTGCTGATGCGATCGTCCTGCACCATAATCTGTTTGAGCAACCGGCAGAGAAACTGTACCAAACCCGCATCGAGCGGACGTTGGTTGGTGGGAAGATCAGCTATCAATCCTGATAGCAATGTGAATTAAGCGGTCATTTTACTGGAGGCGTTGCATGCAGCGCCTCTACAAATTCGGCAATATTGCCATGAAGGGTAATTTTTACCGCTTTTCCTCATCCTGCAAACAATAAATCAACGGGTTGTGCCCCAGTTCTTTACCTATTGCCACCTGGTTTTCTGAAAGCGGATTGTTAGCTTCCCCGGCAGCCTAACTTGTGCCAGAATCCGTCCCCTTGTTTTTACCGCAGCGAATCAAATAGCCTATTGGGATTGGCCCTGAATAGCGCTGAGCTGCGCCAGGAGATGATACGGTAATGCCGCAAAACATTCGGTTGCAACGAGTTCTTAAAACCCCCGCCCTGGTTGCGTTTGGCCTTGCCTATATGGTGCCACTGGGCGTGTTTACCACCTACGGTCAGGTTACCGTGTTAAGCCAGGGCCACTTACCCGTCGCTTATCTGGTTACCATCGTGACCATCCTGTTTACCGCCCTGAGCTATTGCCGGATGACCAACGCCATGCCGCTGGCAGGTTCGGCCTATTCCTACGTACAGCGCAGTTTTGGTGGTAAAACCGGTTTCCTGGTAGGTTGGGCGCAGATCCTCGATTATCTGTTCCTGCCGATGCTTAACTATCTGGTTTTAGGTATCTTCTTGCACGAGGCATTCCCGTCGATCCCTGCTTACGTGTTTATTCTTGGCTCGATTGCCAGCGTCAGCGCGCTGAATATTCTGGGCGTGCGCCTGCTTAGCTCGGTGAACTTCACGCTGATTGCCTTGCAGATGGTGTTTATCGTGCTGTTTATCGTGCTGGCGTTTAGCGAGGCCGATCTCAGCCCTGCGTCATTGATGAAGCCGCTGCTGGTGGATGCCGGTGACTTCTCTGGCCTGATCGCCGGGGCTGCGGTGCTGTGCCTGGCCTTCCTGGGTTTTGATGCCATTGCTACCATGGCCGAAGAGGCCGCCGACGCCAAACGTACTTTGCCGCGCGCGATCCTGATTACCGTGATCTGTGCCGGTGGCATCTTTGTTGCCGTCTCCTACGCCGCGCATCTGGCCTATCCTGACTGGCAATCACTGATCCCGCATCAGGACACCGCCAGCCTGATTATTTCGGAGCACGTGGGCGGTAAGTGGATGTACAACTTCTTTATGGCCACTTACCTCACCGGGGTGTATGCCTCTTCCATGTCTGCACAAACCGGCGTCTCACGTATTTTCTACGCCATGGGGCGTGAAGGCGTGTTGCCGCGCAAAGTGTTCTACCACCTTCATCCTCGTTTCCGCACTCCGTGGCGCGCGATTGTGTTTGTCGCGATCATCTCGTTGCTGGCGTTGTGGATGGATTTGAGCATGGTGGTGTCGATGATCAGCTTTGGCGCACTGGGGGCGTTCACCTTCGTTAACCTTAGCGTGATCAAACACTTCCTGATTAACCAAAAACGCCGTGGGCTGAACGCGATGTTCAAATACGGCCTGCTGCCGCTGATTGGTTTCGGTATGTCGGTATGGCTATGGGTCAACCTGGATCCCGAAGCGCTGAAAGTGGGCTTCACCTGGCTGTTTGCCGGTTTTATTTATCTGCTGTGGCTGACCAAGGGGATGCGTCAGGATCCCCCATCCACCCAGGATGATATCGGCGATCTGCTGGATTGATAGATTACCCCTCACCCCAACCCAGAGGGTTGGGGTGAGGGGCCTATACACTCCAACAACACGTCAAACGCCGCCGCCATCTGCTCTTCGGGCACGCAGGCAAAGCCCATTAGCAGCCCGCGCCGCGCGTTTGGCAGCATGTAATACCGTGACAACGCTCTTACCAACACCCCGCGTTCATTGGCCGCCGCAGCGATGGCGACATCGTCGGCATCATCCGGCAGATTGAGCACCAGGTGCAGCCCGGCATTGCTGTTGAACTCGCTTAACGCCTGCTTACCCAGATGCTGCTCAATCAACGCGGTGAGGAACCCACGGCGTTTGGCATACAGCAACCGCATGCGGCGGATATGCGCCGTATAGTGGCCCTCCTGAATAAACTGCGCCAGCGCCGCCTGAATGATCAGATGGCCACCACGGTAAAGCTCGGCGTGGGCCGTTTTTAACTCGTCCATCAGTGGCTTGGGAAGCACCACATAGCCCAGCCGCAGGGCCGGATAGAGCGTTTTGCTGAAGGTGCCGATGTAGATCACCGGCGCATCGGCTTCCAACCCCTGCAAGGCCGGGATCGGTTGGCCGGAGAAGCGGAATTCGCTGTCATAATCATCCTCCACGATCCAGCCGCCAGCCGCACGGGCCAAAGCTAGCAGCCGTTGCCGACGTGCCAGGCTCATCACCGAGCCCAACGGGTATTGGTGCGAAGGGGTGACAAAAATCAGCCGTGGCAAGGCCGCCGGTTGCTCTGGTGGCACCATCCCGGCCTCGTCCACCGCCCAGGGGCAGATATTGACGCCGTTCATGCGCAGGATATTGCGGATCCCCCAATAACCGGGCTCCTCGATCCAGACGTCATCTCCCGGATTACACAACATGCGGGTGACTAGATCGATCGCCTGGTGAATGCCTTCGGTGATCAGAATTTGTTCCGGTGAGCAGCGCACCGAACGCGACACCCGCAGATAGTCCACCAGCGCATGCCGCAGCTCCGGGCTGCCGCCCTGGTTGCTGTAGGTTAAGCGTTGCGATGTCGGGCGGCGGCTGATGCGTGCCTGGAGTTTGCTGAAGATGTGATGCGGGAATGCATTCACGTCGGGGACGCCGGGGATAAAGGCTCCCCACTGTTTCGGGCTGGCACTGGCGTGTTGCAGTAGCGTGATGCCACGTTGTGACAGCTCGGCACGCCGTGGCTCACCGTCACCACCAATCGGCTGGCTGGCGGTGGATAAACAGCTGTCGGGTACCGTTTCTGCGACGAAGGTTCCACTTCCCTGGCGCGAAAACACATATCCTTCCGCCAGCAATTGTTCATAAACGGTTAAAACCGTATTACGTGAGAGACCCAGCTCTTGTGCCAAATCGCGTGACGCCAGCAGGCGGCTGGAAGGGGGCAGGCTACCGTCCAGAATACTGGTACGAATGGCATTGTATAACCGCTTGTGCAGTTTATCATCGGGCTGCTCGCCGAGGCGTTGCAGCAGCAGGTCACCACTCAATGAGCGCAATTGGATCCCTCAATTAATCGTAACTGGCACTCGATTATAGGGCCACATCAGGTGTAAATAAACGCAATGTTTCACGTTTGTGAACAAAACCGATAACTGGTCCCGCCCGGAGAGAACAGCATGAAAAACGCAGAACTGAATCAACGTCGTCTGGCCGCTACCCCAAGAGGGATTGGCGTGATGTGTGGTTTTTACGCCGAGCGTGCAGAAAATGCCACCCTGTGGGATGTGGAAGGCAATGAGGTGATCGACTTTGCCTCGGGCATTGCGGTGCTCAATACCGGCCACCGTCATCCCAAGGTGATCGCCGCCATTGAAAAGCAGCTCCAGGCGTTTACCCATACGGCATACCAGATCGTTCCTTATGAAAGCTATATTTCGCTGGCAGAGCGTATCAACCAACGTGCTCCGATCGAAGGCACCTGTAAAACCGCTTTCTTTACTACTGGCGCAGAAGCGGTAGAAAATGCGGTGAAGATCGCCCGTGCTTATACCGGGCGCCCAGGCCTGATCACCTTCGGCGGCGGATTCCATGGCCGTACCTATATGACCATGGCGCTGACGGGTAAAGTGGCCCCTTACAAGCTGGGCTTTGGCCCGTTCCCTGGCTCCGTTTTCCACGGCCAGTATCCGAATGCGCTATATGGTGTCAGCACCGAAGATGCCATGAACAGCCTGGAACGCATCTTTAAGGCCGATATCGATCCCAAGCAGGTTGCCGCAATCGTACTGGAGCCGGTGCAGGGTGAAGGGGGCTTTAACGTGGCTCCGCCAGAATTCATGCAGGCGCTGCGTACGCTGTGTGACCAACACGGTATCCTGCTGATTGCCGATGAGGTGCAAACCGGCTTTGCCCGTACCGGCAAGCTGTTTGCGATGGACCACTATGCGGTGAAACCGGACCTGATCACCATGGCGAAGAGCCTGGCTGGCGGTATGCCGCTGTCTGCCGTGGCGGGCCGTGCTGAAGTGATGGATGCCCCAGCCCCCGGTGGCCTTGGCGGTACCTACGCCGGTAACCCATTAGCCGTTGCTGCCGCGCTGGCGGTATTGGACGTAATTGAAGAAGAGCAGCTGTGCCAACGCTCCCAGCGTTTGGGGCAACATTTGGTGGAAGTGCTGCAACAGGCACGTAGCCACTGCCCGGCGATTGTGGATATTCGCGCGCTGGGTTCCATGGTGGCAGTAGAGTTCAACGACCCGGCAACCGGTAAACCGTCGCCGGAGTTTACCCGTCAGGTACAGCAAAAAGCTCAGGAAGAAGGACTGTTGCTACTCAGCTGTGGGGTGAACGGTAACGTGATCCGTTTCCTGTACCCGCTGACCATTCCTGATGCCCAGTTTAACCAGGCGCTGGCAATCCTTTCCCGCGCGCTGGCCCAATAAGGAGCAATATCCATGAAACTGCAAAATCCCGATCTGCTGCGTAGCCAATGCTTGATTAACGGCGAGTGGTGCGATGCGCGCAGCGGCAAACGTGAAGCCGTGATCAACCCGGCCAACGGTGTGGAGCTGACAACGGTGCCTTTGGTGAGTGCAGAGGAAACTCAGCAGGCAATTAACGCTGCGCAGCAGGCACAAATCGGCTGGAAGCAACAGACCGCCAAGCAGCGTTCCGTATTGCTGCTGGCCTGGGCCGATAAAATCATGGCGGCTCAGGAAGATCTGGCGCAGCTGATGACCGCTGAGCAGGGTAAATCGCTGGTGGAAGCGCGTGGCGAAGTGGCCTATGCCGCCTCGTTTATTACCTGGTTCGCCGAGGAAGCCAAGCGTGTAGACGGTGCCGTATTACAGGCACCACAGGCTTCACAACGTCTGGTCGTGGTGAAACAGCCGATCGGCGTCTGTGCGGCGATCACGCCGTGGAACTTCCCGGCAGCGATGATCACCCGTAAGGCAGCACCTGCGCTGGCCGCAGGCTGCACCATGATCGTCAAACCGGCTGAGCAAACGCCGCTGACGGCATTGGCATTGGCCAAACTGGCGCAGGATGCCGGTATTCCCGCTGGCGTATTGCAGGTGGTAACCGGCGAAGCGGCACAGGTGGGTAAAGTGCTGTGCGATAGCCCGGTAGTGCGCAAGCTGAGCTTTACCGGATCGACCGAGGTTGGGCGCATCCTGATGGCCCAATGTGCGCCAACCATTAAAAAGCTTTCGTTGGAACTGGGCGGCAACGCGCCGGTGATCGTGTTTGACGACGCGAATCTGGACGCGGCCGTCGCCGGGATCATGGCCTCCAAATTCCGCAACAGCGGGCAGACCTGCGTTTGCGCCAACCGCATTTACGTTCAGGACGGTATCTACGATCGCCTGGTGGATAAGCTGGTGGCCGCGGTTGAGCAACTGAAAGTCGGTGATGGCACACAGGAAGGGACAACGCAGGGGCCGCTGATCGATGAGGCCGCGATAGAGAAAGTGCAGAGCCACATTGATGATGCGCTGATCAAAGGGGCGCAGATCGCCACCGGCGGGCAGCCGCATGCGCTGGGCCGTACCTTCTTCCAGCCAACGGTGGTTACCGGCGTGACCCAGCAGATGCGCTTTGCCAAAGAAGAAACCTTTGGCCCGGTGGCGCCGCTGTTCCGTTTCCATGACGAAGCGGAAGCTATCGCGATGGCCAACGATACCGAATTTGGTCTGGCTGCTTACCTGTTTACGCAAAACGCTGCCCGTCAATGGCGGGTGCCGGAGGCGTTGGAATACGGCATGGTGGGCATCAATACCGGTTTGATCTCTAACGAGGTGGCGCCTTTCGGCGGTATCAAACAGTCTGGGCTGGGGCGCGAAGGCTCTCGCTACGGCATTGAAGAGTATCTGGAACTGAAATATCTGTGTATTGACGTGAGCTGTTAACCCTCAAGACTTGAACGCTCCCCGCTGGCCTACGCTGGGGAGCGTTTCCTCCGAGCAAGAAGTGATGTTTCTCACCGTTGAGAACGGCGGCGTCGTGGCCGCCGGTTTTTTTAGCTCCGCATTTTCTCTGGTAATGCCAACCAAGCCTGCACCGATGGGCGCTGCCACTGTTTTTGCGCATAGTGGCGCAGCGGTTCCGGTACCTGATCGCCATGTATCACCAGCCGGTTGAGCATCAGGGCCAGATCGGTATCGGCGATGCACCATTCGTGGAACAGATGATCCTGGCCGTGGCTCAGCAACTTTTGCGCCGCGGTCAGCAGTTTGTTGGCTGCCCGTTGGGCATCCGCACTCAATGGGGCAAATTTGACCGCGCTGAAAATCACCTCGGTTGGGCGTTCGGCCCGCAGCGGCAACAGATCGCTACGCAACCATGCCTGGATCTCACGGGCTTTGGCTCGCTGTTTGATGTCACGCGGGTAGAGCGGATGGGCTGGGTGGAGTTCTTCCAAATATTCCTCAATGGCGGAAGACTCGGAAAGCTGGAAGCTGCCCATCACCAACGTCGGTACCCGCAGCGTTAACGACAGGCTGCCGTAGGCCTGGCTTTGCTGTTCCCCCAGTGAAAGATCCACCGGCTTGACGGTAAACGGCATGCCTTTCTCCGTGAGCGCCACGAAGGTAGACATGGCATAGGGGCTGAAAAAGTCGCTATCAGTGTAGAGAACAGTGGCCGATGGGTTCATACAGATCCTTGAGGATGGAAAAAGTATTTGGAATCATTGGCGAACGGCGCAATAAAATCAAGGCGATGGCCGATGATTAATCTTAATGGCGTATTAGGCACTGTGATGGCAGCTGGCAATCAGGAGTCACTGACCAGGATTATCCCCAGCCGATCGATTAGCCCAACGACTTGCTGGCTATCCAACTGTACCCCCTCCAGATCAACCTGGCGGATATCCATCTCCCCCAGCTCTGCGCCGGTCAGATTGCAGTGGTTGAAGGTGGCGGCCCGCCAGTCAAACTGATTGAACTCCCCGCCGGACAGATCGGAGCCAATAAAGCTGGCACCCAACACGTTAGCGCCACTCCAGCGGTTTTCCCACAGCTCACATTTCTCCAGCACCACCTTGGAGAAATTGCTGTAGCTCAGATTGCTTTTGATGATAAAGGCGCTGCAAAAATAGCTGCGCTGCGAAATCATGTTCATAAAGCTGGCGCCACGAAAATCGGCCCCCTGTGCCTTGCATTCGCGGATCTCCAGGCCGAGGGCCTGGGTATTTCTGAAATCGGCCAGCGAGAGATCGCAGCTTTTAAAGCTGGCATCTTTCAACACCGCGCGGCTGAAGTTGCAGCCGAGCTGGGTCTCTTCGTCATAGAAAACGCAGCCGATAAACTGGGTATCGGTCAGATCGGTGCCGGAGAAATCGCAGTTCAGAAACTTGCCGTTGGTGATGGTTTCACCACGGAATTGATCGCGGGAAATCTTGGCGGATTGCAGCAGTAAGGGTTGCATGTTTTTACCTGTTTTTTTATACAGTCTATGGTGATAATACCTGAGGAAGACAGGGAAGGGAAATGGGGTATGAAAGGCGTCTGTGTACTCAGATAGAGCTAAGGTCAAGTAGAGTTCCATTTAATTTCTATTAAATACAATATCATATATTTATTATTGCCGTTTAAATAATATCTATTTCACATTATTTCAATTGTTATAAGTTAAAGTCATTTATCTGATAACATACAAAGCAGTTTTTAGTAGAACTTATGTATTATTCACAATCTAATTGATTTAATTGGTTTAGTATCTTTTTGAAATTAAGTGATCGCTGTCTTGTTCTGAAAATAAAAAAGGACAACAGCTGTTTTTTTATATAAATTAGATAACGTGAAGAAACTATAACTATTTGACACGGAGGGTTTTTATGGAACTTTTGGGCGAGTTACAAAGTCTCTCAGCTAAGATCAAACAACAGGCTGCAGTTATTCAAACTGAGGAGGCCACAAAAAGCGCTTTCGTGATGCCATTCATTAATAAAGTGCTTGGCTATGATGTTTTTGACCCAACGGAGGTTACCCCGGAGTTTATCTGTGATGTTGGGATAAAAAAAGGTGAAAAAATCGACTACGCCATTTTGAAAAACAATGAGATTCAGATACTTGTTGAATGTAAAAAGATTGGTGAGCCGCTAAACGTTAATCATGCTTCGCAATTATTTAGATATTTCCATGTAACCAATGCGAGGATATCCATTTTAACTAACGGGCAGATCTATAAATTTTTCACCGACCTTGATGCTCCTAATAAAATGGATGAAAAGCCATTTCTTGAACTAGACTTATTGGATATTGATGAGAATGTAGTTCCCGAAATAGCCAAGCTAACTAAATCAACATTTGATGTAGACTCAATAGTAAATGCCGCCGGTGAGTTAAAGTATGTAAGTCAAATTAAGAAAATAATTTCAACTCAGTTTAATAATCCTGAGGAAGATTTTGTAAAATTCTTTGCGTCTAGAGTCTATGATGGGATACTGACTCAAAAAGTACGTGAGTTGTTTACTACTTTAACCAAAAAAGCGTCCAGCCAGTGGTTGAATGATCAGGTAAATGAACGTCTTAAGTCTGCAATCAGTGGGGCTCAGCAGCAGCCTTTAGCAATCGAACCTAAGGAGGAGGTCGTTGAGCAAGCGTTAGTACCTGTTGAAGATGATGATGGTATTGTAACCACTGAAATTGAGATTGAGGGTTTTCATATCGTTAAATCTATAATTCGTACTGTTGTTGAGCCAAATCGAATTACTTATCGCGATACTAAAAGTTATTTCGGTGTGTTGCTTGATGATAATAATAGAAAGCCTATTTGTAGACTTCATTTTAATCGGAGTCAGCTGTATGTCGGTTTGTTTGATTCTGATAAGAAAGAAACTCGTTATCCTATAGAAGTATTGGATGATATCTACCAACATGCTGAACAACTTAAAGTCACGGCAGAAGGTTATAATTAATTAGTGAGGAGTGGCTATGTTCACCATGGCCACTTATTAATATTTCCGGATTGAAAATTTGCCAGTTTATTATTTATAGCAAGCATAAAAATTATTTTTTATTCATTTTTTTGGATTTTACCTAATCAACACATTGTTACGGTTTCATACCGATAGCGAAAAAATGCCTTGCAGAATAAGCGCCGATAAACCATCATTTGAAACGATGTTTCACTTCCTTGCTACAGGCCAACCTTGAACTTACACGGGCTACTGCCCCAGCAGATTGCCAAGACGCATTGGCATGCCAAGCGAAAAAGCTATCGGGTGCTTTTTTGGCGCGAGATCACGCCACTGGCAGTACCGATCTTTCTAGAGAACACCTGCGTACTGCTGATGGGGGTGCTCAGCACCTTCCTGGTGAGCTGGCTCGGCAAAGAGTCGATGGCGGGTGTTGGCCTGGCAGACAGCTTCAACATGGTCATCATGGCCTTTTTCGCAGCGGTGGATCTGGGCACCACGGTGGTGGTGGCCTTTAGCCTTGGCACCCGCGATCGCAAACGGGCGCGGGCCGCGGCACGCCAGTCGCTGGTATTAATGACCGTGCTGGCGGTGCTGCTGGCGGTTGGGATCCATTTGGCCGGGCAACAGATCATTAACGTGATCGCCGGTGAAGCCACGCCCGAAGTTAAAGCGTTGGCACTCTCTTATCTGCAAACCACCGTCTGGAGCTACCCGGCAGCCGCCATCGCCCTGATTGGTAGCGGTGCCCTACGTGGAGCTGGCAACACCAAGATCCCGCTGCTGATCAATGGTGGCATGAATATTCTCAACATCCTCATCAGCAGTACGCTGATTTATGGGGTATTTAGCTGGCAAGGGCTGGGTTTTGTTGGCGCGGGGCTGGGGCTGACCATTGCCCGCTATATTGGCGCGATCGCCATTATTGCTGTTCTGGCGGTGGGCTTTAATCCGGCGCTGCGTATTACGCTCAAAAGCTATTTTACGCCACTCAACAGCAGCATCCTGCGTGAGGTGCTGGGGATTGGTATTCCCGCCAGTATCGAATCGGTGCTGTTCAACGCTGGCAAACTGCTGACACAAATGTTTGTCGCCGGGATGGGCACCAACGTCATCGCCGGTAACTTTATCGCTTTCTCTATCGCTGCCCTGATTAACCTGCCGGGAAATGCTTTGGGATCTGCTTCGACCATCATCGTCGGCAGGCGTCTGGGGAAAGGGCAAATTGCTCAGGCCGAACGGCAGATGAAGCACGTCTTTTGGCTGGCGACGATTGGCCTGACGGTGATTGCCTGGGGAACCGCTCCCTTTGCCGGGCTGTTTGCCTCATTTTATACCCAGGAAGACGATGTTAAAGAGGTGGTCAAAATCCTGATTTGGCTTAATGCCGCGTTTATGCCGATTTGGGCTGCATCCTGGGTGTTACCCGCTGGGTTGAAGGGCGCGCGTGATGTCCGATTTGCTATGTGGGTGACTATGTTGGGCATGTGGGGCTGCCGGGTAGTCGCTGGTTATATCCTGGGCATCGTGCTGGGCATGGGCGTAGTGGGCGTCTGGCTAGGAATGTTCATGGACTGGGCCGTTCGCGGAGTCTTCTTCTACTGGCGTATGGTCAGTGGGCGCTGGCTATGGAAATATCCACGGCTCAGAAAAAACCAGCCTGAATCAGCCGAAGAACAGCCGCCAAGCTAACGGTATTTTATTAGCCTGAGCCGGGTTGGCAGTATCAATCCATTGTCGGCGGTTATGTTTTGGTGTAAGACTGATGCCACGATAAATGATCTAAAGGTGCACCATGGATGGATTGATATTTATCGCTGGTTTGGCGTTGTTCCTGTGCCTGGTGGTATTACCCATTTCAGTGGTGGTATCGCTCGGCCGTGGCAACCGCAATCAGCGGGAAATTGCCCAACTGACACTGACCATCACCCAGTTGCAAAAACAGGTGGATGATCTCCGCTTCGAGGAAACCGGGAGATCGCGGCCAACGCCCGTTTCTCAGGCGCAACCTGTGGCTGCGAAGACAACGCATGACTTTGCGGCGCACGCGGCACAACAGTCTGCCGTTAAACCCGCAACTGACATGGCCGTTACCCCTCCGGTTATATCACCATGGGAGCCCGCAGCTCCAAAAGCAGCCGCACCAGTAACAACCATTCCTCGCCCACCTATTGCTGATAAACCTGCCATTGATAAACCACAGCAACCGAAAAACGACCTGCTCAGCGGGCTGGTGGGCTGGTTTATGCAAGGCAATCCGCTGGCGAAGCTGGGTGTCTTGCTGCTGTTCTTCGGTTTGGCCTACCTGATGAAATACACTGTTGAACGCGACATGCTGCCTATTGAGTTCAGGTTAATGGGCGCGGCGGTGGCGAGCGGCGTTTTACTGTGGTTTGGCTGGCGTCTGCGTGTTAAACAGACGATGTATGCCCTGATCCTGCAAGGGGGCGCGGTTGGCGCGCTCTATATCACCGGATTTGGTGCCTTCCGGCTTTATCAACTATTGCCACATATGCTGGCATTTGGCCTGATGCTGGTGATCTGCGCCGCCAGCGTGGGCTTGGCCGTATTGCAGCGCGCCCTCAGCCTGGCGATGCTTGCCAGTATTGGTGGCTATCTTTCACCGTTGCTGCTGTCCACCGGTGGCGGTAGTCATATCGCGCTATTCTCCTATTATCTGCTGCTCTCGCTGGGCATTCTGGCGATCAGCGTCTGGCAGCCATGGCGGCCACTTAACCTGCTGGGTTTTGTTTTTTCCTTTGGCGTCGCAGGGCTGTGGGGAGTAAACAACTACCTGCCGGAATACTACCTGGGCTGCCAGCTGTTCCTGATTGCCAATATCGTGATTTTTGGCGTGCTATGCCTGGCTTTGACTCTACGTGCACAGTTGCCTGGCGAGAAGATTATCGATGGCGTGCTGCTGTTTGGCCCGCCGTTAATCGGTTTTGGCATGCAGTATCTGATCGTTCGCCAGTGGGAGTTTGGCCCGGCCTTCTCGGCGCTGGGCTTCGGTTTGGCTTACCTGTTACTGGCTTGGGCCGCATTGAAGCGCTACCCATCCCTGGGCCGCATGTTGGCGGTTTCCGGTTTGGCGCTGGGCGGAGTGTTCACTACGCTGGCGATCCCATTGGCACTGTCCGCTGAGTGGACATCCATGGCTTGGGCGCTGGAAGGGTTGGGCATTCTGTGGCTTGGTCGTGAACAAAAGCAAATCCGCATGAGCCTCAGCGGTTCTGGTCTGTTGGTGTTGGCCTTGGCTTCAGCCCTGGTCGCTCTTGGCGCAGGAATGACGACGCTCTCCTTCACGCTGGTGTTCGCCGTACTGGCATTAACTTGGCTCGCGGTGGCATTCCTCTGGCGCGATCTGGAGAGCGATGCTGCATTCAGGCTGGTTGTAAGCTGCTCCTTCCTGGCTGGCGGCATCCTGCTCTGGCTGGTTTGCCTGCTCGGTTTTGCCGGGCGATTGCCGCTGGATTATGGCTACGGGGCTTTCCTGGCGTTGGCCTTGTTGACGCTATCCGTAGTGCTGTGGCGTTGGACGGCACAAAGGCTGGCTTGGCTCGAACTACGTTATAGCATTTGGCTGCTGTGGCCGGGCATGTTGGCCATGCTGTTGTTCCAATTAGTCGACTTTGATTCTTTATTGTTCTTCGGCTGGCCGAATCTGGTCTGGTTGCTGGCCTTGCCGGTGGCGTACTGGCTGCTGAAGCGCGAAGCAGGCTCTCTGCCGTTACTGCGCCTGCAGCAAGGATTACACCTGTCGCTGTTCTGGATGGTGGTGTTTGCGCTGGGTTATGAAGTCTTTTGGCGCACGATGCGCTTGCCGTGGGGTATGGATGAATGGCAGCTGGGCCTGCAAATGGGCTTCCTCTCCCTGATCATCCTGGCAACACATGGTGCGCTGCGCAAAGGATGCTGGCCGTTTGCCGAACATCGTCAACTGTATGGGGCGATTGCCCTGGCCCCATTGGCGGCGTTGGCTCTGCTGCTGTTGCTGGTAGGCAACGTATTTGATGGGGTCAGTATAGGCTGGCGTTATTTACCGTTGTTGAACCCGTTGGAAGAGGGTGCTGGTTTTGCACTCTTAGCGCTGGTGGCTCTGGGGCTGTTTGTCCGGCGGGAATACCCGCAATTTGCCGCATTGCTGAAACTGGCGCTGCCGCTGTTTACCCTCGCGATGCTGTTCTGGTGGGGCAATGGGGCGGTCCTGCGTGCGTTGGCCTATTACGCCGATATTGCCTGGCGGGCCGATACGCTCTGGGGCTCCCGTCTGGTGCAGACTACCTTCGCTTTGCTGTGGATGCTGATAGCGCTGATCGTCATGGTGTTATCAACCCGCCGTGGACAACGTGAGGTCTGGTTTGGCGGTGCGGCGTTGCTCGGCATCGTCATTGTTAAATTGATGCTGGTTGATAGCGCACGGGGTGGGGGATTGGCTCGTGCCATCGCGTTTATCGGCGTGGCGATACTGGTGTTGATCGTGGGATATTTTTCTCCATTGCCACCCAAAGCGGTGCGCGGTAAGGAACCCAATGTGGCAAGCGAACGAGGGAATGTATGAAAGTAAAACTGAATAACTGGTTGCTGCTGGGATCGCTTTGTCTGGCCAGTGCGGCCAATGCGGAGCCGGCGGCTGAAAAACCGCAAGATTTCGCCTATGGCATCTCGCTAACCACTGAAGGTAGCGCACCGTTTTTCCGTGTTGAACTGCCTGAGGCCGTGTATACCGAGAGCGTTTGGCCGGATCTGCGCGATGTGCGGGTGTTCAACAATCAGGGGCAGGCTGTCCCCTTTGCGCTGGCTGCGAACGTCACCACTCAGGAGAATAGCCAGACTTTCCCTCTGCGCCTGTTCCCGATGAAGGGTAAAAGGGTCACTAATCAGGAACAACAGGTGATTTCGTTAAAATCCGCGGGTGGTGTTGAAGTGACCTTACCGGTGGATAGCGACCAGCCAATGGGGAACACCTATCTGCTGGAGATCCCGCAGCATGAGGGCAACTATCCCCGCCTGACCCAGCTGAAACTGGCCTGGGAGCGTCTGCCGGAGAATTGGCAGACCCGCGTTAGCCTGTTTTATAGCAGCGATTTAAAAGACTGGTCGAGCAGCGCTGAGGATGTGCCTTTGATGGATCTGGTTTCCGGCAGCGATCGGTTGCTGTTGGATACCATCGATCTTGATGACTATGCCAGACCTCGTTATTTGCTCTTGGTGTTCAACGATGCCAAAACGGCTCCTGATTTGAAGATCCAGTCAGTGCAGGGGATTGCGGCTTCCAGACACACCGAACAGCAAAGGATCGGCCTGACCGTCAACCAAAAAGCCATTACGGCTGGTGAGGCGGAATATAGCTGGCCGAATCCTCAGCCCTTGAACAATATCAGCATTCGGCCGACGCAGGGGAATACGGTGCTGCCACTCGAGATCGATTACCGCAGCGCAGCCAGTGACAGTTGGCACCCTCTGACCAAGCAGGTGGTGTTCTCGGTGAATGGCCGTACCGCAGAGGCAATACCGCTGAACGGCTTGCTGGTGCAGGGTATCCGCTTGAAAGGCATCAACCAGCAATGGGGCGATTCGCTGCCGGAAGTCTCGGCCCAGCGCGACAGCCAAACCTTGATATTCAATGCCCAAGGAACCACGCCATTCCTGCTGGCGTGGGGAAATAAAGCCGCCCAACCTCAGGCGATCCCTTTAGATAGCCTGATCCCGGCAGAGCTGCGTAAAACGATAGATGCCGATGCGTTGCCAGAAGCTGGGTTGCAATCCCAAGTGACTCTGGGTGGCACCGAACGCTTGAGCGCGGTGGATGCCGCAGAAGAGGCCAGCATGTGGAAGAAAGGCCTGCTCTGGCTCCTGCTGGTTCTGGGGGCGGGGGGATTGGTGTTGCTGGCGCTGAAGCTGTGGAAAGAGGTTCAGCAGAAGCCGCAATAGGGGAAGTAATTGCTGGCTGGTGGGAAAGAAAACAAGGGGTGACGCGGTTTGCGTTGCCCCTTGTGCATTGTAGGGAAAAAAACGCATACAGTTATATTAAACTAACCGTGTTTATTCAAAGAACACGGCTGTTTATCTTTTCACTTATGTTGATATCAAGTGGCTGAGCTAACAGTTCGTACTTGGCGTTTTGCCGTATCGCGAACTCCTGCGCCGTTGAAGGCCATATCAACAATGAAATAAATCACTCCCTATATTATGCTGGTCACAAGAACCACCGAGCCAATATACGAACCCGCCGTTACCCCAGCGCTATCTCCTTTTAATACAGAACTCAGGGTAACGCTGTTGCTGGTGTTCACATATATTGTACGACTTATATCGGCACGCACGCCGTCAATATAGATCTGCGCCTTTAGCGTACCAGGGCCGTTAAGTGAGATACCACTAGAGTCACTGTAAGAAGACGCTTTCACCGATACATTCGCCTCTCCGCTGCAATTGACCATGATAGTTGTGCTCGATTTATGATTTGCAACATCGGTGCTTTTCACCTGCCCATGGTTTATCGTTCCGTTATCGATTGAGCAGCTCAACGGTGGTGTTGGCGGTTTGCTTGGCTTCATACCCGCGCCGGGGTTATTCTTGCACGTTTCAGGGTATTCTTGCTCCTCATATTTATTCGGGGTTGTAGCCGATATAAAGTATACACAAAGATTGTTAGCAGCCCGAAGTTTGTTGTTGTTAATCAGCATCTTCATATAGGCGTTAATTATAGGAATTGTCGTGTTACCAGGAACGATGATTGCGGCAATGTCAGTGCCACTATCCCCACTGGCAAATATCGATATGCTACATTCATACGGACAGAGGTTGGTGTTCCCACGATTTTCGAAGGTGATGGTGTTGGATGTAATCGATACGAATCCCCCATTGTTCACCCAGTCAAGTTTACCCCCCGATATAAAAGCAATGCTGTAGCCGTCTGAAGGATATAAAAAAAATAAAAAAATAATGGGAAGTAATAAAAACCGACTTGTCGAAATATTCATTTATTTACCTGTATCAATGAGCACTTACTTAAAATTCGCGCCATCAGCTTTTAACTGCACGCCTCAATTGAATCGTACACGGAGCAACGCTAACATATTCACTATAGATGTATGGCTACGTTGTTTATCATGGAATAAACTACTCTTTTGTAGTATGTTGGCCATCAGAACTAACGAGCCACTGTACGAACTCGCCGTTACCCCGCCGCTCTCTCCTTTCAATACATAACTGGCGGTAACGCTGAACGTGGCATAAATCCTTGCACTCATCCTTTTCGCCAATGTAGCAAGCTGTTGACTTTAGAATAATTTTACACAAGGAAAAAATATAAAGCCAAATAATCAAAATAATCTCAGCATAGTTAGATGCTAACCCTGATAAATTACAACTAGTTAATATAAAACAGATATTAATATGAAAAAACAAATATAACAGCGGATTATATCCGGATCTTTCATTAACTTCTTTGCGTGCCAATGGCTAAGACTTAAACCTCTCGCTGTGACTATGATCGACGTCTGATGCAGAAAACTATCCTGACCACGCGTGATAAAAATCATGCGCACAGGCTCATGGCGATGTTGATGTGACACAGGGGAGAACGTGCAGTTCCGATCGTTTGACCGCAGTTGTAACAGCATCTCTTTGGATTTTCCACGCTGAATCGAGTTACGTTTGCTTGAAATGCAGAAAAATGTTCTCCAACAGTGTGGTTTTCAATGATCGCACGTTGTTTGTCGGTAGGATCAGTTTTACCTCAGGTGGGCCCTATTTACATTGGTATATGAGCATTTTCACATTGGTACTCATAGCTAAATGCCGTCACAATACTTTTTAAAATTAATCATCTGCCGTTGATTAAAGCATCTGACTCATGATTACAAGAGCATTCTAATAAATTCTGGCATATTCAGTATCTCTAGGCTATGGATATTAAAATGTCCGTTGTAGGTAATGATTTCATTAGTTAATAATGTTGACCGATATAGATAACATGGTTATTCTTGGCGTCCTACTCATTGCTAATGAAGTAGTATTAGCATGATATGGCATGCTGCATTTAGGATGCGGCCACGACCAGTAGCTTAACGGGAAAATAGCTCGGGTATGTAAAATGGTTTGATTTTACTGCTTAATTATTATGGTGTTATGGAAAAGGATAATTCCCTGATGCTCTATTTGTTGCTAAGTATCGCTATTAGATTCAAAAAACTAATAGCGTGCACTCTATTGTCATGGTTGCTTTCTGCTTGTGACAATAAGAATGATCTGTTGATCCAGGGGTATGTTGAGGGGGACTTTATGTATATTGCTGCCCCAGCTTCTGGTGTGCTCAAAGACCTTTATGTCAAAAAAGGCGATCGAATTCAACCTGATACTTTACTGTTTGCCTTGGATAATGAACGTGAAATCCAGCGCTACTTACAGGCGCAGCATCAGTTAGATATAGAACAATCCACGCTTGTTGATTTACAGTCTGGCAGACGCAAAACGGAATTAGACGTGCTGCGAGCCCAGCTCAACGGTGCCATTGTTGCAACGCGGCTCGCCCATTCAAAACTGGCACGTAATGAAAAACAGGCAAAACGCGGGGCTATTTCTGAGTTTGAACTGGAAACCTACCGCTCGGACTATAATCAAAAAGTAGCGGTAGTTGAGGAGTTACAAAATCGCCTTTCCGCTGATGAACTCCCCGCCCGCGATGCTCAACAACGGGCTCAAACAGCCCGTATTGAAGCGGCAAAGTCGGTGCTTAATCAAAGCAAGTGGGCACTCGATCAAATGACACGTGCTTCCTTGGTAACCGCACAAGTATTTGACACCTTTTATCAGGTAGGTGAGTGGGTTCCAGCGGGGAGCCCCGTCGTCAGCCTGCTACCGCCGGGTAAGCATAAAATCCGCTTTTTTGTCTCCGCAGCACAGCTACCTCAGGTAAAAGTCGGAAAAGAAATCAAAGTTATTCTACAGCCTGGTTCAGTACCGATTGCTGCAACCATTGATTATCTCTCTGCCGAGGCGGAGTACACTCCGCCTGTTATCTACAGCAATGAGCGAAGAGAAAAGCTGATCTTCCTCATCGAAGCTAAAGCCTCTAAAAGTCGAGCCGGTGATTTACATCCCGGAATGCCGGTAACGGTAGACCTTTCATCATGAGCGGGTTGGCTATCAGCGTCCAGAATATGAATAAGTATTTTGGCGATCGCCACGTGGTTAACGATCTCTCTCTGGAGATTAATACCGGCAAGATTTGTGGCTTCCTCGGCCCTAATGGCAGCGGTAAAACGACCTCCATTCGTATGTTGTGCGGCCTGTTGACGCCTGATTCTGGCACCGGCCACTGCCTGGGTTTTGATCTCTACCGTGAAAAGGACACGATCAAACACCATGTGGGCTATATGACTCAGCATTTCTCCCTGTGGGAAAACTTGACGGTGCAAGAAAATCTGCGCTTCATCGCCCGGCTGCAAACCATCCCCCTGCGGGAGAAAAAAGTTGAGGAGATCCTGCAACAGATGGGTTTACAGGATCACCGCCATCAATTGGCTAAACGGCTATCCGGCGGTTGGAAACAGAGGTTGGCACTTTCCGCCAGCCTGCTGCATGACCCGAAACTCTTGTTGCTGGATGAACCCACCGCAGGGGTTGACCCAAATGCCCGGCAGGAGTTTTGGCAAATATTGCACCGCTTGGCAGACAGCGGCGTGACAATTTTGGTTAGCACTCACTATATGGACGAAGCGGAACGCTGCCATCAGATTGCCTATATCGCCTACGGCAACCTACTGGTCCAGGGTAGCGTGGATGAGGTCATTAAGCAGCAGCGGCTTATCACCTGGGCGGTGCGTGGTGAAAAGCTCAGCCGTCTGGAACAACAATTGATACCACTGCCTGGCGTTGAACATACCACTCTGTTGGGCAATGTGCTGCACGTCACCGGTAGTGATCCCTTGTTGCTCAAGCAGTCGTTAGCTCGATTTCATCAGGATTATCGTCTGGCTCAGGTGGATACCGGGCTAGAAGATATTTTTGCCCGCTTAATTAAACAGCACCAAGAAAGTACCGCTGTCAGGAATTAACCCATGCCTCTATTTTCTATAACCCGCTGGTGGGGAATTGTCGTCAAAGAATTACAGGAGCTACGGCGCGATGAGTTGAGCGCCGGGATGCTGATTATCCTTCCTCTGATGCAGGTTATTATGTTTGGCTACGCTATTAATACCGATCCTCACCGCTTGCCGACTGCGGTTATTGATGCAGACAAAAGCGTAATGAGTCGCAGTATGCTGTATGCGCTACATAATTCCGGTTATTTCTCTTTTCAAACGGAATTGACCACGGAGCAACAGGCGGCAGAGGCGTTGGCACAGGGTAAAGTCCAGTTTGTGATTAATTTCCCCTCGGACTTTAGTCATAAATTATTGCGCGGTGAAAAAGCCAGTATGTTGATTGAGGCTGACGCCACCGATCCGGTAGCCATTATTCAACCGCTGATGGCAGCGAATATGCTGTCGGAACGAGTGTTAAACAGAAACTTGCCTGAAGCGCTAAAGCCAGCGGCATCACGGGTTTCTATTGATGTGCGTCAGCATCGGCTGTTCAACCCTGAAGGGAACACTCAATACAACATTGTTCCCGGATTATTGGGTATTGTCCTGACTATGACGCTGGTACTGATGGCTGGCCTTGCCATTGCCCGAGAAAGTGAAAACGGCACGATGGAGAGCCTGTTGGCGACCCCAGCGATGCCCTTAGAGGTGATGACCGGAAAAATTACGCCCTATGTGATGATTGGCGGGCTTCAATCCGTTGTGATCTGCTTGATGATCGTTTACCTGTTTAATGTGCCGATCCTGGGGGATCTGTTCTCGCTGTTTATCGCTATCTTACTGTTTATCGTCTCTAGTCTGGCGGTGGGTATTGCGCTGTCCGCCTTTGCTAACAACCAGTTGCAGTCAATGCAGCTCACGTTCTTCTATTTTTTACCTTCGGTGTTGTTGACCGGGTTTATGTTCCCTTTCCGGGGGATGCCAGAGTGGGCTCAGGTTATTGGTTGTTTTTTACCTATGACCTATTTTCTCCGGCTGGCCCGTGGCGTGATCCTGAAAGGTAACACCATCTTTGAGATGGGGTCAGATGTTTGGCCGCTGATCGGATTTACCTGCGGATTTATGCTCCTCGGCCTCTATTTCTACCACCGCACGCTAGATTAATTAATACCGCTATCCCGATTTCAAAACCCGATGGAAGTGATTTATGAAAGATAATGGATTATATGAAAAGCCGCTGGTACGGCGCTTTATGCTATGGATACATGAACGTTTTCCTCTGCCTAATGCCCCCTTCTTTGTTCTGCTGTTTATTGTCGCGTATGCCGTGGCGGCCAACTCAGAAAAGAGGGAGGTGATTTTCTCATGGAATATTATTATAGGCTGCCTACTATCCTGGTCCTATTTTCTGCTGCTGAGAATTTTTGACGAACATAAGGATTATCTCATCGATTGTGAGCATCATCCCCAGCGGGTACTTCAACGGGGATTGATCACGCTCAAACATCTTAAATTTGTTGGTGCAGGTTGTATTGCACTACAGATCTTCGCCAGTATGGCGATTGATGGGGGGATTGCTGGGGCGACCTTGGCGTGGGGATTGCTATTCGCCTGGACCTGCCTGATGGGTAAAGAGTTCTTTATTGGTCAGTGGCTCAATCAATACCTGACCTGTTACGCCATCTCCCATATGTTGGTGATGCCGTTAATCATCTGGTGGCTGGCCAATATAGCGGTTCCGGGCGTTACGCTCGGTGCTCCGATGCAAATATTGATGCTTCTCTCTTTTATCGCGGGATTTATTTTCGAAATCACTCGTAAATTTAAAGGCCCGGATGAAGATCGGCAAGAGATCCCTACCTACTCCTCAATTTATGGGATAAAAACCGTCTTTATCACTCTGGTCATACTGATTTCCGTGATGCTGCTCATCCAGCTAGGGTTGATTATGTCGATTATCGGGAATGTTCCTTTCTTATCCCTGGTTCCGTTAGTGATTTTATATATTTTAACCCTGTATCAGCTCGTCACGTTTTTACATCACCCCTGTGTTCGCAACCGAAAGCGCAATGAAGCCATTGTTGGCCTCTACCTGGCTGTTGGTTATCTGGTGTGTGTAATAACGATTTTTACTGCCGTAATCGTTTGATATTTAAGGATGTTATCATGTCGATAAAAGGTCTGTCACCACGTCATCTGTATACCTATACGGAAAAAGCCCGGCAGCAGCGTTTAGCCTATCTGTCAAAGCACACGCAGTGTTCTCTGGATAAGGTTGCCCATAACTCGTTTGATGCCACCGCGCTATCCAACAACATTGAAGGGTTTATTGGCTCGGTGGAAGTTCCTGTAGGTATTGGCGGTCCGCTGCAAATCAACGGGCTGCACGCTCAGGGGCTGTTCTACGCTCCGTTTGCGACAACGGAAGGGGCATTGATCGCTTCTATTTCACGCGGTGCCACGGCGATTACCCGTTCTGGCGGTGCCACGGCCAGGGTGCTGGGCCAGCGCATGATGCGTGTGCCACACTTTGAATTTCTCAGTGTGATAGAGGCGCTGGAGTTCAGCCACTGGGTAGTCAACTATCTCGATGAGTTACGCAGCGAAATTTCCAGCCACTCTCGTTATGCGCAGTTGGTGGCCTTAACACCTCAGATTATCGGGCGCAGTGTACATCTACATTTTATCTATGAAACAGGTGCTGCCGCCGGGCAGAATATGACGACAACCTGCACCTGGCATGTCTGCCGGTGGATCCAGGAGAAGCTGGCGACGACCACTGAGCTTAAGCCTCATTACTTTATGATCGATGGTAATTTATCCAGCGATAAGAAAGTCTCTTATCAGTCGTTGATCCACGGCCGGGGCACGCGGGTGATTGCCGAGGTGTACCTGAGTGCCAGAGTGTGTCAATCCATCCTGCGGGTCACTCCTGTTCAGTTGGTTAATGCTTACCACCGTGCAGTGGAAGGCGCCATAGCCGCCGGTATGGTCGGTATGAATATCAACGTTGCTAATGTCATTGCGGCACTGTTTACTTCCCTCGGGCAGGATATTGCCTGCATCCATGAATCTTCCGTGGCTCATTTACGCATGGAACTGAACAACGAGGGGGCGCTTTATTGCAGCATCACATTGCCTTCTCTAGTCATAGGTACCGTTGGCGGAGGCACTTTTCTTCCTCATCAGCGTGAGTGTTTGAACATGTTAGGCTGTAGTGGGCCGGACGGCACCAGCAAGCTGGCGGAAATTATTGCCAGCTATTGCCTTGCCCTGGATATTTCCACGCTGTCCGCTATCGCGGCGGATGAGTTTGCCAAATCCCATGAGAAGTTGGGGCGCAACCGCCCACACCTTGCCGCTGCTCCCACCACATTGGCGGATCTCAATCTCGCTTTCTTCCATTCCGCGTCCTATAACCCGGCCTGGGGCAGTAAACTGCCGGTATCCGTTGCTATATTGGCAGGTTCAGACGAAAAACACAGTCTGCTGACCACTCTCAGCGCCCAACACTCGAACAGGCTGATGGGGCTGTTTCCCGGTACTTTGACCAATGCGGCGCGGCAGGATATTCCGGTGATGCTAAAGCTCAAGCCGCTGGATCAAGATATTTTCACCATGATGAAATTCCTTGCCGGGAAGAGTTCACCGGCTCTGCTTCAGGCTCTTTCAGATGCGACACACCTGCTAGAGTTTGTTAACACCCACAGCCGCGAAGTGGCGGTGATGAATCAGCAGGAACCTCGCCTGACGCGTTATATGCCAAAGGTTTATGGCGTTATTCGTGATGACAAAACGCGTACCTATGCCTTGATTGAAGAGCATCTCCACGATTTAGTGCTGATGGATTCCACCAACGGCATCGGCTTATGGCAACCCCGCCATATTGAAACGGCCATCGCTGGCATTGCAGAAATCCATGCCGTTTGGCTGGGGCAGGAGGGCGCGCTGTTACAGCAATTCCCTGAAATCTGCCTGCAGGGCAAAGAGAACACTCTCGCGCAACGTTCCCTGTTACAGGCATTTGCAGGTTTTATGGCTGAAAACTTAGCCCACTACTTTACCCCGTCAGAGCATGACTATTTCTTGTCATGGGTAGCCAGCATAGAAATTTGGTGCAGCGAAATAGAGCAGATGCCACGCACGCTGGTACATAACGATTTTAATCCGCGCAATATTGCCTTCCGGCAGTGTGATGAGAGGCTGGAGCTGTGCTGCTGGGATTGGGAACTGGCCACGCTGCACTTGCCTCAGCGGGATCTGGTCGAGCTGCTGGTTTTTACTCAGCAGGCAGATATTAGCGCTGAGACGGTGGCGCACTACCTCGAATTTCACCGCCAGCAGTTAGAACACCATAGCCAAAGCGCTATTGATGCCATTCAGTGGCAGAGAGGTTACGTGCTGGCGCTGCATGATTTTTGGCTACGGCGTATTCCATTCTATTTAATGGCACACCACGTCAGCCCCTATCCGTTTATCGATCGAGCTATGCAGACCCTGCGCAAACTTATTGAACTGACACGAGCTCATAGCACCACTTAATTCATTTTAGCCAAGGAGAGGCGTGCAAGATTACTCAGAAGTTCTTCTGTTGGACAACTGGCCTGATCGGATCGCTCAAATGGACTCTATGACAAACTTATACTCTCAGCATCAGGCCGTACAATTAACTCAGGATCAATTGGGCGGAAAAGCCGCCAATCTATTATGGCTATCGTTGGAACTGTATCCCGTACCAGAATGGTGGGTGGTGCCAAGCGACATCCTTACTCAGTTGGTCACTCAGGATCCGGTTACTGCCGAAATGGTGCAGCGGTTAACCACCGTCACTGCGGATATCTCCCTTGAGGCACTAGAAGAGCTTGCTGCTCCGTTGCGCCAACGTATACAGCAGGCACAGTTGCCTGCGGGTCTACGAAAACCCCTGTCGGCACTGTTGGCGGACTATCCCGATACTTTCTTTTCTGTTCGTTCGTCAGCCATTGGTGAAGATGCGGATAATGCTTCTTTTGCCGGGCAGATGGACAGCTATCTGTTCCAGCAGGGGCTTGATGCGATTAGCGCAAGCATCTGTGCCGTGATGGCTTCTGCTTTTAATACCCGGGCACTGCAATATCGGCTGCATAGGGGAATACCTGTGGATAATATCCGCAGTGCCGTCATTATTCAGAAAATGGTGGATGGTGAGGTTTCCGGCGTGATGTTTACTGCAAATCCGGTGACCGGGAGCCGCCAGCATGGATTGATCTCCTCAACCTGGGGTGTCGGTGAAGGGGTGGTTTCTGGTGAATGTGACACGGATGAGTTTAGTGTCCATCTGTTCAAGGATGAGATTGAGCGCCGTATTGTCGAAAAGCGCGTTGCGTTAGTGTTTGATAAAACCCGTCAGCGGGGTACTGTCACTCAGAATATTGAGCAAGCCAGCCAGTGGGCCGAAACGCTCACCGATGTGCAAATTTATGCGTCACGGGATATAGGCAATAGCATTGCCCGCCACTGCGGTTGCCCACAGGATATTGAGTGGACCATTAAAGACCAGCAGCTCTATATTTTACAAACCCGTCCGATTACTCGCTTGCCGAAAGTCGCCGAACCGGTTGACCGCTGTCTGGTGTTTAACAACGCCAATATTCAGGAATCCTATTGTGGGGTAACCACGCCGTTGACGTTCTCGTTTGCCAGAGCCGCCTATGCGACAGTATATGAGCAAACCCTACGTATTCTTGGCTGTTCTGATAAGCAAGTTAGCCAGTCTCAGGACATGTTAAATAACATGCTGGGGCTGATTAAAGGGCGTGTTTATTACAATATCAATAACTGGTATCGCTGCCTGCTGATATTACCATCATTCAAAACCAACAAGCAGGATATGGAACGGATGATGGGGCTGACAGAACAGGTGGATTTTGTCCAATCCAGGCAGTTCACCCTGTGGGAGAAAGCCGCCAAACTGCCGGGCATGGTGAAGGCTTTGGTCCGTTTGCTGGCTTCATTTCGCAATATGGATAACAACGTTGAACAGTTTTTACAACAGTTCAGGACCCTCACGGCAAACATTCCGCGTGACCGCCTGCATACGCTCACGGCAAACCAACTGACAGAACATCTTAAGTATCTGGATACACACTTGCTACGGCGCTGGACTACACCGATCCTCAATGACTTTTACGTCATGATGTACAACGGGCGGGTATATCGTACTTTGGCAGCCGCGGGGGTTGAAAACACTGCTGCCCTGATGGGGGATTTACTCTCTGGAGAAGAGGGTATTGAAAGTACTCAGCCGACCAAAAAACTGTTGGTCATGTGCCAGTACGTCCGCTCTAAACCCGCCTTGCGTAAGCTTATTGAACAGGGGCAGGGCGCCACGCTGCTAAACCAGCTCAAGACCCAAGACGCTCATTTCTACCGGCAGTGTATTGGCTATATCGATAAATATGGCGACCGCACCATGGGTGAAATGAAGCTGGAAACCTTAACGCTTCGCTATGATCCCCGCTTTCTGTTCACCATCCTGAAAAACTATCTGACGCTGGACGACTTAACGCCAGAATCACTGGCTACCAGAGAACGGGGATTACGCAGCGAAGCGGAAAAGCGTGCTTTCAGCATCGTGGAGTACGAGTTGGGCAAGCGTCGCATGCGGCAGTTTAAACGCCATCTGGCCAGGCTTCGGCAGGCTATCCGTCATCGGGAAAATATGCGCTTTACCCGTACAAGGTTGCTCGGGATTTATCGCGATCTGTTTAATCAGCTTGGCCGACAATATGCTCAGGAAGGCATTCTCTCTCAGGCCCGTGACATCTTTTATCTCACGCTGGATGAGATCTATAGTGGCTATGAAGGAACCGCCGTTCAAACCCAGTTAAAACCGCTGGTTAGAGCCCGCCAACGGGAATATGCCAGCTATGAAGCGGAAGAGCTGGCCCATCACATCTGTTGTCATGGCTCCCTGTTTCAGAAGCATGACTTTGCCAACCCTTACCTGGCGGAAGTACTGCCATCGGATGACAATCAACTGCAGGGTATCGGCTGCTATCCCGGGATAGTGGAGGCCAGCGTACGCTTAATCAAATCCCCCGAAGATGAGATGTCACTGTCTGGGCAAATCCTTTGTACTGAGCGTACCGATCCCGGTTGGGCGCCGCTGTTCCCAACGGCGGGCGGGTTGTTGATAGAAAGGGGATCTACGTTGTCCCACTCTGCCGTGGTGGCAAGGGAGATGGGGATCCCCGCCATTGTCGGTATTCCCAATATCACTCGCTTGATACGCGACGGTGAGTATGTGCGTATGGATGGTGGGGCAGGTACGGTGATACGTCTGGAGCCGTTCAAAAAGGACGCATGTGTAGACGCGGAGGAGGTTCTACCATGATTAACGTCTCTGAATGGCAGCCCAGCCAGCAGCTAACCGAGGTGTTTCTGTCTCTCCCGCAGCAAATCTATCGCCACGATCCTCTCTGGCCGGGAGAAGATCAGGCATCGCTCAAACAGCAGTTCAGCCAGGAAAACGCATGGTTTGAACAAGGTAAAGCGTGGACAGGCACTATACCGGGAAAGGCTCGCCTGGCGGGTTTTCTTCCCCCCTATTTGGTTGAAGGACAGAGGGTGGCATTTTTTGGTTTCTGGGAAAGCATTAACGACTTGTCCTGCAATCAACACCTGTTCAACGCCCTGGCGGTGTGGGTAAAAAAGTACGGTATTACTCAGCTGTACGGGCCGATCAATTTTTCTACTTTTGGTCAGTACCGTATTCGCCTGAATCAGTTTGAAAAGGGGGCTTTCGCTGGGGAGCCTTACAATCCACCTTATTATGGCACTTTACTGGAACAGTTAGGGTTCAGCGTTAAGCACCGTTATCTCTCGACGTTCGATGATGCCAGTGTGGCGGCGGATAACTGGTCACAGCGATACCTGAGGATGAAAAAGCTCCCCATGGATATCGAAAGTCGTCCGCTGACTCCGGCTTTATGGATGCGAGAGCAACGGCGAGTATTTGCATTTACCGATCGTCTGTTTGGTGATGGCTTCGCTTACACCCCGCTAAAGTGGGATGAGTTTCAGCAACGTTGTGGAGAGCACTTTATCCGGCGCTTTTGCCCTCATTCCTCTATGTTGGCTCAAACCACGGATGGAGAGATTGCCGGTTTGTCCATGGTGCTTCCGGTCTATCGGGACGGTAAAGCAGAGGCCAATTTGTGGAAAACCGTAGCGATAGATCCCCGTTATCGGCGTACAGGTGTGCTTGGCCATCTGTGTGGTCAGTATCTTCAATATACCAGCCAACATTATCCGCGCGCCGGTGGGGCGATGATGCGTGATGATAACGCCAGCCTGCTCATGGCCAAATCGCTGTTTAGAGGAACCGATCAGCGTCACCACGACTACGCGCTGTATGGCAAGGAGCTATTCTGATGAACCTGTGTCAACTCATCGTTCAGTCTGCCGAACGCTATCCCGACAGGGTCGCGCTCAATGTTCCGCTATCCAACGGCGAGTATTCCACTCTGAGCTATCGGGACTTTATCAATCTGGCGGGACATTTTCAGCGCCAGCTGATCCAGTCCGGTTTTACCCGTGGCGATCGACTGGTGTTGATGATCCCTCCCGGCCTGTATCTCTATCCTTTGCTGGTGGCTATGCTGGGTATAGGGATTGTTGCCGTTATGCCTGAGAGGGGGCTCACTAGAGCACAGTTTCGGGCGACGCTGAGGCACTGTCGGCCCAAGGCCATCATTACCGTAGCAGCAACTGGCAAGTGGTGGCCGCTGATCCCGGAGCTTTGGTGGTTAAAGCGATTTGTGGTTGGCCATCCGGTGCTGGGTATGCAGCAACTACAGGTCAGTGTTAACGCGCCGTATGATGGTTTTATCTGTCAATTGCTGACACCTGATGCCACCGGGCTGATCACCTTTACTTCGGGCACCACCGGGACCCCAAAAGGGGCAAATCGGACCCATGGCAGCCTGATGGAGCAACAGCGCGCCCTCGAAAGCCTGATGCTTACAGCAGATCATGATATTGATTTATATAGTTTTCCCGTGCTTGTTTTGCAGACGTTGAGCATGGGGCAACAGAGCATTCTGCCCCACATTGACTTCGCCAGACCGGCTTGCGTTAATCCTGCTGATGTTATTCAACAAATTGGCCACTTTGGTGTCACGCGCATCAGCGGTGCGCCCGCCTATATGCAGAAAATCATTGGTTATGCTCAGGCACGGCGGCTGACCTTTTCTAAGGTACGCCAAATCATTATTGGTGGTGCTCCGGGCAGTAAAGCTCTGTATCAGAGCTGCCTGCAGGTTTTTCCTTTGGCGCAGCAGATGGTGATTTATGGCTCAACGGAAGCAGAGCCGATTGCCTGTGTCGATATGCAAACCTTAACGGAACGTTGGTCGCAGCATGATGGCTATCTGGTCGGTAAGCCGATCAATGTTGCTGCAATCTGTCTGCGGGACATCATGCCTAACGGAGAGCCGGGGACGCTGAAGCCACCCATTCCCGGTGATATTGGTGAGATCCTGGTAGCCGGCCCCCATGTATTGTCTGAATATATTGATAATCCGCAGGCAACCCGGCGGTACAAAATTCCGCGTAACCAGGGCGGTATTTGGCACTGTACCGGGGATGTGGGGTACTTCGATGATAGCGGCCAAATATGGTTATTAGGCCGAGTGAATGACAGCATTGCCATTGATCAACACCGGGTAATTTACCCCTATATTATTGAAAAAAGGCTTAATGACCTCAAAGAAATAGAACGTTGTGCTTTGGTCGCTCATCCGCAAGGCAATGCGGCCCTGATCCTGCAATGCACCAATCTACCGCAAGAGTTACCGGGAATTCTGGCAGAGCTACAGCTTATAGACGTCACCCGAGTTTACCTATTATCGGAGATGCCTGTTGACGTTCGGCATAACAGCAAAATTAATCGTCTGAAGCTTAAACATTTACTGGCAAAAAATGCTTTGAAGGTATGTAGGTTGAACAGGGCGTCTTTATGAATAAGTCTCCTTTCCTGATACGTTTAAATTCCGCCGATTGTATTACGCTGGTTGGGCTACTTTTTAGCGCCGTTGCAATGGGTTGCGCCCTGCACAAACAATTGCTTTTATCGGTTGCCTGGCTGTTTCTCGCCATGTTGGTGGATGCGCTTGATGGCATCTGGGCTCGCCGTAATAAGCTGGTTCGCGCCTTTGGACGCTATCTTGATGGGTTTATGGATCAGTTGATCTACCTGATTTCACCCGCAGTAGTGTTCTACCTTTCTGGTTTTGATGGTTACTGGTCGCTATTTTTATTGCTGATGATGGCCTGCGGTTCTATCCGGCTTTCGGTGTTTAATGACGTCGGTAATATAGAAGGAAACCGCGGGCTTTCTTACCCCGGTATGCCGGTATTCTGGAGTCTATTTATCCTTGGAGCCTATTTGCTGCTGCGCCTGGTGCTACCACCGCTGCCAGGTTATCTGTTGCTCAGCGTTGCGCTGCTGATGTTTAGCATAGCCATGCTGTGGCGACGGCCGTTTTATAAGTTTAAACATCTGAGCATCATTATATTGATTACCCTGTCTGGTGCCTTTAGCTTCGCTTTACTCCATTTCAGAGGCTTCCATGTGGTATGACATGTTATATGCCTGGTATCTGATGATCCCCGTCATATTGGGAGGCTGTTCCCATATGATAATTGTCAAGTATAACCACTTTTCTGCTTTGAATGTACCTTTGGCGGTTTCCTGTTTCGGTGCGAATAAAACCTGGCGTGGGTTGCTGCTGGTTCCTTTGTTAACCGCACTGTTTGCTCTTTTATGGCTCCCCATTGGTCAGCTTCATTCACCACGGGAAATATTACCGATACTGATAGAGGAGTGCTATTTTGCCGGGCTGCTTGCCGGGTTTGGCTATATTTTGCCGGAGTTGCCTAACTCATGGCTGAAAAGAAAGTTGGGCATTCCGCCGGGCAAGCTGCCGGTTCGCCACCGTGCCTTTTTTATCTTCGGCGATCAGATAGATTCGGCTATTGGCGTGACGCTGGCCTATACCCTCTATTTTAAGTTGCCTGCAACGTCAGCCGCGCTGATCTTCGTTATTTTCTTGTTGAGTGCTTTTGTGGTGAAACAACTGTTGTATTTACTGGCGTTGAAAAAGACGAGGTTTTAGGCTGATGTCAGTGTGTCATTTGAACCATCTGTCTAAGTGTAACGGCTTGCAAGGCTGCGTTCGGTCGGTATTTTGTAATTCTGCTCTGTATTCACGTGGGAAATGAGCTGCTGTAACGACAGCAAAAATCCCGCCGCCATTTTGTTGCCACTTGTTCGCAGATACAAAAAAGCCACTTCGTCAGAAGTGGCTTAATCATATGCTTTTAAAGCTAAAATTTGGTGGCCCCTACTGGACTTGAACCAGTGACCAAGCGATTATGAGTAACTAACTGACCAACCTAAAATCAAGTATTTAGCTTTAAATTCAATGTTATAGATTGTCATTAATTATCATAAATTATCAGACTTGTTCATTTCTATCGCCATTTCACCGCCACTTCCATCCAGTGGGTTTAGCCTCAAGGTTTCCTCTAAATGGTCGGGTGCAAAGTGGGCGTAGCGCATGGTCATTTTGATGTCAGTATGGCCTAAGACTCGTTGCAAAACGAGAATATTGCCGCCGTTCATCATGAAATGTGAAGCGAATGTGTGGCGAAGAACATGGGTCAACTGCCCAGCAGGTAACTCTATACCAGTGCGCTCAAGTGCAGAGCGAAAAGCGCCGTAATAGTCGGCTGCAAACAATCGTCCTTTGGTGTCGGGTAAATCCTCGAATAGCTTTACGCTGATTGGAACAGTTCGGTTTTTGCGGCCTTTAGTCTTGGTGAAGGTAACTTTGTACTTTGTGATTTGGCCTTGCTTGAGTTCCTGAGCCTCTGACCATCGCGCACCGGTAGCAAGGCAAATTTTGACTATAAGCAACAGGTCATTATTGTGCTGACATTCACGAAGTAATAGCAGGATTTGTTCGCGAGTCAGAAAAGCCATTTCTGCTTCTTCGGTTCTGAAAGGACGTATGTTTTTAAGCGGATTTTCGCCTTTCCATTCCCCTAGTCGTGTCAACTCGTTAAACACCGCTCGGAAATAAGCCAGCTCTAAATTCAAGGTGCGAGGTGAAACCTCCTTTACCCTATTTGAGCGTGCGTAATCTCCCTTAAGTCGCTTTTCGCGATAGCGTGAAAACATTTGAGCATCAAAATCCCGCGCTAGTGGTTCGCCCATGCAATCAAAAGCGTGATGCATTGCGCCTTGTCGTTTAAGGCCGTCTTTCAGGGTGATACCGTGTGCGCTGAACCAAGCGTCAACCAGTTCTTTCAGAGTTCGGCGGTCTTCTTTCTCTTCTGTCCAGGGAGTTTGAACGGTGTATTGCTCGAACGCTAGCGCCTCGCCTTTTGTCGCGAACTTTTTGCGGATACGCTTACCGCTTGCCCCATTGGGATAGAGTTCGCATATCCAACCACCCGCTGGATTTTTGCGGACAGTCATTAGTTACCCTCGCTGTATATTCCTACGACACGCCCAATGGTTTTGATCTCATCAACTGCGCATTCGAATGGAACTTTGCCTCCTGCAACATGCAGCTTTCTTGCTGGGAGAACAGTCAATTCACGGATGCTAACTGACCCTTCTATATCTATAAGCCATGATCCATCGGATAAAGATGCATTGCGCTCAATGAAATAGGTTTGATTGTCGTAGTCAACACTGATTGGGTTCACTAGAGGCTTTCCAAAAAGGGATTTTGAAATTGGGATTTTACCGTTTTCGTGAATTTTACCGTCACTTAGAGTGAAGTAAGGGATGTCAATAGCATCAGTGATAAGGCTATTGACTTGTTCGCCGGAAAATCTGGGGCCTTGGCCTGTAATCAACCAATTGATATTAGCGCCGGTTTCAAGTGAGCAGAATACCGCAAAATCATAGGAGATGGGGCCTCTGCGGTACCTGTTAGACAATGAGCTAGCGGCAATGTTGAAGTGATTGGCGAGCTGTATCTTTTGATTAAAGCCATAAACTTCGCAGATGCGGTTGAGCAAATCCACGTTGTCGACTTCCCCTAAATCTATCTTCATTTTGGTTTTCTCGGTTGACTACAACCAAATTTAGCTGTAGGTTTTCCATATTCGAAGTTAATGGTGACAATCTCTGACAATCGAAAACCATTAATGACAATCTTTGACAAAAGGATGATGCAATATGGCTTCTGAAATTACAATCGTGAAAATCCCTTCTGAGGTTGTTTATCCCAGTGAGTTCGCTCAACTGGAGCGTGTCTCTATGGCAACTGTCTATCGTTGGACTACTGGCAACAACCCTTGCCTACCTATTGAGCGCCGAGTGATTAAGCCTGGCCGTAAACGTGCAGGTGGAAAAGTTCGCATCCTCTACCTGCAGTGGAAAGAACAGCAGGTGCGTCATGCGCTGGGTCATTCCCGTTTTCAAATCATTATAGGTGCTTGATTCACTTTATGTGAATTTTAGAGGGTGAGATATGTTTGATTATACCGTTTCTACACATCCGCACTTCGAAGAAGCCTGCCGCCAGTTTCCGGCGCGACATAACGTAACGCAGTTAGCGCAACAGCTTGGTATGAATGCACAAACGCTGCGCAATAAGTTGAGCCCAGGGCAACCACATCAACTTACTTGCGCTGAGTTGCTGGCGATCACCGATGCGACAGAAGACTCCAGCCTGCTTGATGCCATGCTGGCACAGATTAACTGTATGCCTTCAGTGCCAGTCAATGAGGCTAGTGCTGGCAATATTCCAGCCTATGCCCTTCATGCCACCGCCGCGATGGGCTCAATCGCTGCCGCTGCGGTACAAGGCGACCATAAAACGCCTGTCCGCAAGTCTGCGTTGCTGGAAAGCGTCAACACTGCGATCCGCCATTTGTCACTGATCGGTCTGACCGTTCAAAACCGCATCCAATCAACCCCAGCACTAGCCTCTACCGTTGATGTGATTAGTGGCCTGGGTGCCGTTGCCGGTTTAAGTTGAGGTTATAGCTATGCCTATCTCGATTGCTCCATTGCTAAAACGCCAAAGCCCATCACGCCATTTTGAGCATGGTTTCATTGAATTGCCGGGCGGTAAATGCTGGCGGCCATATCACGATCAGGCTGCATTACTGCGCGGTCTGTCCACTGTTAAACCAGCGCCACTGCTGCGCCGTTTGTTCTGCCGTTAATTGGGGTTGATATGTTACTGGCAACAGACACACAAAAAGCTATCGGCATTAAGCGCATTTCCCAGATTAAGCGGGAACTGTTTGCCTACAGGAAAAACGTGGCACAAGAGGCTTTTGATAAATCGCCACCGCATATCCGCAAGACAATCTGCTTCCATGCCGAGCTGAAAGCCCGCCATGTACTCATGACGTTTGCCGAAATGAGCTACACCGAGCGTCAGAAAATCATCTGGGCGCTGAATGACCTGATTGATTTATCAAAAACCTTACCGCGTTTCATCAGTGATGATGATTGCGAATTAAACAGTAATTAACCCCCCTGGTGACATTCTGGCGTAAACCCGCCGGGCATCGCTTTGCTTGAACTGAGGAATTGACCCCATGAATAAATACATTATCGGTATTGATAAAGGAAATGAGTCGGATCACGACAGGGTGATCGTGCTGCTCAATACCGCTCGCCTTGATGAACGTAAAAATCAGGCGGAAGTGGCCGCCGCTCGCCTGGTTCGTCTGGCGTCGCATATTGCACAAAACGGCTTGAACGCTATCGAGGCCGTGGAGTTACTGCGCCAAGAGGCTGAAGCCATCGAACACAAAGCGCAGGAGCTGCACTGATGGCTGACCTCATGGATATCTCACAAGAGCGTCAAGCGCTGATCCTGGACGCACAGATCGCCAATGCCCGTAAGTCCTCGGTTATGCCTTCGGCTTTTAAATGTGAAGACTGCGATGCACCGATCCCCGAAGCCCGCCGCATTGCCCTGTTGGGCGTAGAAACCTGCGTTGCCTGTCAGCACCTGCGTGAAGCCAAGCGCCGCCATTATGCGGTGCAGGCATGACCAGCTTCCTTATCGTTTTCGGCCTGCTGCTGCTTGCAGTGGGCTTTTTTTGGGCCGCTGATTTAAGTGATGCGGAATATGCTCGTAGACCTGAAGTGCAACCTTATGACTGAAGGCAATCCGTGGGCTTATTCCTGGAACCTGCCGCGCCCGGCGATTGCCGGGCCAGTGAGACCGCTTACCCGTGAGGAACACGCTCAGGGGCAAGCTGTTTTGCGCAATATCCATTCCCTGCCGCAATTTCTCAGTGCGGGGTTTTTGTCTCGCCATGACTACCTGCTGAAAAGCAAAGGGCTGCACGATGCCAACAAGTGGTTAGTGCTGCAATTTGATCGCCGTATCTGGCCCCGCATCCAAACCGTTAACGATAAAAACGCGATGGATCTCCATGCATCACCCTGTTTTATGTCGGAACTGGATAACTACGCCAGCTTGCCGGGGATGGATGATAAGGCGTTGAAGCGTTTTGCTGACCGGATCGCCGGGCAGTTGATGCAGAACTATGAGCGTTATTGCGAAGCGTTTCTGGCTGAGAACGGCGGCGATAATACGGGCCTGTTAGATGATGGTATCCAGGCAACGTTTTATTCCCAGGTTGCGGGCATGGCCCGCGCTTTCAATGTTACCCCGATGCACTGGCGTAAATACCGTAAAGGCAAGCTGGATACTCAGTCAGCAGTTGCCAGTCTGTCACGGTTGGTGAATGCCGAGTGGTGGGAACGCCAACTGAAAGCCCAGCGCACCCGCTGGCGTGAAGCCTTGCTGATTGCGGTGGGTAATGTGAACCGGGGAGTTTCAGCCTATGCCAGTAAGCAGGCGATCCGCGAAGTGAAAGCCCGCCGCCAGTCCAATCTGGATTACCTGAACAGCCGGGAACTGGAGAACGTCGACACCGGCGAACGTATCAACCTTATCGACAAGGTGATGGCGAGTATCTCCAACCCGGAGATCCGTCGGATGGAGTTAATGGCGATGATCGCCGGTGTCGAGAAAGCCGCTGCCGAGTACGGGCATAAAGGCTTGTTTATCACCATCACCACGCCATCCAAATACCATCCGACGCGCACCCTCGGCAAAACCAATCCCAAGGTGCAGTTTAACCACAATTGGGATGCAGAAGCCTACACACCCAAAGACGGCCAGCGTTACTTGGTCAAGCTGTGGAGTAAGATCCGTACCGCGTTTAAAGATAATGATCTGCAGGTTTATGGCGTGCGAGTCGTTGAGCCCCATCACGATGCAACCCCGCACTGGCACATGATGCTGTTCACCACCAAAGAACAGCGCCAACGGGTGATCGATATCATGCGCCGTTATGCCATGGACGAAGATGGCGACGAACGCGGCGCAGCGAAGAATCGTTTTGATTGCAAGCACCTCAATAAGGGCGGCGCGGCGGGCTATATTGCGAAGTACATCGCAAAAAATATCGATGGCTATGCCCTGGACGGTGAGCGCGATCATGAAACCGGTGAGCTGCTGACCGAGACCGCCGCCGCCGTTACTGCCTGGGCGTCAACCTGGCGTATTCCTCAATTCCACTCCATCGGCCTGCCTTCTATGGGCGCTTACCGCGAATGCCGCCGCATCCGCTCTATCAGCCTGGCAGATGACTTTGACGCTAGCGTTGAGGCTGTTCGCGCTGCTGCCGATGCCGGAGATTTTGCCGCCTACATCCTGGCGCAGGGTGGGGCCAACATTCCCCGCAAGGAACAGACCGTGCGTGTTGCTCGCCGTGTCGCTGACGAGCTCAACACTTATGACGAAGAAGTACAGAAGGTGATCGGCATTTTCGCCCCGCACCTGGGTAGCTCACTCATTCATGAAACCCGTACTACCCAATGGCGCATTGTCGCCAAGGCTGTTGACCTTGAGGGCTTGACCTTAAAAAGCGCCTCTGGCGCGCCTCGGAGTCCTGTCAATAACTGTGGGTTGGTCGGCAGCAATGAGGCAACAGATCAGCAGGATAAGGAGCCTGTGGAGGTCGTGGCGGTGTTGGAGCACCCACCGGAAACTCCAATTGACTGGAATGATACGACCGTTACACGGTCTGTTATGGCGCGAATTAGGGCTAATGCACCACAGGTAAACAGAGCACAGCGCAGCAACAACGTGTATCGAGGGCGAACGGTAGCCCCATCGGCACGATTAACCCCTGATGAGCGTGCTCGGATCCCTCGGATTCACTCAGAATTGGTGCAACAGGGTATCCAGGCTGAACGCTGGGAACTGGAAGTGCTAGCGCGTGGTACTAAAGTCAAATTTAGTGATATATCAATGCAGTATGAACCGGTTAAGGATTGGTCAAGCTTCGAATAATCTGTTGCGCAATCAAAATCAATAAGCAATACTGTTTATGTATACAGTGTTTTTGAATGTCGGAGGAATAGGGTGCATTTACCAGCAGTTGAAGAAGCGGTCATTTTGGAACGTATTGAGTTCATCGCCCGCCTTGGAGTTTGTTATGAGAGCCAGGCAAGAGATAAAGAGATAGCACTGATTTGGATCTCAGAACTGGCGGGCAATGCCAAGGGCACCCTGGCAGAGCAAGTTAAGACCAAGTTTGTTAGTGATTCGGTTTTGCTCAGATAAAGCTAGGCAATTTTTGTATGCTGCCGTATAGATCGTTGTGATGTTAAGATTATGAAGTGCTCTCATATGTCATGATATAGGTGACTTTATGCATATGCACCGAGAGTTTTGATAAAAAATATAGTTATAACAGTAGGATGGCCTGATGAACGCTCAACAATTTGATTTCCTCACTGATAGTGAGCTGACATTATTAGAACGGTATCAAACCTGTAAGGCCATGGCTCGAGGTTATGCAGATAACTATAAAACTGATAATGATAGGCTCGTCCAAGCTCGTTCATTTTGCGCTCAAATTATAAGTGCGTATTGGGATAGCCTTGCTAAATCTCAAGATAGCTCAATTAAAATCAAACAGATACCACACTCAGTGGCTTTGGCTGAGGTGTCATGCGATGCCTTAGAACTAGCTAAAAGCACAGGTGAGTTGGTCGCCATTTTTCCTGTAGAAGATGCAGGTTACTTGATAGGTTCCATCTATACGGTAATGTTACCTTCATCCTATCGTTCGGAAATTGGCGCTTATTATACTCCTCCACCTTTGGTATCTCGCTTACTTGATTTGGCTGAGAGTACGGGGGTTGACTTTTCTAAAGGTTCGGTTATTGATCCGGCTTGTGGTGGCGGTGCTTTTTTAGCGCCAGTGGCATTAAGAATGCTACAGAAAGACAATGGATCTTCACCTGAATGGATATTAAGACGCCTTGTAAAGCGTCTTAAAGGTATTGAGATTGATCCATTTGCAGCATGGATGAGCTTGAGCCTTCTCGAGGCTGCATTAATGCCACTATGCATTGCGGCTAAAAGAAGATTACCAGAAAATACTATAATTATAGGTGATGCGCTTAAGCAGGTTAGTATAGGTAACTTCGATCTTGTTATTGGAAATCCACCATATGGTAGGGTTAAATTAGATGTTGAAATGAGAGATAGATATTCTCGTTCCCTTTATGGTCATGCGAATTTATACGGTCTTTTTACTGATTTAGCTATTAGATTGGCAAAGCCGATGGAGGGGATAGTAGCGTATCTAACGCCGACCTCATTTTTAGGTGGACAATACTTCATGGCATTAAGATCATTATTAACAGATAAGGCGACACCTTGCGCCTTTGATTTTGTAGCTGATCGTGAAGGTGTTTTTGATGATGTTCTCCAAGAAACACTTCTTACTACATTTAAGTTAGGTAAACATAATAATTTCGCGGAAGTATCATCATTAATACCTAAGGGGTTAAATGATGCTAAAGTCGAAAAGATCGGACATGTAGAAATAGAACATGGTGGGAAAGCGTGGTTATTACCAAGAAGCTCAGCAGATGCGACTTTTTTGAATGCTATAAAATTGATGCCGAATCGATTATCTGATTTGGGATATAGTGTATCTACTGGTCAATTGGTTTGGAACAGGTTTAAGTCCCAATTACGCACGGAACCAACAAAAAGAAGTTTTCCGCTTATCTGGGCTGAATCGATCACGAGCTCTGGATTTAAGTTTAGTGCAGACCGCCGGAATCATGTCCCCTATATTGATGTTTATTCAGACCAATCACATTTGGTGACATCAAAACAGTGTGTTTTGGTGCAAAGAACAACATCGAAAGAACAGACCCGAAGGCTACTAGCTGCTGTGCTCCCGCAGGACTTTATAGATAAAAGTCATGGGGTTGTTGTTGAAAATCATATTAATATGGTTTACTCGCAAGAATTATTTACGTATGTAAAACCAGAAACCATTGCTGCAGTATTAAACTCAAAAGTAGTGGATCGTGCTTTTCGCTGTATTAGTGGTAGTGTTGCAGTTTCTGCCTATGAGCTTAACTCAATACCTCTCCCAAGTGTTGACGAAATGTTAAGGATAGAGAAGTTAGTACTTTCTGGGAGTTCTAAAGAAAAAATCGAAAAAACCATATCAAAATTCTATGGAGTGAGTTTACAGTGAACTTACCAAAAGTCCCCAAATTAGAAGTTATATCGGAAAGGCTTCCGTATGTATTCCCAGAAGGTACGGAAAATAGAAACTACGTTATACGTGAGATGGCAGCTAAAACACTCTATGTTATGTTTTATGCTGGGGCCATATACGGTACGGATAATTGGATAAGGCCAAGTCAGGTCACTGATATGGGGAGCAAACAGGCTAGCCTTGTTGATGATGTGAGTCGTGATAATTGGGTCAAAAAGACATTATCTAGTAAAAAAGATCGCCCAATTGATGCTTGGTATGCTGCTAACTCCCGAGAACCTGTAAGAGATGAAACTATTCGTTCTGGTTTTATACCTTGCGGTGCAGTAATAGAGAGGAGTGGTATTCCAACAACTTCATCTAAGCCGAAGTATTGTCTTGAAGCATCTTTTGCAGCTTTATTTGATGAAGAATTGTTAGGTGGTGATTTAGATACTGCTATAGCAAAATGGCAAAATGCCCATTTGAATAAAGCAGCTTTATCTAGATTACGTCTTATGAAGTCAGGCGCTGCGATTGCAGAAGACGCTGTAGTCGTTACTTTCCCAAATGGTGAGCAAAGGACATTAGCTCCTGGGCCTTCAAGTGTCATAGCTAAGGCTGTTATTGAAGTTTTTGCTCCAACTTTTCTTAAATCTCCGGCTATTCTTTGGTTATCGGAGTCTGGTAATAAAGTCGTAGCTCGTGATGAAGGATTAGCACACGCATTGGGGTTAAGAATTGATGCCTCCAAAGCACTTCCTGATATAATCCTTATTGACCTAGGACATGAAAGTAGTGGCGCAGACATGCTAGTTGTGTTCACTGAAGTTGTAGCTACTGATGGGCCAATAAATAGAGAACGAAAGAGTGCGTTAACAAAATTGGCATTGGAAGCTGGTTTTAGCGAAAGTCACTTAGCGTTTCTTACAGCTTTTATGGATAGAGGAAGCGCACCATTCAAAAAATCAATCTCTGAACTAGCTTGGGGTTCTCATGCATGGTTTGTCTCTGAACCTGAGCATTTGATTGATTTGAAGGATGGCCAACCAGTTAAATTATCGGACAGAATTTAAGTTGATACCACTGATGGTTGGTGTGCATGTCTTGAGTGCATGAGTTTGCATGATGATCCGGTGTGATTTTTTCCCCAGCAGCGCCAGTCCTGGCGTGGATCGCGCCGGATCACGCAACTGCATGAAAAGTGACACATGAAGCGGGCAGGCGAGGCGGGGATAGCATTGCGCATCGATCCTCTATTGAGGATTAAATTTATCTTTTGATAGGAATATATCGAACCTTAATATAGAATTTAATTTGGCTGCTCATAATAATTTATCAATTAATAGGATTTTATATGTCTATTGAATTAATAAGGAAAAGCATTTCTAAATTCATTGCGCACGACTTGCCAGAAATTATGGTTGTAAAAGGCGAGTGGGGAGTTGGTAAAACATATTTTTGGAATGATACATTAAATAATGCTAGCCGAAGTGGAGGCTTGATATATAAAAAATATTCGTATGTCTCACTTTTTGGAATGAATTCACTTGATGATTTGAAATACAGTATATTTGAGAATACTATAAATAAAAGCAAAGTGGGGCAAAATGCCACGCTTGATACATTCTTAGATAACGCAGTATCAAATGCATTTTACTTTAGTAAGAAAAATGCCAAAACGTTGAAGGAGTTACCGATTGTAAAAGGATTTATGCCTGCATTAGACAAAGTGTCATTTTTATCTATTAAAGAAACTTTAATCTGCATAGATGATCTTGAACGGCGAGGTAAGGAATTATCTGAAGTAGATGTCCTTGGTTTGATTTCAATGTTAAAGGAGCAAAGAGGTTGCAAGGTAATTATCTTATTAAACGAAAGTGCTATGGAGGGTTCAGAGCTAAGTAAATATAAGGAAAAGGTAATAGACTATGAGGTGGAGTTTAAGCCAACGACGGAGGAGTGTATAAAGTTAGCATTCACAGATAATGTTAACCCTCAAGTAAAGGAGTATTGTTATAGGCTTCAGATTAGGAATATTAGGGTTTTGAAAAAAATCGAGAGATTATCAATCGAGATTGAAAAGTATATTAAAGAATGCCATGTTAAATTACAAAGGGAAGTAGTTGAAACATTGGTGTTATTCATGTGGTGTTATTATTGTTCGGGAAGTGATGCAGGAGTACCTACTCTTGAATTTGTCAGAGATAAAACCTTTGATGAATATGGTAGCGATAAAGAAAGTAATAAACAGCATGAAGAATGGAATCAGCTATTAATGTCGCTTGGATATTATCATACCAACGAATTAGATCTAGTTATTTCAAATGCTGTTACAAGTGGCTTCTTCAATGAAGATCATTTAAATCGTGCATTGCATGATAAAAATCAAGATGTTATTCGTGGTGAGTCAGGCGATTCATTTTCTTGCGCTTGGAAAAAGTACCACAATAGTTTTACAATAGAAAAAGATGAAGTAGTTAGAGCTATATACGACAGTTTTATGCTAAATGGGAAGTATGTTTCAGCAGCAAACCTCAACGGTACTATTACTCTAATGAGAAATCTGAATGAAAATGAAGTAGCTACTAAGATAATAGACAAGTATATTGAAACTCATGCGGACTCACCGGGTTCTTTTGATTTGGATGAGTTAAATTATGCTGGGGATATAAATGACCCGGAAATAATCTCTAAATTCAAAGCGATTCATGAGTTAGGAAAGCAAAAAGAAACTGCATACTCAGTACTGGATAGAATTGCCGGTCGCAATGGTTGGAATCCTATTGATATAGATGTATTGTCGAAAACAACTTCCGCCGAGTACTTTGATTTATTTACTAGCGATTTAGGTGATAAACTAATTCCATTTGTCAGTACTTGCTTAAAATTTGGTAAGTTTTCTAGTAATGACGATGCATATAAAAAGATTACTGATAACGCAACGTCGGCTCTCAAAAAAATAGCCTTATCTAGTGAAATAAATAGACTAAGAGTAAAGAAATTTAATATCAAGTTAGATGATTGATATAGCGTGCCGCACAAAAGTGCGGCAAAATTCTTAGGCGAATTTATAACTACAAAAGCTAATGGCTTCAAACTCAAGCCAATAATTTATTTCCTTCATTCTCTCTTGGAGTGGCGTCAATTCATTTCGTACAAAAACCTGAGCAGCCTTCTCCACATCCCCAAACCCACCGGTATTGTTCGGGATGATCCCCATCATCTGCGGCGGCACTCGGTGCGCGCTCAACAGGTCGTCCCGGCTGGAGTTCTTGATATTGAAAAAGTCATCCTTGGTAGCGACTTCACTCAATGGCAAAATCTTGATACCGTCGGGCTTGCCGTTTGGTGCGTACATAAACAGGTTACGGAAGTTGCCTAATCCCTTAGTGTCGCGCATGGCCTGGCGCATCCGGTCCACATCGCTGGTACTTTGCGCCGCATCGGTCATATACAGGATGTAACCGGCGTGCGCGCCGTTCTGGTAATACTTGCGGCGGAATAGGGTAGCCGCTTCGTTGAGCCATGCGGAGTTGAGTGCGCTCAAGTATTCCGGCAGGCCATAAAGCTCCTGGTTCACATCGGGTTCAATCAGGTGAAACACGCTGCCTGGTTCGAACCGATGAGGCTCCTTCCAATCCTGAACAAACCAATAGGTATCCGGCTCCACGCCCCGGCGGGTGTATTTGGCCGGGGAACACTGTAGGCGCATCGGTTCACCAAGTTGGTTTTTGCGCAGTTCCAGGAACGCGTTACCAAACACCAGATAATCCAGCGCGTAGCGGCTAAACTCCTGCTGGCTTAACAGCGGGTGTGGAATGAAGGTAGAGGCCAGAATATTACGCTTCACAAACATCGGTGAGCTGTGATGCACGGCGGCCCGCATACTGCGCGCCAGTCCATCAAAGCTGATCGGCGGTTCGTACCATTTGCCGTTGCCGCAGCATTCCAGGTGATCCAGGATTTCCCGCTTATCCATCACCGGCGACGGTTCCCCAAAGGTAAACGCCTCTACGTTCTGCGGGACTGCGGGTTGCGTGGTGGTGGTGAAAGCCTTACGGCCCTTGCGCTTGCTCATCAGTAAAACTCCAAAATATTCGGGCTGCTGTGGCCGCTACCGGCGGTCAGCGGTTCATTTAGCAGGGCGTGCATGATTGCCCAGGCCAAATCGGCATGGCTGGCTTCTTCACTGCGGCTGGCGGTGTAGGTCGAACGCGCACCGCTGGCGGTCATGGTTTTGCGGATCGCCATAAACGAGGCGGTGATATCGGTGTGGCTGGTGTCGTACTCTAGGCAGCCGCGCCCGATGGTGTCTTTCGCCTTCAGCACCATGGCGGTCTTGATTTCCGGGGTGTATTTGATTTCACGGGCGGCGGGGAAGAATTCCCGCACCAACTGGAAAACCCCTTGCCCGACGGTGGTCGCATCGATGCCGATGTATTCCACGCAGTATTTGTCGGTGAGGTCTTTGATCTTCTGCGCCTGGTCGGCAAAGTTCATGCCCTGCCACTGATGGCGCTCCAATACGCGGAACTTGCCCCCGGCCACCATCGGCGGAGCGATGACCGCACACCCGGCACTGTCGCCGCCATTGGCTTCTGAGGGGTCGTAACCAATCCACACCGGGCGATAACCAAAGGGACGCACGGCATACGGGTTGACGTCTTCCCACTCTTCAAGTGTATCCACCATGCAGCTCTGCAACTCGACGAACGGGAACACCGAGGCGCTATCGTCCACGAATTCGCACATCAACAGGTTCTGATACTCGGACGGGCTGTATTCGAGCGTGAGCTGATTGAGGTCGAACAGGTTACACCCGCCGGTCAGCGCATCTTCGACCGTGACTATCTGCCGCCACTGCCCATCCTCACACAGCACACCTTTCGATAGGTGGCTGTGGCTAAGGTCGAGCTGGATGTGATCATTCTTGCTACGGCGTCCTTTGTTGAACAGTTCCCCCGACCAGAACGGATAAGCGGAGTGCGCCAAGCTGGACGGCGTAGAAAAGTAGGTGGTGCGCCATTTCTTGTGCAGTGACATGCCGCTGGCGACCTTGCGCAGTTCCTGGAACTTGGGGATCCAAAAGTATTCATCCAGGTACAGGTTACCGGTGTAACTCTGCGCGGTACGCACGTTGGTGCCGAGGAACATCAGCCGTGCGCCGTTCGGTAACACCATCGGATCGCCTTTCAGGTCAACCTCGACCAGGCGCGCAAAATCAATGATGTAATTGCGGAAGACATGCGCCTGGGCCTTACTGGCAGAGAGAAAGATTTGATTGCGCCCGGTGGTCAATGCATCCAACAGCGCCTCACGGGCAAAGAAGAAGGTCGCCCCGATTTGGCGTGACTTGAGGATGTTACGGATACGGTGTTGCAGCCCGGCGCGATACCATCCCATTTGATAATCGAAGGTTGTCTCCATAAAGATGCTGCTGAGTTTCTCAATGGCCGATTCGCTGAACAGGTTACGTTCTACGGGTTTGCGTTCCCCCTTGTTACGGTTGGCGACGTTAGGGTTTAAATCTGCCTCATTGCCGCTTTGGGCGTAACGGTTCACCCGTGCCAGCCGTTCAATCTGGCGGCCCAACAGGTCAATCTCTTTAAAGTCGATCCCCTCCTTGTGGGTCTTCATGATGAGCTGTATCAACCGCGCCTCCATGCTTTGCTCAACGCGGGAAATGGGCGCGATGGCATCCCACTTGTCGCGTAGCTTCCAGCTCTGCACGGTGGGTGCCTTGGCGTGTAGCGTTTCGGCAATCTGGCGCACGGAAAAGCCCTGCCAATAAAGCAAGGCCGCTTGGCGGCGTGGATCGCTGATGATAGTTGTTGTCGGTGTTGTATTCATGCTGCCAAGGCTACGTAAGCCCGTAGCTGCATGCCTTAAGTCCCTGTTGTGTCTACGATCTTCCAACTGCAACGCGTTGAGCCTGCTCGCCGTTATCCGCACACTGGCCCCGAACTTAACAATCGGAGAGCCGTTCACATGGCAAAGAAAGTTTCAAAGTGGTTTCGCATCGGCATGGAGGGTGACACCTGCGACGGTCGCGAAATTGACGCCAACGATATTCAGCAGATGGGCAGCAGCTATAACCCCAAAGTGTACGGGGCTCGCATCAACCTGGAGCACATCAAGGGGATTTTGCCGGACAGTGATTTCCGTCGTTATGGCGACGTGATCGAGCTGAAGGCCGAACAGATTGACGATCCGGACGAACCGCGTTTGCACGGCAAATGGGCGCTGTATGCCAAGTTGTCGCCGACCGCCGAACTGGTGGCGATGATTGGCAAGAGCCAGAAGGTCTACACCTCAATGGAAATTGGCCGCAACTTTGCCAAGACCGGCAGCAGCTATCTGATCGGGCTGGCGGTGACCGACGACCCAGCCAGCCTGGGCACCGAAATGCTGGCCTTCAGCCGTACCGCCCAACATAACCCACTGGCCGCCCGCAAGGCCGACCCGGCCAATGTTTTCACCGCCGCCATTGAAGCACTGATTGAGTTTGAAGAGGTCGCCGATCCGGAGCAGACCTTTGCCGCCCGTGTGAAGGCCATGTTTAGCCGCAAGCAGGTGACGGATGATGCGCGCTTTAGCGAAATGGAGGGCGCGGTGATGACCGTCGCCGAGCAGGTACAAGGCACCGAGCAGCGCTTTAGCCAGCTTGAAACCTCACTGACCCAACAGGTTGCCGATCTCAAGCAACAGGTGGACACCGGCGCAACGGCATTTACCGCCCTGAAACAGCAGCTTTCTACTACCGAGAGTTTCAGTCAGCGCCCGTCGGCAACGGGTGGCAGTGGTCAAAACGACGTGCTGACCGACTGCTAAACCGCACTGAACAAGATAACCAACAGGATAAAACCATGCGTCAGAAAACCCGTTTTCAATTTAACAAGTTTCTAAGCCGTATCGCCGAGCTGAACGGCGTCGATACCGGTGACCTGAACAAGAAATTCAGCGTTGAACCGTCCGTTACGCAAACCATCATGACCCGTGTACAAGAGTCCTCGGCGTTCCTGAGCAGCATTAACATTGTGCCGGTCGCTGAGATGAAGGCAGAAAAGGTGGGCTTGGGGGTTAATGGCACCATTGCCAGCACCACCGATACCAGCGGCGGTGACGAACGTGAAACCGCCGATTTTGCCTCCCTGGATAAAGACGGCTATTTCTGCCAACAGGTGAACTACGATTTCCACATCCGCTATAACACGCTCGACCTGTGGGCGCGTTACCAGGATTTCCAAACCCGTCTACGTGATGCCATCGTCAAGCGCCAGGCACTGGATCGTATCACCATCGGTTTTAACGGCACTCATCGCGCCAAGACCTCCAATCGCCTTAAAAATCCGATGTTGCAGGATATCGCCGTCGGTTGGCTGCAAAAATACCGTGATGAAGCCGCGACCCGCGTGATGAGCAGGGTGGTTGATAAAGCGGGCAATATCATTTCTGAAAAGGTCCGCGTCGGTGCCGGTGGCGATTATGCCAACCTCGATGCGCTGGTGATGGATGCCCATGCGGAGCTGCTTGCCGAATGGTATCAGGAAGACCCGGAACTGGTGGTGATCTGCGGTCGCAAACTGCTGGCGGATAAATACTTCCCGTTGGTCAATCAGGTACAGCCCAATAGCGAGGCCATGGCGGCTGACATGATCATCAGTCAGAAACGCATCGGCAACCTGCCAGCGGTGCGTGTGCCGTACTTCCCGGCCAATGCCCTGATGATCACCCGTCTGGATAACCTGTCTATCTACTGGCAGGAAGGTACCCACCGCCGCCACATCGAAGAAGTGCCGAAGCGTGACCGCATAGAGAACTACGAATCCATCAACGAGGATTATGTGGTGGAGGATTACGCCTGCGGCTGCGTGGTGGAAAACATCGAATTGGGTGACTTCACACCAATAGCGCCCACCCCGCCAGAAGACACCCCAGAAAAAAGCGGAGAGTAAGCCATGACCAGTCCAGCGCGCCGCCACCTTGTCCGCCAGTCTGCTGCTGAAGCCGCACAAAAGAGCAGTGATCCGTTACGTCATGCCAACGGCTATGAGCTGATGTTGCTCAAGCTCTATGAGGATAAGCGAAGGCTCAAGCAGGTGCGCTCTCAGGAACGCAAAGCCGACCTTAAGCGCCAGTTGTTGCCGGAGTATGCCCCGTGGGTGGCCGGTGTCCTGGCCGAAGGGCGAGGCGTGCAGGACGTCATTCTGATGACAGTGATGATCTGGCGTTTGGATGCGGGGGATATCCCCGGCGCGCTGGCGATTGCCCGTTATGCGCTGCGCTACAAACTGGTGCCGCCCAATGGGTTTAACCGCTCTACGCCATATCTGATTGCCGAAGATGTCGCCGAGTCAGCCACCCGGGCCCATGAGGCCGGGCAGGTGGTCAACATCGATCACCTGATGCAAACCATGGAACTCACCGACGCCGAAGACATGCCCGACCAGGTACGCGCCAAGCTGCACAAAATCACCGGCTATGTGCTGCGTGACGCGGGCCGGGCCGAACTGGCGTTAAACCACCTGAAACGGGCGTTGCAGTTGCATAACGGCTGCGGCGTCAAAAAGGACATTGAACGGCTGGAGCGTGCTATTCGCAACGCCGCCAGCCGCTGACAGAACGCGCCCCGCGCCGGGCGGCACGAGAGCGGCGATCGGTAAATCCGTATCAAAGCCCTCGTCCACCGCCCCCTATTTTCGAGGTCATATGAGTACCGTCGTTATTCAAAAGCCCCGCCCGGATGCGCCCGCACTGCGTCCCCCGGCGGAGGATGAACCGATCGTGAAAAACAGTTTTTTCTGGCCGGACGTCGACCCGCTGGAGGTACGTGATGTGATGCGTATTGAAGGCACCATTACCGCACCGCGTCTGCGCCGGGCGATTAAATCCGCCATCGCCGAAGTGAATGCCGAACTGTTTATTTTCCGCCGTGACCAGATGGCGGATGGCTATCACCGGCTGGCTGATGTACCTGCCGAATTGCTCGACGGCGAAAGCGTGCGGGTGAGTGAGTACCAGAACGCGGTCAGCGCCATGACCACTGCGTTGCTGTCGGAGCAATATCGCAGCCTGGACACAAGCGCCACCGGTAGCCGTAAAGCAGAGGTGATCGAGTCCTCCATTGATGAACTGTGGCGCACCGCCCGCAACGCCATCAGCAACGTGGCCGAGCGTAGCCACTGTATTATCGGGTTGCTGTGATGCAGGTTATCGCGCAGCAAGGTGACACGGTCGATGCCCTGTGTTGGCGTTACTTTGGCCGTACCCAGGGCGTGGTCGAGCAGGTGTATTCACTCAATGCCGGATTGGCCGATGCCGGGGCCATTCTTCCCCACGGCCAGCCGGTGACGCTGCCGGATGTGACTGTCTTGCCGCAGCGTGAAACCGTTAATTTATGGGACTGAACCTATGGAGCGTATTACCTCGTTTTTCGCTTACGCCATGGCGGTATTTCTCGCCTGGGTGGGCAAGTATTCCCCGCAGGATATTGCCTTTATGGTCGGGGCGGCGGTGGGTGTCGGCACCTTCCTGGTCAACTGGTACTACCGCCGCAAAACCTATCGGTTGCTCAACCGGCTCGGACTTTCTCGGAGGGTAGCGGATGAGCTCAATCGCTAAACGTTGTACCGCCGCTGCCGTGCTGGCCCTGGCGATGCTGTTACCGCAATTCAGTACCCTGCAAACCTCCCATGATGGGTTGCGCCTGATTGCAGATTTTGAAGGCTGCCAGCTTTCCCCCTACCAGTGCAGCGCCGGGGTGTGGACATCCGGCATCGGCCACACCGCAGGCGTGGTACCGGGCAAGGTTATCAGCGAACGGCAAGCCGCCGTCTATCTGGTGGCGGATGTCTCACGTACTGAGCGGGCCATCGGGCGCTGTATGCCGGTGAACATGCCGCCACCGGTGTATGACGCGGTGGTGGCCTTTGCCTTTAACGTGGGCACCACGGCAGCGTGTGGCTCTACCCTGGCCGGGTTTATCCGTCGGCAAGACTGGCGCAATGCCTGCCAGCAGTTGCCTCGCTGGGTGTACGTCAACGGGGTGAAGTCGAAAGGGTTGGAGCGCCGCAGGGCAGCGGAACAGGCGTTGTGTTTACAGGGTGCGCAATGAGCAACCGCACGGCGTTGTTATCGGCGTTAACGCTGTTGACCATCATCGGCTGGCTGAAATGGCAGGTGGTTTCCCTGAATAAATCCCTGGCGGAAACGCAACAGCAAAACCACATCTTAGCCGCTGCCGTCAATAGCCGCGATACGGTGATCACCGTGTTGCAGCATGAAACCCATCAGCAGGCCCAGGCCGAGCAGCAGTTGAGGGAAACACTGGCCGGGGCGCAACGTCTGGCTCTACGGCGTGAACAACAGTTACAGAAGGCACTCAATGAAAATCAGGCTCTACGTGAGTGGTTTGGCCGGGCTTTGCCTGTTGATGTTATCCGGCTGCACCAGCGGCCTGCCTTCACCGGTACCGGCGATTATTTACGTTGGCTGTCCGATGGTCAGCCCGTGCCAGATCCCGGCCAGCCAGCCGAGCACTAACGGGGACTTAAGCGCGGATATCCGCCAGCTTGAACACGCCCTGGCGGCCTGCGCTGTCCAGGTCGATATGATTAAACAGTGTCAGGAACGCCACCATGATAAAGCCCCAACAACTGCGCGCCGCGCTGACTGATTCCTTGCCCTGGCTGCAGCGCAACCCGGAGAATCTGCGCCTGTTTACCGACAGTGGGCGCATTGCCTCCACGCTCGGCAGCTCACTGTCGTTTGAATATCAGTTTCGGCTAAACCTGCTGATCACCGACTACAGCGGGGATATGGATCTCATCATCGTTCCGATCCTGGCGTGGTTGCGAGAAAACCAGCCGGACATTATGGCGACCGATGAGAAGCGGCGCACCGGTTATACCTTTGAAGCCGACATCAACAATGATGGCTCGTTTGATATCAGCATCAATCTGCAACTGACTGAACGGGTGATTGTGAAAGAGCAGGGCGGTGCGCTGCATGTGGATCACTTGCCGGAACCGCCGTTGCCGGAAGATGTGATCCGTCCGATGCAGTTGTATGTTCACGGTGAATTAGTGAGTGAATGGCATGAACGAACTTGAACCCTTTGAGACTAAGCTAGCCGGGCTGATTGGTAATTTGTCGCCGCAATCGCGCAAGGCGTTGGCTGTGACCATTGCCAAGCGACTGCGCGCCAGCCAGCAGCAGAATATCAAGCGGCAACAGGCACCCGACGGCACCCCCTATGCCCCGCGAAAGACTCAGCTTCGGAGTAAGCAAGGGAGAATTAAGCGGGCGATGTTTACCAAACTGCGCACGGCACGCTATTTAAAAGCCAACGGCAGCAGTAATGCCGCCGTGGTGGAGTTTGTGGGGCGAGTTAAGCGCATGGCTGAGGTGCATCACTATGGGTTACGGGATCGGCCTGCAGTGAGTAGTCCAGATGTACAGTATGAGGAAAGACCTTTGTTAGGGGTTAGTCAAAAAGATGTAGAGTTGGTTGAAAATATATTACTTGTGTATTTGACAAGTTAAAAAATCCAACTAGTAGCACATTAACATTCTAGTTGTACTCATTCTTATGGCTTTAATACTCAGTAAATACCTGCAACTTATTGTAATATATGTGTTTAATATTAACATCTTCAAAGGCACTTCACGCAAGATGAGTTAGCTTAGAAGTATTATATAAAAAACAAATGATTTAATGCTTATTTTATTATCTATATCAATGTTTAGCGTTACAGTAAGAGTTGTAAGTTGCCTCACACTAATGCATTAGCATGCTTTACCAACGTTCATTTGTCGATTAATGTGTTTCTTCTCGGGAATTTAGATAGGATTGCTAAATAATAATCATTTCTGATTCCAATTACGTTATATAAATATACGTGAGATAAAAATATGGACGAATCTGGAAACGCACCAAAAGTATTTGTTAGTCATGCAAGTGAAGATAAGGATCGTTTTGTATTAGAATTTGCAACTAAACTTCGTGAGAAGGGCGTCGATGCTTGGTTAGATAAGTGGGAGATGATGCCTGGTGATAGTCTAGTAGATAAAATATTTGAAGAAGGAATTAAAAACGCTAAAGCATTCATTGTGGTTCTTTCTGAAAATAGTGTAAACAAGCCATGGGTGAGAGAGGAACTGAACGCAGCAGTAGTAAAAAAAATTAACAGTGGAAACAAATTAATTCCTGTGGTGCTTGATAACTGTCAAGTTCCTGAATCTCTTAGTAGCACATTATGGGAGAGGATTGATAATCTGGATGATTACAATAAGAATATGGACCGCATTATGGGTTCTATTTTTGGTTTGACTGATCGTCCACCTCTTGGTCCTCTTCCAAGTTATGCGGGAGTTTCTGTTTCTCAGATTGGAAGTTTAAATAAAGTTGACAGCTTGGTCATGTCTCTGTCATGTGAGGCGACATTGAACCAGGGGCGTTGTTTTCTGAATCCGATAGAATTATTTAAGCTCGACTCTACACCGCTACTTCCACGTCAGGAACTTCATGACTCTCTTGACATTTTGGATCAACGTGGAAGTATAAAATTGTTGCGTACAATGGGGGGTAGGTTATTTAACTATAACGTAACTGAAGCGGGTTTTGAAATGTATGCTAGGAGTTGCATACAAGATTATGATGATACCATTAAGATGGTTATGCGTATCATTGTGAATGAAGATCTCACTGAAAACATTGCTATTGCAGCAAGAATTAATAAGCCAATATATCTTGTTGAACACATTATTACTATTCTCGAACATCGTGAGTGCATTAAAGTTATCAGAGCAATAGGCGGTCGGCAGATAATTACTGATGTCAAGGCCTCTTTGAGGAGAGCTGTACAAGAAATGGATTGAGAATATTCTCAACCAACCATTATGTGTTATTAACTAAGATTTGTTGTGCCTAATGTCTTCCAACAGCCTCTAATTGTCGCCGCCCTCATTGGGCGGCATCCTTCCCTCCATGAACAATCAAACCGACATTCTGCGCCTGCTGCGCAATCTGATCCGCATTGGCACCATCAACGTCGTTGACCTGGAGCACGGCCTTTGCCGCGTGGAAACCGGCGGCAACCTCACCGACTGGCTGCATTGGCTCACCTGCCGGGCGGGCCGTTCCCGTTCCTGGTGGGCACCGTCCGAAGGCGAACAGGTGTTGATCCTGGCGCTCGGTGGTGAACTGGATACCGCCTTTGTACTACCTGGAATCTTCTCTGATGACTTCCCAGCCCCGTCGACCTCGGCGGATGCGCTGCATGTAACGTTCCCAGATGGTGCTGTGCTGGAATACGAACCCGCCACCGGCGCCCTGACCGTGACCGGCATTAAAACCGCCACGGTAGAGGCGTCCGAGTCCATCACCGCCAACACCAAGGTGGTGATGGTCAAAGCCAGCCAAAAGATCACACTCGATGCCCCCGTGGTGGAATGCACCAACCAGCTTGTGACAGGCACTATCCAGCTTAAGCAGGGCGGCAGCATGACCGGCAATCTCACCCACACCGGCGGCAGTATCACGTCCAACGGCGTGGTGATGCATACCCACACCCACGGCGGCATTCAGCGCGGTGGTGGCAACACGGATAAGCCAGCATGAACAACGCAAAATACGTAGGGATGGATCGTGCCACCGGACGGGGGCTAACCGATATCGACCATATCCGCCAATCAGTGGTCGATATCCTTATCACGCCGGTGGGCTCCCGCCCGATGCGCCGGGCATATGGTTCGTTACTATCTGAGCTGCTCGACCAGCCGCAGAATGACGCATTGCGCCTGCATATCATGGCAGCCTGCTACAGCGCGATTTTAGCCTGGGAGCCGCGTGTGAAACTGACCGGTATCACCTTCAACACCGGCTATGACGGTAAGATGGTGGTCGATCTCACCGGTACCCGTACTGATATCCCTGGCGCGCTGTCGCTGTCCATTCCTGTGAGCTAAACCCATGCCAACCATTGATCTGAGCCAACTCCCTGCGCCCGCCCTTGTTGAGGTGCTCGACTATGAAAGCCTGCTGGCCGAACGCAAAGCCACGTTGATTTCTCTCTACCCGGAGGAACAGCGCGAAGCGGTAGCCCGCACCTTGTCGCTGGAGTCCGAACCGTTGGTGAAGCTCTTACAGGAGAATGCCTATCGGGAACTGATTTTACGCCAGCGTGTCAATGATGCGGCCCGTGCCGTGATGGTGGCTTTTGCCACCGGCAGTGACCTCGACCAACTGGGGGCAAACGTCAATACCCCACGGCTGACCATCACGCCTGCCGATCACACTACCTTGCCGCCAACACCGGCGGTGATGGAGTCCGACAGTGATTATCGGGTGCGTATCCCGCAGGCGTTTGAAGGGATGAGCGTGGCCGGGCCGTCCGGTGCCTATGAATATCATGGCCGTTCTGCCGATGGTCGGGTGGCCGACGTGAAGGCAACCAGCCCCAGCCCGGCCTGTGTGACTATTTCGGTATTGTCACGGGAAGGTAACGGCACCGCCAGCGCCGATCTGTTGGCTGTCGTTACCCGTGCGCTGAATGATGAGGATGTGCGCCCGGTAGGTGATCGCGTGACAGTGCAATCCGCGGCTATCGTCAACTATACCGTTGAGGCGGTGCTCTATCTCTATCCGGGGCCGGAAGCGGCTCCGATCCAGGCCGCCGCTGAGGCTAAGCTCAAACACTACATTAGCGCACAGCACCGGTTAGGGCGTGATATCCGTCTGTCTGCGCTTTATGCCGCCCTCCATGCCGAAGGCGTGCAGCGTGTGGAGCTGAAAAAGCCACTGGCCGATATCGTGCTGAACAATACCCAGGCGTCCTACTGCGAGCAGTACCGCATCACCGTCGGGGGATCTGATGAATAACCGCCTGTTGCCAGTCGGCTCTTCTGCGCTGGAGGTGGCCGCCGCCCGTGCCTGCGCCGAACTGGCACGCATCTCGGTGCCCGTGCGTGACCTGTGGAACCCGGACACCTGCCCGATCGCCTTGTTGCCCTATCTGGCCTGGGCGTTCTCAGTCGACCACTGGGATGAGCGCTGGCCGGATGCCGTCAAGCGTAACGTGGTGACCTCGGCGTTTTACCTGCATCGGCACAAGGGCACCCTGGGGGCCGTTCGTCGGGTGGTCGAGCCGCTCGGTTATCTCATCAAGGTGTTGGAGTGGTGGCAAAACAATGATCCGCCCGGCACCTTTCGGCTGGATATCGGCGTACTGGAAACCGGTATCACTGAAGCCATGTATCAGGAGATGGAACGGATGATCGCCGATGCCAAACCGGTCAGCCGCCATCTTATCGGCCTCAATATCGTGCAGGACGTTAATGGCCCTATCTACACCGGCGTCGGCATTTACGATGGCGACACAATTACTGTTTACCCCGGATAAAAGCGAGAAATCATGAGCAAATACAAAGCTATTCTGACCACCGCCGGGGCGGCAAAAATTGCGGCCGCCAGTGCGGGTGGTAAACCGTTGAAGATTGACCGGCTGGCCGTCGGGGACGGTAACGGCAAATTACCCACGCCCAACCCGGCCCAGACCAAACTGGTTAACGAACGTCACCGGGCGGCGCTCAATGCGCTGACGGTTGATAAGGCTGCGCCGGATCGGCTGATTGCCGAGTTAGTCATTCCGGCCAATGTCGGCGGTTTCTGGCTGCGTGAAATGGGCCTGTATGATGCAGACGGCACGCTGATTGCGGTCAGCAATATGGCCGAGTCCTACAAGCCGAAACTGGAAGAGGGCAGCGGCCGCACGCAAACCCTGCGCATGGTGGTGATCGTCAGCCATACCGAGGCTATCACGCTGATTGTCAGTGGTGACATGGTAATGGCAACCCGTGATTTTGTGGCGGCAGCCATTGATGACCATGCTAAATCCCGCAATCACCCAGACGCCACCACGGCGGCCAAGGGGTTTGTGCAATTGAGCAGCGTCACCAACAGCGCCAGTGAAGCCCTGGCGGCCACGCCCAAAGCGGTTAAAGCGGTGAATGATGCGGCGGTGAAGTTGGCGCAGAACCTGGCCGACCTGCCGGATAAAGCCAAGGCTCGCGCCAATCTGGGGCTGAAGTCTGCCGCGCTGCGTGATACGGGTGAGGCAACCGGACAGGTGTTGGCCGCCAACAAGGCATTTGGCCTGGGGCTGATGGAGCCCGAACGCAGGCACCGGCTGGCAGACCTGGCCGGGGCGAATGCCTTCACTGGTTTTACCTGGACAAACAGTGATGATCCCGACGCACCGCCCTTTACCGGCACCGCTGGCATCATCAATCACGCCTGGCGCGCATCCCCGACGGCGGCCCCTTATGCGTTGCAAATGGGGTGGCGTGATGGTCGTATGGCTTTTCGAACCAAAGAATCCAACAAGGATTTTCTGGGTTGGTGTGAATTGCTGCATACCGGTAACGGCTACACGGCGGCGCAATGTGATGGTAAATACGCGTTACGTTCTATCAAGGTCAATGGCAAGCCGTTGAGTGCAGATGTCAACCTGCTGGCCGGGGACGTGAACGCCTGGAACAAAACCGAAACGGATGCCCGTTACCTGAAGCTGTCAGGCGGGACGGTCAAAACCGGCTCTACTGGCGCGGAGAATACGGCCCTGCTGATTGATGGCGTTGAGCACACACCTTTGGTGTTAAAACGAAGCAGTGCCACTGCCAATTTGTCTATCGGTTTTCAGCTCGGCGGCAATGCGCCGCTGTATCGGCTCGGCATTAATGACAAAAATAATCTGTCCTGGGGCACTGATGCCAACCAGGCCAGCAATGCCACGATTTACCACACCAAAAACAAGCCCACGGCGGCGGATGTAGGCGCGCTGACGGACGCACAAGCGGTGCAGAAGTATGCATTGCGTTCCATCAAGGTGAACGGCAAACCCATTTCCGCCGATGTTAACCTGCAAGCCGGGGATGTGAACGCCTGGAACAAGACCGAAGCGGATAACCGTTACCTGTTGAAAACCGGCGGGATCGTCACGGGGAAAACCCGCTTTGCCGCTGGGATTAACTTTGGCAATGAGAATACCAGCGTTGAAAGCGGTGGCGATGCGGCGGGGTATACCACCAATAACCTGATGCTGAAAAGCTGGTACGGCATTGGTTTCTTCAATACCTGCACCACGTCGGGTTTGAAAGGCGTGACCGGCTATATCAACACCCGCAGCGGTGACCTGCAGATGAAAGGCCGAGTGATAGCTGATACCCAGGTGATTGAGGCCGGTAAGCGTGTCTACTCCCCCAATAACAAACCGACGGCAGCTGATGTAGGGGCGCTGACCGACGCGCAAGCAACGCAGAAATATGCACTGCGCTCTATCAAGGTGAACGGCAAGCCGCTTTCTGGTGATGTGAACCTGGTGGCCGGTGATA